>Ga0308158_10001815_pt1 | contig 21442 bp, 13 predicted proteins | sample PhyBR2_FD_201038 | JGI IMG/M metagenome (GOLD analysis project Ga0308158, IMG submission 201038) | Phyllosphere microbial communities from UC Gill Tract Community Farm, Albany, California, United States - DLSLB.R2 | ecosystem: Host-associated > Plants > Phyllosphere > Unclassified | place: USA...
CGCGCAGCCTGGGCATGGAACACACGCTGACCATCTGCAACGTCTCGACGAGCGCCATGGTGCGCGAATGCAAGCTGGCTTACATCACCCGTGCCGGTGTCGAAGTCGGCGTGGCCTCGACCAAGGCATTTACCACGCAGCTGGCCGCCCTGTTCCTGTTGACGCTGACGCTGGCCCAGGTCAATGGCCGCCTGACCGATGCCGAAGAAGCCGGACACCTCAAGCAAATGCGTCACCTGCCGGTCGCGCTGGCCGCGGTGCTGGCGCTCGAGCCGCAGATCATCGCCTGGGCCGACGACTTCGCCCGCAAGGAAAACGCCCTCTTCCTGGGCCGCGGCATCCACTACCCGATTGCGCTGGAAGGCGCGCTGAAGCTCAAGGAGATCTCGTACATCCACGCCGAAGCGTATCCGGCCGGCGAACTCAAGCACGGCCCGCTGGCGCTGGTGACCGAAGAAATGCCCGTGGTCACGATCGCCCCGAACGATGCACTGCTGGAAAAGCTGAAATCGAACATGCAGGAAGTGCGCGCGCGCGGCGGTCAGCTGTACGTATTCGCCGACGTCGATTCACGCATCACGTCGGGCGATGGCTTGCACGTGATTCGCTTGCCTGAGCACTACGGTTTGCTGTCACCGATCCTGCACGTGGCGGCGCTGCAGTTGCTGGCGTATCACACGGCGCTGGCGCGTGGAACCGATGTGGACAAGCCGCGTAATCTGGCGAAGTCGGTGACGGTGGAATAAGGCATCGATGGAGGCCGTGCTGTTTGACAAGATCAAATTATGTCTGTCAAAGTCAAATTATGTCTGTCAAACTCTCAGCAAGTTTGTCAAATTTAGATAGACCAATTTTGATACCGGTGCGAGGCGCTCAAAGTTTGGAGCCGCGGTGTCTACGCCTCGCTGACTCATCAGCTAAGCCAGCATAGGATTGGTCAACATCTGCGTCCGACGCATTGTTGGCGGCTTGTAGGTTGCTCGATACAAATCAACTGCGTGCTCGATACGTTAGAGCACGCACAACTTACATTGAGTTATTAAGGAAATTCATCGCCACAAATTTGCGCCCGCCCAGCAGCCTTGGCACGATATAGGAGTCGATCGGCTTCCCGTAGCAGACTTTCTTGGTCAACCTCTGTGATGGAAGAACGGCCAGGTATCCAGCACGTCACGCCGATGCTCGCGCTCACATGTGAACCGATGGGTGACGCGACATGTTCTATCTTGGCGTCGCGCACATTGTCTAGAATAACGTTTGCCACGTGCAGCGCACCGTTCAGCTGCGTTTCCGGCAACAGCCCCACAAATTCCTCACCACCGAATCGGGCGACCAGGTCACCCGGCCGTGTAGCAGCGCTCTTCAGGCAGGCACCAATACCTTTCAAGCACAAGTCACCTGCAACGTGTCCGTAGTGATCATTGTAAAGCTTGAAATAGTCTACATCCATGATCAGCAGGCTAAGAGGGATGCCATTGCGAAGAGAGCGCCGGAACTCCGCATCGAATTGGTTGTTGAAGCGCTGGCGGTTGGGCAAACCAGTAAGGGCGTCGACATAGGCGAGTCCGCGCAGACGGTCGGATTGGGCCTTGATCATCAGCTGAGCACGCACCCGGTGTCGCAGGGTCGTGGCGTTAATCGGCTTGCTGACAAAATCCGATCCCCCCGCCATCCAGCACGCATCCTCGTCGGTTGAGTTACCGCCGGCAGTCATGAAGATGACGGGGATATCGCGCATCTTGTCGTCCGCACGCAGGTGTCGGCATGTCTCGAGTCCATCCATGCCAGGCATTTGCACATCCATCACGATGAGATCAGGAGCAAGTTTGTCAATTATGGTCAGTGCCTGCCGGCCATCCGTCGCGGCGAAGACATCCACTTCTGGGCCAAGGATGCCTCTGACCTGAACGATATTTGCTGCATTATCGTCCACCACGAGAATCCGAACACGTTCGGGACGTTCTGAGCTGGGGAGGATGGTGAACATTAAACTGCGAGACCCAAAGGATTGAGTAAATTGATCCTAACATAAGATGCATGGATCAGGCCGATGTCCAAGGGAAATAGTGGTGGCGCGTTTGCAACTTGAACATATGCACGACGAATGCTTGCTGTACCTGCGACAAGTGAGATGGCACAATCCGTAGACATCCCTCAGGATCGAACATCCCTTCTTTCCGTCCACAGCCAAACGATTTAGACATGTGATGCGATGCTTGACGAGCTTGATATTTTCAAAGTAGCGGCCAGTATTTTGATTGTTGACGATCAACAATCGAACATTTTGCTGCTCCGCGATGCGGTAATGGGGATGGCAGAGATTCATTTTGCAACAGACGGCGCTACTGCGCTGCAGATTGCTGTCGATGTGCGTCCCACCTTGATCATCCTCGATATCGAGATGCCGGGCATGGACGGATTTGCCGTCATGAATGGGCTACGTCAGCGTGGCTTACTCGAGGATACCTTGGTTATGTTCGTAACAGGCCACCTACACCACGAACTCGCGGCGCTGGAAGCAGGAGGTATCGATTTTCTTACCAAACCACTCGACAAGCGGATTGCCCAAGCCCGAATCGGCAACCTGCTCCAGCTCGAGGTCACTCGTCGGCATCTGAAAACGGCGCAGCGGGACCTTTCAGCGGTCCTTCACCATCTTCCCGCATTTGTCGCGCAGTTCGACAACAGCGGGCACAACCGTTTCTGTAACGATGTTGCCGGCGCCTGGTTCGGCATTCCAGCAGCGGAGATGCGCGAGCGCACACTGGAAGAGATCAGTGGCCCGGTCTGGATCGACATCATGCCTCACTTGGTGCTCGCACGCGAACAGCTGGAGGCGGTCGACTTTGATCTGGAGCTGTCTAATAGCATTGGCGGCAAGACGATCCTGTGCCATGCCTCACTGGTTTGTCAGCGCGAGAAGTCGGAAGTCGAGGCCTTTCTCCTGCTCCTCACGGACATGACCGCGCGCCGCCGGGCGGAAATGGCGTTGCGGGACGAGCAGGAACGGATCCGGATTACCTTGCAGTCGATCGGGGATGCCGTGATCGCCACCGATACTGCTGGGTGTGTGACGTACTGTAACCCGATAGCCGAGTCGATGACTGGCTGGCCGGATTTGGAAGCGCGTGGATTGCCGATTGAACGTATTATGCCGCTTAGTATCGGTGCCGATGCCACGCCGATCGGAAATCCCATCAGGGTGGCGCTAGCCGAACGACGCATCGTTGGCATGGCCATGGACTGTTCGTTGCGCCGGCGGGATGGCCGCACATTTGCTGTTGAGGACTCAGCGGCGCCGATCCTCGATCATGCCGGGGAGTTGCGCGGCGCGATCATTGTATTCCACGACGTGAGCGAGGCGCGGGCCATGGCTGTCAAGATGACCCATCTGGCCAACCACGATGCCCTCACCAACCTGCCCAACCGGATGCTGCTGCGCGACCGCTGCGAGCAAGCCTTGCAGAATGCTCAGTTGACGGGCACCCAGGTCGCGCTCATTACGATCGATATCGACGGGTTCAAGGCCATCAACGCCAGCTTCGGCTACGACGGCGGCGATGAAATGCTGAGGATGGCGGCGGAACGCCTACGGCAAATCCTGCCAGCAACGGACACACTGAGCCGCCAGGGTGGCGACGAGTTCATGGTATTGATGAACTCAGTCTCGGATGTCGCCCAAGTAGTCTCCTTCTGCCAGCAGGCGCAGGATGTGCTGACTGACGCCTTTCATCTGCGCCAGAAGAAATGCAAGGTGACCGCCAGCATGGGGGTTTCAATCTATCCCCGCGATAGCAGCAATCTCGAGCAATTGTACGCGCACTCGGACAGCGCCTTGTACCGTGCCAAGCGTGATGGCTGCCATTGCTGGCGTTTCTTCTCCCAAGAAATCGAAGACAGTTTGCATGCGCGGCTCGTCCTGCGCAGTGCGATCGGTACAGCCCTTGAGCGGGGCGAGTTCGAAGTGTACTACCAGCCCAAGGTTGCGCTGGAAAGCGGTGCAATTGTGGGAGCGGAAGCGTTGGTGCGCTGGCGGCGCGGTGACGGCGCCGTGGTCGGCCCGGCCGAGTTCATCGAGGCTGCCGAGGAAAGCGGGCAGATCATTGAGCTGGGAGCCCATGTGCTGGAGCAGGCCTGCCGGGATGCGCTTGGATGGCAACGCTCGGGCCGGAAGGTCAGCGTGGCTGTCAATATATCGCCGCGACAGCTCGAGGCGGCAGACTTCGTGCATGTTCTGGAATCCATCCTGGAACGCACGGGTTTTCCGCCAGAACTCCTGCAGCTTGAGATTACGGAAGGCAGTCTGGTCAGCGAAATGGAACACCATCGATCGACAATGGATTCGCTCAAGGCGCGTGGCGTTATGATCGCCATCGACGACTTCGGGACCGGATATTCCAGTCTGAGTTATCTCAAGCGCTTCCCCGTCGACGTGATGAAGATCGACCAGCATTTCATACGCAACATGCTCGATGACCGCAATGACCGCGCCATCGTTGTCGCCATCGTACAGATGGCGCATAGCCTTGAACTGGAAGTCGTTGCCGAAGGCGTGGAGGAACCGGCGCAGGCTCAGGCCCTGGAAGCGCTCGGATGCCAGGTCGTCCAGGGATACCTGTACGGGCGACCCATGCCGCTTACGGAGTTCAAGACGCGCTTGCTGTAGAAAGGTGGATGGACATGAACTGGCGCCGGTTTCGAGGTCCCTTGCTGCTGTTGACGGTCATGCTGGCGATGACCGGATGGCTTGCCCATAAAGTGCAGCGAAATAACGCACGAGAACTGGAGAATGCGTCACGCCATGCGCTTGTAGATGTGCTGGACCGCACCGAGGCGTTGCTTGGCCGTTATGAGTATGGTCTGCTGGGAGCGCGTGGCGCCATTGCCTTGACCGGCGTCGACGGCATGGACCGTGTTTCTTTCGAACGCTACAGCCGTTCAAGGAATTATGCACGCGAATTCCCGGGAGCACGCGGCTTCGGTTTCATTCGCCGCGTCCCTGTCGACAAGATACCGGAGTATCTCGCGGGCCGGCGTCGCGCCGGCTGGGAAGACTTCAAGATCCGCCAGCTCGCGCCGCACGAAGGCGAACGTTTTATCATTGAACTGATCGAGCCTCTTGGGCCGAACCGTCCCGCCATCGGACTCGATATCGCTTCCGAACGCAATCGCCTGCTCGCTGCAAGGAGTGCGATGCGGACTGGCACTGCCACGCTTACCGGCCCGATCACGCTGGTACAGGCGGGAACCGCGCCCAAGCAAGCGTTCTTGTTATTGCTCCCCTACGCAGACAAGGCGTCAGGTAACGTAATGGGGTGGACGTACGCGCCACTCGTGACGGGCGAAGTGCTGGCAGGACTGGGGCGCTTGCCGAACGGGCGCCTCGTCATGACGGATGTCACTTCCGCGCCAGCCGAGCAGTTTTTTGCTGCTGGGCAGGCTGACGGAAAACAGGTCCTGGTGCGAACCGAACGCAAGGTAATGGGACGGTTGTGGTCGGCCAGCTTCGAGCCTTCGACAAGCTTCGTGACACAGTTGCGGCTGCCCGATCCAGGCCAGGTCTTGGGTATTGGCGTACTCGTCTCCCTGCTCTGCAGTGCATTGGCAATGATGCGCGTATTAAACGATGATCGTCGCCGCCGCCTTCAAGCCAGCCAGGCGCAACTGGCCGAAATGGTCGAGGCCTCTCCAGATGCGATTATCAGTACCGACCGGGAAGGACGTGTGACAAGCTGGAACCCGGGCGCCGCAACGATCTTGCAGTTCAGTGCCCAGGAGGCGCTTGGCCGCCCGCTGAGCAATCTCATCGTCCCCACGCATTTGCGTGCGGAAGAGCTGGCGACTTTCGACAGGGTAATGAAGGGTGATGCCGTTTCCATCCCGCGAACGATTCGTACAAATCGGGAGGGAAAAGAGCTCCACGTATCGCTGATGGCGGCACCACTGCAGGGTCAAGAGGGCGTGCGCGGCATGTCCTTGACGATGCGCGATATCTCGTCCCTGGTTGCTGCACAGGATGCGGTACACGAACTGAACAGTTCACTTGAAACCCAGGTGCAGGACCGTACCAATCAGCTGGAATCGGCCCGTCGCGACTTGCGCACCATTCTTGACGCCGTACCGTCGATGATTGGCTATTGGGACCGTGATCTGATCAACCGTTTTGCGAACAGCGCTTACGGCGCCTGGTGGTCGTTAGAGCCTGCAGAATTGATTGGCAGGCCGATGCGGGAAGTGATGCCGGCGGCGCTCGCACTGGCAGTCCGGGACCGTGTCAATGCAGCCTTGGGGGGGGAAATCCAGGTGTTCGAACAGGAAATTACCCATCGCAACGGTTCCTTGCGACATTTACTGGTTCAATATTTACCCGATTCGGTCGATGGCACCGTGAACGGATTCTACGTGGTCGTCAACGACGTGTCCGAGGTGGTCGCCAGTCGTACCGCACTGGCCTTGGCCTTGCGTGAAAACGACGTATTGGTGCGCACCATTAACGAAGAGCTTCTCTACTCGGTTACCGATATCCATGGAACGATTATTGAAGTGAATGATAATTTTTGTGCTGCGGTAGGGTATGAACGCGAGCAACTAATCGGGAAGGATCACCGCATGCTGCGGTCGGGTGAACACGACCGGGCTTTTTGGGCAGAGATGTGGCAGACCATATCAAGCGGGCAGACGTGGAACGGGCTCATCTGCAACCGGGGCGCAAATGGCGACCTGAAATGGTTCGATACGGTCATCGCCCCATATTTCGACGAGCAAGGCACGATAGAGCGCTACGTCGGATTGCGGACCGACGTCACCGAGCGTATTTCGGTAGATGCGGCCTTGCGTCACATGAGCGCCCTGTTCAGCAATGTATTGCGCGCAGCTTCCGAAATGTCAATCATTGCGACCGATCCGGACGGACTTATTACCGTCTTTAACTCAGGGGCACAGCGTCTAACTGGCTACTGCGCAGAAGAGATGATTGGACGCTCCACGCCGGCGCCACTGCATTTGCTTGAAGAAGTCGCGGCACGCGGACAGGAACTGACCGAACTGCTGGGCGAGCCGGTTGAGGGATTCCGAACGTTCGTGACCATTGCCGAGCGCGATGGCGCCGAAACACGGGAATGGACCTACATCCGCAAGGATGGTAGCAGGCTGCCGGTATCGTTGAGCGTCACTCCGATGCGCGACACCGAAAACGCGATGCTGGGCTATGTGGGCATTGCGATCGATATCGAACGGCGCAAGAAAGACGAAGCGGAACTTCAGGCGTCCACATTGTCGGCCCAGCAGGCAAGCATCGCCAAGAGCCAGTTCGTGGCCAATATGAGTCATGAGATTCGCACACCGATGAATGCGGTGCTCGGCATGCTCGAACTGGTTCGACGCAGCGAGCTGAACCCAAGCCAGCGTGACTATGTGAACAAGGCCCTGAATGCAGGCAAAGCATTGCTCTCGCTTTTGAACGATGTGCTCGACTTTTCGCGTATCGATGCCAATAAACTTGAACTCGATATCCAGGCAATGGACGTCGAATCAATTCTGCGCGAGCTCTCCAGCATCGTCTCGGGAAATAATGTCGGCAAGCCGGTCGAGATCATGTTTGCGATCGGTGGCGACGTGCCGCCGGTACTGATGGGCGACCGCATGCGGCTGCAGCAGGTGCTGGTCAACCTGGCCGGCAATGCAGTTAAGTTCACCAAGGAAGGCAATGTCACAATCGGCTTGGAGGTACTCTCGACTGGTGCTGCCACGGTCAGGCTGAGGTTCAGTGTCAGCGATACGGGAATCGGTATTCCCGCGGACCAGATCGGCACGATTTTTGACAGCTTTACCCAAGCGGAGTCCTCGGTCGCGCGACGCTTTGGAGGAAGCGGACTCGGGTTGGCGATCAGCGCGCGATTGGTCGGCCTGATGGGCGGGCGTCTCCAGGTTGCCAGTGAAGTCGGGCACGGGAGCCGGTTCTGGTTCGATGCTGACTTCGTTTGGAGTACCGCACAGCCGGTGGCCGAGATGACGAGCGCGCTGGACGGAGTGCGTGTCCTGGTTGTTGACGACAATTCCTGTTCCCGAGAAATACTGTCTGCTGCATGCGTCTCATTCGGCTGCCGAGTGGACACCGCACCGGATGCAGCCACGGCGATCGCAAAACTCGAATACGCTGCGGCGAATAAGGATCGCTATGCTGTCGTTATCATGGATGTGCGCATGCCCGGCATGGATGGCTTGGAGGCGGCGAAAGCGATAGCAGCCAATCCGGAGAACGCGGCGCCAGTCATTCTCATCAGTGCCTACGCGGTCGATAGCAAGCAAGCACTGATGGAGACGTATGGAACGATCGTCAAGGGCTTCTTGTCCAAGCCACTGCTTCCCAGCGACTTACAGATGGCAATTTTGCAAGCGGTAACTCCAGCGCCGGTGGAAAGATTGGAAAAGGAGATTCAAGACCGTTCGAAGCCGCTAGCCGGAATGCGCATGCTGGTGGTCGAAGACAATGAACTCAACCGCATTGTCGCCTCCGAATTGCTGGGCGCAGAGGGCGCGCAGGTCGACCTCGCGGACGGTGGCGAGCGGGGTATCGCAATGGCACTCGCGGCGCGACCGCCCTACACAGCCATTCTCATGGATGTCCAGATGCCGGATGTCGACGGCCTCGAGGCGACGCAGCGGCTGCGCATGACCGAATCCGGAGCACGCATGCTCATCGTCGCGATGACTGCCAATGTGATGAACGACGACATCGCCGCCTGTATGGCGGCTGGAATGGACGATCATGTCGGCAAGCCATTTGACATCGACGAAGTGGTTGTCCGTCTCCTCAAGCTGCTCGTCCAACGAGGCGGCTCGGTGCCCGAGCTTGTCCCCGTAACGCACCGCGGCGGTGGGGACGGCGTTGATGTCGAGGGAGCGATTCGCCGGATGGGAGGGAATGCGAGGCTTTACAGCGACATGGTAATGAGATTCCGTCAGGAGGCGCAAGGCTTTATCGATGAGCTAGGTAGCTCCGGGCTGAAGCAGTCCACCAAGGCAGCGACCTTGCATGCATTTCGCGGCCTTGCGTCGATGGTAGGTGCAGTGCAGTTATCGAGTTATCTTTTACAGGAAGAAAAAGACGCTCTGGCGGGGGGGCTGGGTGCTCAAGATTGGTTGGCAAATATTCGCAGACTTTTGGACGCGTCTCTCGATCATTTGGACCGGCATGTACAAGCTCAGTCGCCGATATTGCCGAGTACAGAACTTGTGAAAGAACTCGATGACGAGCAATTTGCTATCTTGCTCACGCAATTACTTCCATTGCTTGATTCGATGAATTTGCATGCACTGGATTTTGCAGAGTTGCTACCCAAGAACCCTACTGATACGCGTCTAAGAGAACTTGCCGAAGCGATACGAGAACTGCGATTTGCCGATGCTGCCACTCTCACTCGGATTTTGATTGGATAAATTTTTGTAAAAACTTACGCATCTAATTGGGCGTAATTCACGATCTGCAATCATGAGTCAGAAAACTATCCTCCAGCGGTTACATGCGTACATTGCGGCGGCGCCGATGCAGTCGTTTCTACGTCGCGATTTCGCACACCTGGGCAGCGCTCGACAGCTAAATCGATGCTTAGCCGTGCTGGAGGATAAAGGAATCATTGAGCATGCTGGCTACGGAATTTATTTGCGTCCAAACACGATGACGATAGAAAACTCGATTCGTGCCATCCGCGATCGGCTTGGGTCGCGCACGCGGCGTCTTGTAACCATTTCCGGCGTGACGGTCGCCCTGGGCGACACGCGAGAGCGTCCGAATCGGCAAACATTGCTCGATGCGAAGAAGCTCGCATCGGCCGTGCGCGTTTTCCAATGCTGCACTGTCGACGAAATTCGGCGCAAAAGTCTAGAAAATATTCAGCGCTGGAACAGCAAGGGTACATGGGTATCAGCGCACGACGAGTGGCGGGCGCTAATGGAATACGGGTCTGATGAGGAAATCATCGCTGTGATGACTGGGACTGATGAGCGGTGTAATCGCCTGAGACAGTCGCCGCCCTATGTGGGCCTTGTCGAGCCGGTCGAATTGCGTACGGTAACGCGGCGGCTGATGCCGCGCTGAAGCTCTCATGCCTATATTGTCAGCTTGCCGGACTAATGCCGTCGTGCGCTGCAGACGGCCACAGTTTCCAACGTTGGAAATAGACGGCAATTTGGTGATGACAAGGCTGGCACGGGCGCTCAGGACGACAGTTTATTTCCATAAGTCGCTGATTTTAAAGGGTAATTCCTGTATAATGGAGGCTATTACTAACCTCTCCAGGAGACCCAAAATGAAGCGGAAAAACGGTACTGTGAAGCGAGCAAAAATCCGGAAAAATCGAGCTACTGATGGCGGGCATGCTACCCTCAGAGCGTTCCGTTTGCTGCATAGTTTGAAAAACGCTCTGAGGGTAGCATGCCCGCCAGGTACTGTCAATTTATACAGTATTTGTTAAGCATGCCGATCATGCCCTTTAATTCAATCATTTCTGGATATTTGTTGCTATTAAGGGCTTCTTGGAGCATTAAGGCGCTAGGACGTTATAAAGCATCAGGAAATCTTCTACTGTTCAAAGGCCGCTTCTATAGCGGCCTTTCGTTTTATGGAACCTTGATTATCGCTGTCTAGTGCATAGCGAAAGGCTCGCTCCAACCTATGCTCATCTGTTCGCTACTTGTGAAGCGGTTACGTTACAGGGACCGAGACAATCAGCAAGATCTAGGTCTTCCATTACTTACTTAGTGGAATCTTTAGCTTGGTGACGTTCCCAGGCAGGTGTTACTTTACCTTGAACTAATTGTTTTTGGCTTTAGACTGATTGGATTGGATGCAGGACTCCTGGCGAGCTTACATAGTGTGCAACAGGCGGCATGATGAGACGGGCACCGATCACTTCAGATGACGTCAGCAGATGGAAGACTCAAGGGCTCGGTTCAGGCGAAACCGTGAGCTACAAACCTTGGATTGACGTTCGATGCTTCTCATCGAGAGGGCGCATGAGCCGTCGCCCAGGCGTGACGACTGGTAGGATGCATCATTTATTTTCTGACATCGAAAGTTTCTTCTTTTTGATGGCGGACTACGCGGCCGACGTCGTTGATATCCGGGAACAATTTCCACTATTTCCGGAGTCTGCAACCCAACGCATCGCATCGTCGTTGGAAGTCCGTCACCCACGCTACCCTGGAAGCCGAACGCCGATCGTCATGACGACCGATTTTCTGCTGACGAGGATTGATAGGGCTGGCGAGCGATCCCTTGTAGCCTATAGCATCAAGAGCGCGGACGACTTGCATGGTCGAGGACGGAAGTCTGTGCTTACCAAACTGGAGATCGAGCGACGGTATTGGCTATTGCGCGGTGTCCCATGGTACTTGTTTACAAACGCTGAATTCGACAAGACAGTCATCGACAATCTAGAGTGGCTCAGCTACTTCACGGTAGATCATGGCGTTCATCCGGATGCTTTCGTGAAGCAGCTGCCCCGGTTTCTTGAGACGTTCAATACACCGTCCTTACAAGATCTAACGCTCGCGGAGCGCTTGCTGGAATGCACGGCAGTGTTGAGTTCAGCTGTTTCTCTTGAACTGGCGACCGACATGTTTCGCTATTGTAGTTGGCACAAACTGATTAACTTGGACATACGTGTGCCCATCGGTTTGCACTGTATTCCAGTCGTTTTATCCGTCCGATCTGACCCTCGATTCACCGCTGCTAAAGAAGGTGGTCACAATGGAATTGTTGCATCTTGCTGAGGTATTCGAGGCGGTGCCGAACGTTGTAGAAACAGGCTTTGCCTGTCCGCATCGTGTTCTGTGGGTCGTGCCGGACGAAGACGTGCTCGTCGCCATCGGCATACAGAAGAATTTAAAGAAACCGGGTGTATATAGCCTGCAAGAGGTGATGCGGCTTCTAAACGATGGCCTGCTTCAACGAATCGAAGTGAAGCTGCGACCATATGTGTTTCAGCCTGAGCAAGCGATCTTGCGCCGGAGTCTGGATGTTAGGGATCGAGCTTGGGCAATTATTAAACCTCTGGTCCGCGAAGACTGTATCCCTGAGATCTATCTGCCGCGTACCCGTGGCCGCCTGATCCTGGCGCGTGCTGCGGAATTAGAGCTCGAACCTAAGCAGGTGTACCGGCCTTTGTATCGATATTGGGCGTACGGTAACTGTATTGATGCGCTAATTGCGTGCTACGACTTGTGTGGACCGACTGGTAAGCGGCAGAAGGCAGGATCGAACAAACGTGGTCGACGGCCAGACCGGGTCAAGCTGCAGAACGATTCATCGGTGCTTGGGCCGTCGAGAGCCGATGTCCAAACCAAGATCGTTCAGGGAATTCATGCCTTTCTGAAGCCCGGTGTGACGATAAAGAAGGCTTGGGAGGATACCAAGCGGACATACTTTAAAACCGGGGAGATTGAACACGGAAACCTGCTGATCCCGATACTACCTGAAGATCACGAAGCGCCGTCGCTACACCAGTTCAATCAGGTCGTGAAGGAGATGAATCAGGATTTTTCCCTTACCAAGCGAAACATCAACACGACTACTTGGAATCTTAAGCATCGCGGAGTACTCGGATCCTCTAAGAGCAGGGTATTTGGTCCCGCGGCGCGGTTCGAAATCGACGCAACCATCGTAGACGTCTACCTTGTATCAGTGTTCAATCGTGCCTGGCTGATCGGGCGGCCCGTCCTTTATGTTGTGGTCGATGTCTTCTCCCGAATGGTGGTGGGTTTTTATCTCGGGCTCGAGGGGCCAAGTTGGGAAGGCGCTAGATTGGCATTGTTCAATGCATTCTCATGCAAGGCCGATTTCTGTCGGCAGCTAGGCATTGATATCGGCCCGGATATTTGGCCTTGTCATCATCTTCCTCACAAACTACTGTGCGATAACGGCGAGCTGAAATCCAAGGCCTCAGATGCGTTACCAAAAGAACTCGGCATCATTATCCAGAACGCTGCGGTTCGCCGGCCTGACTGGAAACCTAATGTGGAGCAGCAGTTTAACCTCATCAATAATCACACCATCCATTTTGAGCCGGGGGCATTGAACCCCCGACTGGACGAGATGACGCGACGCCACTGTTCGCTCGACGCTTCGCTGACACTTCCTGAGTTGAGCCGGATCCTGGCCTACAAGCTGATCAAGTACAACTTGTCTGCATACCGCGCTCACGCACTGCCAGAAGAAATGCTGGGAGAGAATCTCATGGATGCGACCCCGCTAGCGGTTTGGAATTGGGGGATGGAGCACCTGACGGGAGGAGCGAAGGTGCTAGAAAAACAGAGAGTGTGGACGAAGCTTTTACCGGCCGCCACCGCATCGGTCCGGCGTGACGGCATCTATTTCCATGGGCGCCGATACGCCTGCGAGCGAGCTATCCGCGAAGAGTGGTTTGCACGGGCAAGAATGAACGGCAAGGTCGAACCGATCGAGATCCGTCATCTGCCGTATGCGCCTGCGTCCATCTGGATTCTCAACGCCATATCACGCGAGTGGGAACCCTGCGAACTGTTGGACGACAACGAGAAATATCGGCTGGCACGCCTGGAAGAGATGATTGATCGCGCCAAGTTGCTTGGTTTGGAAGCAGACCACAAAGCTTCGGCGCTACGGCAGGTGTCCGCCACACTGGACGCCGAGTGCGAAGCGATCACGGCTGCCGCAAAGGAAGCCGCGGCGCAAGCCAAGCAGGGACTGAGCAAGACCGAGAAGAAGGCGAATGTGCATGCGAACCGGGCCTTCGAGAAAACGGCCGAGCGAGTTGAACACGCGCGTGAAGCGGCGCAGTCGTATTGCGTGCCACCGGCGCAAGACAATGTGGTGAAGTTGCGCCCCGATATGCGAAAACAAAACCCACTCGACGACATCTGGAGTTTGTAAAGAATTGGCGCCGGGAGCGGTGGCCATACTGGAGGCAGCTAATGAGTACTGACTATTCTTCTCCTGCGTATGTTGAGCAGAATATCGCGGAGTATCGCGATAACCCGCTCATAGAAGCACTTCCCCCGATTTTCACCGAGAAGGAAGCTGCGAGGGCGATGATCCTGCGTCCGCAGATTCAGCCGGAAGAGCGTGCGATGTCGACCGAGGAGCGCTGGCACCTCCTTGCACGGCTCAAGTATGTCGTGATTCCTCGCCTAATTTTCTATGACGTCGAACGCACTATCTCGCGCCTGCTCCGGGCGGGCTACGTCGTCCGCAATCCGTTCGAGGCGACCACCTGGCGGAGCATCTATACGGCCCAGGATCACGAGCAGTGGCGAAACCTCGACTGGCAACTAATCCCGTGCGAATCGCAACTGTTCATCGTCGGGCTGAGCGGGTCTGGAAAGACAACTTGCGCCGATGCGATCTTGCGAACATATCCCCAACAGGTCATCCATCACGCTTCTTGGCGAGGGCGCCATCTCCCGATCACGCAACTGGTATGGCTGAAAGTGACCTGTCCCAAAAACGGTTCGATCTCGAGTTTCTGCCGTGAGTTCGCGCGACAGGTAGATGCCGCTCTCGGCACTAGCGGCAAATACGAAAAATTGTTTTCACGGACAGTAATGCGTGAGGACATGCTTGAAGGGGCCATGCGCCAGATCGCTGCGACCCACTTCCTCGGCATCCTGATCATTGACGAAATTCAGCGGCTCAGTTTGCAGAAGACACACGGCACGGCCCCGTTGCTGCATTTCTTCCAGGATCTGCGCACAACCCTTCGGGTGCCGGTGGTGGAAATAGGTACCAGCAAGGCAGCCAACCTGTTCACAAATGAAATGAAGGACGGCCGCCGGGCTTCGGAAAGCGGCCTGATCCAATTCGAGCGGCCGCCAAAGCGTGTGAAGGAGTGGGATGATTTCGTTCGGCGCATCTGGAGGTATCAGTGGGTCCGACAACCACAAGATCCGGATGATGAGATGCTCGATACGGTCTTCGATCTTAGTCAGAGCATTCCTGACTTCGTCGTGTTGCTCTTCAAGCTCGCGCAACAGCGTGCCATGTTCGATGGCACTGAAACGTTGACGCCGAAGCTACTGAGGCAGACGTACGATGATGGATTGGGATTACTTCATCCAGCGATCAATGCGCTACGCTTGAATACGACAAAGTCGCTGTCGCAATACGAAGATTTGCTGCCGGTCGATGAAGCCCTGGCGAAATTGCTCGAGTTTCCCAAACACGTCACGGTCGTGCAGGATCATCTTGACCAACTGTTTCCGCTGGCGGATTTTGCCGCGCCGGCAGCGGAGACCGGACAGAGCGCATCACCACAGTCGTGTGACGGTAGCACCGAACCCGGCGATTCCGATGCGGTCGATCCAGCACTACCTCCTGGGTACGTGGACATGCGGACCGCGGCGGATGCTGATGATCCGCACAAGTATCTGGTCGAGAAGGGGGTGATCAGCCATGAAGGCGTCAGCCTGGGCGGTCGTCGATGAATGGGGTGCGAAACCATCTGCAGCCTTAGAAGGGAAGCAGGCAGGAAGCGCTGGCGATATCGTCGTTCCCGAAGAGACGGTATTTGGCATCGTGTCCCGCTACCATACACTGACTGGCCATCCGACCTCCGGAGACACACTGATCGAATTGCTGGGTCGCCGATGCGTGACGCTGGGCACGGCCTTTCCCAGCGGCCTGAACGTGATCTCTAAGCATCTTCGGTTGCAGGTTAACACTATCGAAGAACTGATTGAAGGACACACGATTCTTCCGTGCTTCAGGCCGTTTATGAACCTTGCCCACTACACACGGATTGCCAATTCGATGGCGACGGGCACGGCAACCAACACAAAAATCGCTTTGGGACTGCTGGCAAGTCGCGTAGGAGCGGAAGACGTGCCACGTTTCTGCCCTGTCTGTGCTGGTGTCGACTGCGAGACAATCGGCATAGCGACGTGGTATCGCGCGCATCAGTTCCCGGGTGTCCTGGTTTGCCCGTACCATGGGGTTCCTCTCGTAGCATTTGACTGCCTGGCACAGCGCTTGAAACGCACGCAGTTATTTCTCCCGGCTGCAGCCGCGAAATGGAGTGGAAAGAGTAGTGTTCCCAATGTCGATGAGCAGGAACGCGAAAGATTGGTTCTTGTCTCGCGGCTCGTCGCGCAGTTATTTTTGTTGCGCACTGTGCCGTTAAATCCTTTAACCTGGCGGAACCATTACCTTGCTCATTTGGTGGACCGGGGCTTGGCTACAACCAGCATGAGGGTCCATCAACGGGCGTTGCAAAGCGAGCTCCTCGGCTTTTGGGAAAGCTTGAGAAACCTGCCTCCGTTTAATGGCATATTCGCGCGTTGCGATGGGGAGGACTCGTGGTTGACGAGCCTTTACCGCCGGCCTCGCGCTACACACCATCCGCTGCTGCATATCCTGCTGATCGGGTTTCTAGCCGAGAGCATCGAATCCTTTCTCTGGAAAGATATCCCGTCTCTGGTGACTAATTCAGCGGCCGACCAACGTGCATCCGCAGCTACGGAATGCAAGATTGCCGAGCTGGCGGCTGAGGGCCGGTCGATGCGTGAGGTGGCAAAAGAGATCGGCCTATCTGTCAATGCACTCTTGGTCAAAGCGGAAAAAATCGGCATCGGCTTTCTGCGCAGGTCCAAGAAGCTCGATGTCACGGTTCGTTCGCGAATTTGGCATGCTTTAGCGGCGGGCGACGCCATCGTGGATATTGTGAAAACGACCGGAATGTCAGCATCAACCGTTAATCGCATTCTGGGAGCGGATCGCGACCTGCAAGCTCAGCGTACCGCCAGCCTGCGGGTGCAGCGGCAGGCACATGCCCGTGGCAAGCTTCGAGCCATGACGGTCGCGACACCATCGGTCGGATTTAAGGCGCTCAGGACTGCACTTGGCCCCGACTTCACCTGGTTGTATCGGCATGACCGCGCCTGGCTCCAGGCTCAACTTCCCTCCACGCCCCGGATTAAGGAGCGGACCTCGTCAGTGGACTGGTGCATCCGCGACAGGGTAATGGCGGAGCGCGTGACGCTTGCGGTTGGAGAGATACTGGAACCGTCGAGACATCCGACACGTTTGACACTCAACGAGATCGGGCGATTCACTGGCAACGCATCGTGGCTCGACAAACATCTTGCACGGCTACCCCAAACGGCAGAACTGCTGTCCCAAGTCCTTGAACCAGCTGCCGTGTTTCGAGCGCGGCAACTTGCGTGGCGTGAGAAACATACCGAAGACGCGCTAGGTTAGCCGCTACACCGAAAGTTGAAGGGAACTGATGCGGATCTCTATTTTTTTGGGCTTGGTCAGGCTCGGCAATCTAAGTCTAGCTCTTCGTATAGTACTTGCGGCCAGCGGGAGGAAACTCACGCGCCGGGCAGGGGCCGGGCCAGTCGCGTTGGATGCCGTGTTCTGCAAGCAGCCGCGGTATGGTTTCAGCGTCGTAAGAGGCCGATAGATCGACATCCTGAAAAAAATCCATTAGTACGAGAGAGCGATGGTATTCCACTCCCGACCGGGCTCTTGCAATGCTGATCGCAGCATGCTTGTGCGCTAGCTTGGCCCACAAAATCCGCCTAGCATAGAAGTGCCACTTGGATTCCGCACACTCTTCCAGCGCTTGCAGAGTTTCTGGAAAGGCGTACTGACTGAGTGCTGTAGGATTCCAGCCGGTGTCTTTGGCGAGACGGTTGATCGTAACTTTTTCTGGCTTGCCAACGGATGCATACAAGGCTGCGGCCGTCGCTCTAATCGAGCGCGCCCGATCGCCGTCTTTCTCACTCTTGTGCGGAACTCTTGCCGGGCCAACTGGCCTAGGTTTCAGCTGCTGAAGCTTGCGTCTTAATAGGGTAACCGCTTCCAGATCGAGAGAAACAAGTCGCTTCATCATCCCATAATGCGATTTCCACAAATCTTCGATAGAGCAATTAGGAATATCGCGAGCACGATCTATAAGCTCGCGCAAAAGGCTTGCGATACGCTGCTTTATGCTCGGCTTGCTTGTCCTGCTGGTACCGATACCGCCAGTTCGTCGTTTCATAGCGGGCCGTTCAGTGCCAGTCGTTCGCTCATTCCCGCTGCTCGAACCGATGGAACTTAGGAACTGGGTGGCGTCGCGAAACAGAAAATGCGCAAACAACAGATGGCGGCCGAGCGGTGGTTCTGTAACGCTGGAATCATTCAGCATCTTTAACCATTCACTTAGCCGATCTTCGCGATAAGCTGCATCCGTCCTTCGTAGAAAAGCTTTTCCATAGAATTTTTCCATCTCCGTCTTCAGTCGGACATGGCTCACTCTGTCGTTGCCCCAACTGTAGCCAGTTGCACGCGCGCGCTCACGATAACTATCGACCAGCACGCGTGGTGACACCGTTGAGTGTGGGGCCGACTGCAAAAGCGTCGCAGAGAACTGGGCATAGGACAGCGCGATGGGATCTGCTTCCTGTGCGGGCGGTATGCTTTCGAAAACATATTTCTTGCAGGTACATCGCCGCCAAGGTACGAGGGAAAGATTGCAATGTCGGCTGAATGCACATTCGCAGTGAGGGCATTTGTATAGCAAGGGGGAGGCGTGCTTATTGCACACTTCTACTCCAGGTATTTGATGCGATCGGTGAATGTAGCGAACACCATAGACATTCATATCTTCACGCAGGCATTCTAGGCAAACTCGGATCGTCTCGGTAGAAAGCCGCTTTGGTGTGTTCGCCGCGTTGTTTGCGGTCGCTCTACTTGGATTGGCAGGGAACGACAGTCCGTTGAAAATTGCAAGTAAGGGGTACAGCGTATGCGCGCGCAAGATCTCCAGCGTGCACGCTTCCACATCCTCACCTAGCCGCGATGCGAGCATCTCGACGTGCGGGGGGATCCAGGCAGACAAGTTAAACGGAGCGCAGTTGAATAACTCTTGGAAAGTGGCGGTCGGCGTCCCATTAGAGCTCAGGACATGGAATCGCCCGATAACGGAAATGATGGCTTCATCTGGTAAGAACGGCGCGACGAGATAATGCTCGAGCCCAGTTGTTGCAAGGCGTATAGGCGTGGCGTCCTGCAGCACCTGCCCGTGGTGACTTGGTTGCGCTAGAGAATCTGATGATATTCTTGTTGCCATGACGGTACCGCTGTCCTATCTGACGAGCCCTAGGTTCACCGTGCTGGCTCTTACTTTAGGCCACGCAGCGATTGTGGACAAGGGGCGCTCGACTGGTTGGAACTAGAATCAGCCCCTGACAGCTGACGACTACCGTTTCAAGCATCTGCGTACCGCGGTTTGACAAACATTGGCGGTACGCCAATAGACACCCCTCTGCTGCAGAGCAAGATTTGACAAACATTGACGAACCAGTAACATGCCTAAGCTGTTGATTTTACAAGCGCGGATTTGACAGACATAATTCCTCTCTCTCACTGTTTAAGAAATCAAGATTATGTTTGGCTAACCTGGATTAGGTTAGTCAGACTGGAAATCATGTTAGTGAAATTGTTTGGATCTAATTGCTCCATCTATGGCACTGAAACTACTCACAGATGAACCGATCGTTATGTGTGGGATAACGATCGGCAGCTTTGCTGCTCTCAACGCATGTCTAAAAAAAGCCAGCAATCTCAGTCAGCATTTCACGAGAAATTTTTCTGTCTTCTTACCGCGAGGACTAACGCCGTGAAGTTAAGAAGCCTAGTTTGGTCAATCTTTGGTAAAAACGCCGGCAGATCCGTCAGCGGTTCTTCGACTACTCATCCGGAAAAATTTCTGGGCCAAAAGTAAAGGTGTTCGGATTCGAAATTCAGTAAATTAAGTAACTCAATAAAAGATAACTATGCGGGTTGAAATCAGCTTTCTTTGGATGTTGGTGAATCCTAAGTACGCACTAATAGTGGGCCTTACCATAATCCTAGGCATCGCTCTTATCGCCTATTTTCTGACTCAGAATAGGCCTCGGGCCAGAAGATGGCAAGCATTGTTGTCGGAAGTACTGGTTTCCGTTGGCGTCATTGGCCTGCTAACCTTTGCAGCGAGGGCTCACATCGACTCTGAGATTCGCTATGACACCAGCCAAGTTGAAGAAAACAAGCGCCTGGCTAGAGTTGCTTCGATGAACCTGGTCAAGATGACCTGCTTGCTAGACCAATCAATGGCCCGGCCAACGCCTGAAATGGAAAACATCTGGGTTGCATGTGATATTGCTTTCCGTATTATTGAAAGTGATGAGGACATTATGGGATACTGGACAGCTCGCGACCGACTAAAAAATATGTCTAAGCCAGCAAATCTGGGTGGTGATGATTCTGCACGAATTGACGTCCTGAAGGCTGCAGTCGATGTCGTGATTGAGTCCGACACGGTGGGAGGCCACAATCTCCATAGAAAGAAATTGGTGGAGTCAGAGGTGTCGTGGCTGCTGATATCGATATGCGCAGTGTCCACAATGTTCGGTATCGGCCTGAAATGGGCAAAAGCGATTTTTGAGTTCCGAAAAGCGGCAACCTTCTGATACGATCCGCAATTTGAATTTATGGCGATGCCTTCACAAAAGGAGCGGGACTAGAAATAGAGTTTTCTACTCAAGACACAGAAAACTCCAAATGAAGACGTGCCATTTTACTGACAGCCAGATCATCGCCATCCTCAGGCAAGCCGAAAGCCATCAGCCCGGTACAAAGCTATGTCGCCTACCTGTCTTACCAATGCCAAGGCAGACATCAATTTTCAGCCGCCCGCAACGTAATGTTCGGATGATCAGCAAACACCTGCATCACCAGATCAAAGTAAGTCGGCCCACCCTGCCCAAGGCGCGCCAGTGCCGCGTGAATCGGGCCAGGTTTGAACACCTGCGGATGCTCGAGCTTTGCGAGATAGTAAGCACGGGTCGCCTCGACGCCCAGAGCACTACGGCTGCTGTCCATCTGCTCCCAGACGACGATTGCCGGGGCCTTGCCGCGCAGGACCCCATAGCCACCGTATAACATGTCATCCAGGCCATCCAGGCTGGCGCCAAGCTGCCAATCGACGCCCGCCATGAAGACGCGGTTGATCTCGTCATAAAACGAGGCGATGTCGCGGATACTGGCGCCGTCGATCGTCAGGATGTGCGGCGCCGGCGCGGTATCGACGCTTGTGGCATGGGTCATGGTCATCGAATCCCGGATCAAACATCCTACATGTGTCCATATCAGCCGGATTCAATCGCGTGTTCAAAAGCGGTTGAAACCCCCTGGCGCGCACCTCGAAAAACCCACCGCACAAACGTCGCGCCACCGCCTCAGTAGTAGTACGCAGAACCCTACCGCTTGAATACTGAGACGACCTTTTAAGAGGGCCAGCCCCAAGCAAGGCGACTTTGTTTGGGCTATACTTACCCAACTCCTATACAAGAGTTACCCCCAGTTTCGATGGACGCCAGGGATATTGACTGGCCCGCCTGACACTCCTGTCAACGCGTTATATCCTTGTTTGCCAACCCG
>Ga0308158_10001816_pt1 | contig 21442 bp, 23 predicted proteins | sample PhyBR2_FD_201038 | JGI IMG/M metagenome (GOLD analysis project Ga0308158, IMG submission 201038) | Phyllosphere microbial communities from UC Gill Tract Community Farm, Albany, California, United States - DLSLB.R2 | ecosystem: Host-associated > Plants > Phyllosphere > Unclassified | place: USA...
TTTGGTCCTCTTGGAGCAGAGGGTGGTGAAAGACGCCTGAACGTTCTTATCAGTCGAGCCAAAAGGCGTTGCGAAGTTTATGCCTCAATCACTGATGAAGATATCGATCTTGAAAGGGCTAAGGGTAGAGGTGTATTCGCTTTTAAACTTTTCCTGCAATATGCAAGAACAGGACGCTTGTCAGTTGCAGAACAAAGTGGCCGTTCAATGGACAGTGTGTTCGAAGAACAGGTTGCAAATGCTCTGCAAAAAGAAGGCTTCCAGGTCCACCCTCAAGTTGGCATTGCAGGTTTCTTTATTGATTTAGCCATTGCAGACCCTGATATGCCAGGCCGCTACCTTATCGGGATTGAATGCGATGGTATGACTTACCACTCTTCCCGTTCTTCGAGAGAAAGAGATCGCTTACGTCAGGCAGTGCTTGAGGATCATGGTTGGATCATTCACAGAATTTGGAGCACGGATTGGTTCCAGCGCCCCGAAGAGCAACTACAGAAAACCCTCTCTGCTATTCAGGCGGCTAAGAAAGAGCTCGAAAATCGTTCTGAAACTTCTCTATCTCGGTCAAGAGCTGTACCTGTCGAGATAGTGACAGTTGAAAGAGAGACTGTCACAGAGATTGGTCTTGAGACAAGTGAAGGCAGTTTCAATGAAGCTGTGGCATATGTTGAGGCGGTTCCTGATGTTGACACAAGATTCCAGATTCATGAAACCCCAGTTGGCGTGCTCGCCAAGATAGTTGAGCAAATTGTTCTTGTGGAAGCCCCAATACATGTGAATGAAGTGATTACACGTGTCAGGTCAGCATGGGGCCTACAACGTGCAGGAGCTCGTATTGAGGCTGCAGTTAATAGTGCTATTCGAATTATTTTGAATGATAAAGTCATATATCTTAAAGATGATTTCCTTATTATTAATGATTTAGATATTAGGGCTAGAAACCGAAAAGATGTTTACTCACAAACCTTAAGGAAACCTGAAAATATATCGCCAGATGAAATTTCTGCTGGTATAGAAGAGATCGTAACAAAAAGCCTTGGTGCAACTCAGGAAGAGATTGTAGTTTCAGTTTCTAGAACACTTGGTTTTAAAGCAACTAGCAGTCTATTGAAAGATAAAATCATTCAAACTTTAGATAAATGTCTTGGTTCGAATATAATAAAAATTGAAAACGACCTTTATATATTTAAAAAATCAATTTAAAAAATACAGTATCTAAATCAAAACAAGGAAAAAAGAATGAAACCTGTTAACAAAGATCAACTTACAGTAGAAGGAAAGATTGGAGACTTTCACATAAGTGGCACATTACATTTAGATTGCGCACAGAAAGATGAACCAACTGTTATACCAAATAAAACAATACCCATAAGCTGGAAAAATATTATTTTAAGCTTTGGACTACCGTTTGCAGTATTAATGACTTTATTTTTACTAGGGGTGTTTCTGGGCAAATCGTATTTCTATTGGTTGGCCTTACTAGCACCTCCATTCTATGGCTATTACTTTTATAAAATCATTTTGCATAGTACAAGTGACAATTATAATTACCTTAAGAAACTAACTGATGTGGTTACGTTACTCTCATCATTTTTAGCCGCAACACTAATTCTTCTGAAAATATTCAATATGAATAGCAGCGTTATTGATTACCTAATATATGTTAATAAAGAAAATTTGACGAGCGATATTAAGGTCATATTCTATGTTGTGCAATCAATATTCTTTTTTGCTATCCTTTCAATTTTCTGTTCTTTTGCAACTATAAAGCTTTTATTTTCTATTAAAGATTTCAATGATGTAAGAAAAGAATTAAATAAAAAAGGAACAGTTCAAAATAAATAAAACTAATTGCACCGTGACTCCCCCTCGATGTATTCCATATATATCAAGAGGGTTGTCGCAGGTAGCAGATATAAAATAAATACAAAGCTTATAGTTAAAATTGAAGAAATAAGATAAATAGTAAACACACTAAAAAAACGCACACCAAAATCAAGCACACATGCCAAGCCAACAATTGAAGCGATTAGAAAAACTACCGCCATGAATATCAGTTTCAACAAAAGGTTAAATTGTAATGCAGATATTAGTAACTTATTTTTCATACCCTTCCCCTCTTTTAGTACTTAGTTATTATTCATCTATACTATTATAATTGCGTTGTCAAAATTTTTTGTATTAAAGCAAGGGCTAACTCAGCGAAGCTGAGTAGCCTTGCTTTTTCTGCTCTTCGATTGCAAAAGGAGGTCAAAACCCACATCGTTGACATAAGTTATCTATCGGTTATAAATAGATCAGGCATAAGGAATATGCTCATATTTTGAAAAGGAGTTCCTATGAATACTATATACCACCCTCCCCTTGCAGTGAGTCTACGTATTCATTGCGTCAGCGTCAGATTTAATAACTCAGAGTTAAATAAATTGGAGCATGAGCGCAAAGGATATGCTAAAGGCGAATGGCTCCGCATGTGCTTCATGAAAAACCAACCAGTTGTCGTCCCAGAAATCAACCGAAACGCATGGAAAATGTTGGGTGAGATAAATCAAAGGCTCAACGAGCTCTTAAATCACCTGAATGCTAAGCAATCATGCAGCCCGCTGACCAAGACAGAACTCTTTGCTGTGAAACGTCAAATTAGTGATCTTCGCTCACGTTTACTTACAGCTGATTTGTGGAGTATTCCCTCTCATGAAGGGTATGCAGCAGATCAAACGCGGTAAGAGTTTTGCTGGTGTTGTCCTATACGCATTGAAGCCAGCCGTACACCATAAAAGAAACCCAGTCGTTATTGGTGGCAACATGCTGGGCGCTTCAGCACCTGAACTGATTACTGAGTTCAGCGCTTCTGCTTCACTTCGCCCTGACGTTGTCAAACCTGTATGGCACAACTCGCTTCGCCTCCCACAGGGTGAATCCCTTACAGCGAAGCAGTGGGTTGTGTTTGCCGACGACTATATGAATAGCATGGGGTTCAGTGAGACGCACCTACGCTGCTATGTCATACATGACGACGACGCAGGCCAGCACATTCATATCATTGCCAGTAGAGTAGACCTTATCAACGGAGGGAAGCTCTACTTGGGAAGGAATGAAAACTTGATCAGTACACGTCTAATCCATGAACTTGAAAAAGACCATTGCCTGACAAGAACTAAAGGCCCCTCTCCTTCGCATAGCCCTTCCCCTGCCAGAAAGCGCAAGAAGCTATCACGTGACGAGCAACAGAAGGAGAAGCGTGAAGGTCAGCCAACGGCCAAGACGTTCTTACAAAACACTATCGACGAGATCCTTACGAGTGCCAATGACATTTCAGGCTTCGTTGAAGCACTTTGCAGGCACGGTATAACGACCATACCCAACATTTCCTCCACGGGTCGCATGAATGGTTTCTCATTCGAATACTCCGGGATCGCCTTCAAAGCTTCCCAACTGGGAAAGTCTTACTCATGGGCCAACCTGCAAGAGAAGCTTCGCTACGAACCCGAACGTGACAATCCTATATTCTTTGCTTTGAAAGCTTCGACTACAGGAGGTAATGAGAAGAGTGATTTAGTAACAGAAACTACGAAGGAGGATACTAGGCTGTCATTGAATGCTGCCATGGTAAAAGACGTTATTACTCGTCCTCCAGAGCATGAACAGAGAGTTGTAGCAACGGAAACCTACGAGGCAGATATACCTGCCAGCACTGTGCTAACAGTAATGGAATCAGCCAGCAACAAAGACTACCTCATGACAGCAGTCATGAAGTGGCTAATGAGTATTCCGTACCTCGTAGCATTCGCAAAATTGCTCAAAGGGACAGGTAAAATGTTTCTCCACAGAAAATCCTCATTTTCCGTTATCAACGCGGTGAGTTCAGCCGAGCCTGACGTTAAAACCTCAAACGAAGTTACTGAATATTTCATAAAAAGCTCATACACACCTTATTAACCAACTGTATTAAGAACATCATCTTTCCTGCATAAGCACTTCAAAATACAAAACAATTGATCGTTTTCACAGATCAATAATAAATTTTATGACAACTTTTAGCTATCAAAAAAGATCTAACGATCGGTACAAGCAATTTGCTTAAGTTTTGAGCTTAACCAAAAAAGCTTAGTAAAAGCATGGACCAATCAGTCAGTTACGAACCACTTATACCTAAACTATTGTTTTAAAAGGAGTTCAACATGAGAAGCATTAGTTTGAGAAAATCCTCTTACTTCTGTTCCATCAGAGTCTGGTTCACAATCGGCGTGGCAGTTTTAATCGTTCTCTAGGCAAAACCGACTGACGCAATGTGAATACTTATCTCTGGCGCATTCCTGCTTTTTTCCTTCTAGTAACCGCAGGGATTAGCTACAAAACACAAGAAAGACAATGCTCCTACATTTGATTCCTCCACCCAAGGCAACGACGGCATCAAGAGCCATGAATTCAACGACTTAAAGCTGCAGTCTAATGAGAAGCAGCAAACTATTACGATTAAGAATGGTAGGAAAGAAAAAACGTATCCGTTTAGCTCAATAATCGGATGGCGATACAATTTGGATTTTAAAGGGCGCTTAGAATGTTTTTCACCAACGGGAGTTAAACTCCAAAACGTATATCTAAAGACTCTCTATCGGTTAAAAACCATAGGAAACTGAAGGTGTTAGTCGGATAAATTATTTTTATAGAAAATCTAAGTTGATTTAAGGCTGTTAACGATTGATCTAAATGAATAAACTATAGTCAATCTCTCCCCATTATGGACTGTGCTAACTGCATGATTTGATTTACTAGATATCTCAAAGCCCTGAACACTTCCCGATACTGGATGGATAACTTCAACTATCTCTTGATCATCTAAAATTAGGAGAAACCCACCATTTTCTTCTTGAAAGTTTTTGTTTAATTGAAACAGTATTCTGTGTGTCTCCCTGTTTTCAACATCTCTCATGTCGTTATGTATTTTAATGGTTTGGTTCTTCTCTAACTTATGAGCTACCACATCAATCTCATCTGATAAAATCACTGAGAATATTGACTCTACTTTATCTTTTAAGTTGTAAATAAATTCCTTTTCAGTCAAAAAAGATATCTCTGGTGGGAGTTTTATATGCTGCAAACTAAATTCATACTGTTGGTAAAAGTCTGTCACTTTTAATTTCCATGGAGCTAGTTTTTCCATCCATGAAATTATTAAAAGCTCTTCATCTTTGCTTAATGTTGATTGAGTACTGAAGTATTTATATGGGTTTTTGTTTAACGTTATTTTTGACGGTATCATTATACACTCCCAACTATTTTTTTGACTTTTCTTATTAAAAAAGCGTGATCTGCGCAGTAAACCGATGGGTTATTGTATCCATTATCATCGCTCCATCTGTACAATGGCATCCCCCCACCACATACATTTAAATCGGGACATGAGATACAAATTTCTGATGATGGTTTTTGTAAGTCAGAAACGTCTATGAATTCTTGTGAATTCAGGACTTTATCTAAACTAGTATGTTTTATATTCTCTCTAATTGAGAAGAAATCGGCACCGTCATAAGATGATCGTAACGTGTCGTTTTTCCTTATCTCACCATCAGTTTCTATAATTAAAATTCCAAAATTCTGCGATCCTTTTCCTTCTTTGAAAGATTCCCCCCCCAAGGAAAGCCTGATTATATCGTCTAAAAATGGTATTTTTACTGGGGAGCTATCATTCAAATATTCATCTAGTAGATCAGCTGTCCACTGGCCATACTCAGTTGATGTTAAAGAGTATTTGTTTTTAGGTAATCTATCCCTATTTCCATCTTGTAGCAGAAAATCCATAGAGGGAACATCTAGCCCTTTAAAGAAATTATATGTCTCTTTAGCACTAGACTCTAATTGAATAACTGAAAGCGTTCCTGAGAAAAGAAAATCATAATCCCTATGTTTTTTTAACAAATCTATTGCTGCAATGACACTATCGAATGAACTATTTCCTTTCGTTGTTAGTCTTGATATGTCATTTATTTTTTTATCTCCATCAAGACTTATGGATACATTAGCCCTGAACTTTGAAAAGAGATCCAAAAAATCATTGTTCAGCAAAGCTCCGTTGGTTTGGATACTGATAGGATAATTTTCCGGATCAAACGTATCTCTTAAAGATTTTAGCAGGTATTCCATACCCTGCTTTCCAAGTAAAAGGGGCTCGCCACCATGAAGAACGATTGCAAACCCAATTTCTTGTTTCGTACTTTGCTCTAACAGTCTTTTTACGAGGATATCTATTGTATCTAAAGACATTTTACGTGGCTGTTTTTTCCAACTTGTATCTTTCCCTTGATACACATAGCAGTAAGAACAATCCAAGTTACATCGACTAGCTGTCTTTATTAAAACGGTATCCAAGCGAGACATTTAACTTACTGCCCCCTGTTGTGGCGGTTGTGTGTGCGGTCATAGCTTCCATTAACAGTGTTTTGGTTATTGTTTCTAACCTCATCCATCAGACGCTCCAATACAGGGCTAAGATTCTTCTTTACTGCTACAAGAGTTGCTTTCTGGTTGTTCATTTAGTAATCCTCATATGAGCGGGTCAAGTTTTATTATAGCTGAAGCTAAGCTCATGTAATAGAGAAGTTTTTTTTGGCTTAAAATCCATTAAGTACATGATTTTAATAATGTAATAGGATTTATCTTAGAGGCTTTATTTTTTATTTTGCACCAAAACAACCTATATGGGGTTTGAGGGTGTCCTGCTCCTCTAGTGGAATACTAAATCTGGGCACCTGAATAGAGGTGATATCATCGCATCATAGTCAAAACAGGTGACATTATGACCGGACTTAACAGACGCAATTTTAGCCCAGAGTTCCGACTTGAGGCTGCCCAGCTTGTACTCGATCAGCATTACACCGTTGCCTCTGCTGCAACGGCAATGAATGTCGGTAAATCCACGATGGCCGGAGCATCGCTACAAAATAACCACAAAAGAGCATGTGGATATCCCTAATCATCTGGATCGTCAGTTTGCAGCAACGAAACATAATCAGACTTGGTGCGGCTACGTGACCTGCATCTAGACGGGCAAACGCTGGGCTTATCTGGCAGTTGTTCTGGATTTATTTTCCCGCAAGCCAATAGGCTGAACGATGTCGTTTTCTCCGGACTCAGGTCTGATAGGAAAAGCATAAACGATGGCTTGGGAAGTCAGGGGAAAACCGGCTGACGTTATGTATCATTCAGAGCAGGTAATGCACTATAAAAGTAGGGAATTCAGACTGTTACTGTGGCGCTATCGCAAAAGCAAGGCATAATTCGACGTGGGAACTGCTGGGACTACAGCCCAATGGAACGATTTTTTCGCAGCCTGAAATCAGAATGGGTACCGAACTGTGGATACGCTAATTTTAGCGAAGCAAATAGATCAATAACGAATTACATCATTGGTTATTACAGCAAGCTCAGACCTCACCAATATAACGGTGGCTTAACACCCAATGAATCAAAGCGATTATTCTGGAAAAACTTTAAAGCTGTGACCAGTTTTTGTTGACCATTAAAAATACCCCTCAGCATTACACGTATGGCATGCGAGCAAACCAGCAGTGCTGACTTCTTCATGACAAGGGTATTGAGATGGCTGCTGAGCATTCCTTACCTGGCCGTTTTCACAGACATGCTGAAGAAGACAGGCAAAACACTTCTCCACAGAAAATCCTCATTTTCGACAATTCATGCAGTCCTCTCAGCTGAACCTGCGTTATCTGAACTACCAGGTAACAGCGAAATACTGGCTGAGCGCATAACAATGCCCTTTCGTTAACCTCCTGCCTCAACGCAATTTTCCAGCCTAAGTTCTTATTTGCACAAACAATTGATCGTTTTTACAGATCGATAAACTATATACGATAGTCATTACCTATCAAATAATGATCATCGATCGGTACAAGTGATTTGCTTAAGTTTTGAACTCGTTCAAAAATGCGTCGTAAAAGCAGTTACCAATCAGCTAGTTATGAGCGATTTAAAAATAAAGGTGCATAAAATGGACACAGCGGCTTTGAGCGGTCAGAAAGTGCGTAAACCATCGTTCTTTCGTTCGATTAGATTCTGGATTGTTGTGGTAGTGATTTTCTGGATCCTGACTGATTCAAATCCCAAGGACACTGCAGGATTTTTGTTCATGTGGACATTACCTGCCTTCTTCTTACTCCTCACGGCATATGTGTCATACACGCATAAAAGGGCTAACGCCTCGACTATCGACCTGCTGAACGTCAATAACAACGGGCTATGGAGCCATGAATTCCAGGACAGCAAAATGACCATCGATACAAACCGCGAGCTGTTAACACTGGAGAATGGTAAGCGCAAGAAAGCTTACAAGTTCACTGACGTTAAGGGCTGGCAGTATCACTTAGCCGTTGGAGGTGAAATCGTAGCTTTTGATTTAGTTGGTATGGCTGGAGCGAAGGGTCACAACAACCTTACCCGCCTTAAAAATTTCGAAGACTCTGGATTTTTTATCAAGGTGAAAGACATCGAATTCCCAGAGTGGCAAATCAAATTTCACCCACGGAAAGGTCGGTTCCACCATGAACGAGGGATCCGCGATACAGAAATGCAGATGAAACAATGGTGCGAAATTTTCGACCAGACACTCAACAAATCCACAGCAACACACTGATTAGTAATATCAAATAAGGGATTAAAAAATGAATAAAGTTTCAACAGTTGCAGTCCTGTGTTTGGCAGTTTTGCTCACTGGTTGCGACAGCGAACCCTCGTCATCAGAAATTCAAAAGGCTATGCAAGACAATATAGACCACACAAACCAGCAAGCCAGACAGCGGTTCGGTGAGAACAGCAAAGACATGCTCACGACTCTGAACAAAGCTGAAAAGGTTTCCTGCAAAGAGTCAGAGGCCAAAGGTACATACCTCTGCAAAGTGAATACTGATATAACACTACCATTCATGGGCGAAAAGCAAACTGTTGCTGAATTCAAATTCACGAAGAATGATGGAAATTGGAAAGTATCACCTAATTGAATCCAATAATTAACAATCTCATTTTCTACAGGAATTTAAAAGCACATATTTTATGCGCAAGTGTTAGCACTAGGGAACCATATAAAAAAATAAAAAAAACCACAAGCCTTTCAAAGACCTGTCCGGTTTGTGTAGAGATAAGGTAATGAGTTACAATCAGACTATCGTAAGACAAATGAATGACGCTCATTATGAATAAAATGCAAATCGAAGAAATGCTTGTAAAAGAAGGATTTACACCAAAGGAAGTCTCTGTGATACGTCAGCATGCTGAGAAAGACGGCTATCCTTATCCTTGGCTCCTTTCACAGTTAAAGAAAAGATTCATAGTTGCAATGATATTAATAGCAATCCTTCTCGCAGGACTCATCTATACCATTCGTAGTGGTACACAAGAAAACCTTGTTTCGTATTCCATCACGCTTGTAGCAGGTTTCGTTATTTTATATATATTCGTACCTTTGAAACCTGCATTTAAAGCTTACAGATTCATGAAAAAGCATGGTCACTCTTTGTAAGTATCAGAAATTGATTTAATGGCTGAAGCGTCATTATAGACTTCAATGAATAGCTCTTTTCTGCTCATTTCTTTAATCCCGCGAACGTAGTCGGTATTAAGAAAATAGTAGAGACGCCAGGCCTCAGGTTTTTGTACCAGACGCACGATGCCATAAAGAGACAGTGCCAGGTCCATTGAACTGTATGCTAACTGCCCTACCCTCTGATCGAACCCTAAAAACTCAGCTGTTGCTACATAACCCTGTTTGAGTAATCCCACACTATCAGTTTTGCCATACACCAGGTTCTCAACAGACTCCTGAAACCCGTTGAGTCCATGCAGAACCAACATTCCGCCAAAAGCAGAACCTATGATTGTCCCTGACGCAAGGGAAGCACCGATCACTGATACACCGGCTATTACCTGCATGCCGCTCAGCACTACCCCAACACCATTGATCACATAGCCCCAAAAATCTCCATTCTTGACCAACTGCACCGAAGCATGAACCACAGCTGTTCCTGCTCTGAGCATTCTGTCCTGAATCGTAAGGTACTCATTTTCCTTTTTGAGATTTTGGATGCACTCCTGACATTGATCATCAGTGGAGCCAGAACGGATGACGTTAAGCTGAGCGTTAACGAAAGCTTTAACGTTATCCTGGAACTGTAACCTATTAAATCCGTCTTTAAGGTAGATGTGAGAAAGGTGATTAGCATTGCTTAGCAGCTGATTTGCCTCAGCATGAGCCATAGTCAGAAAGTAATCCTTGAATCGATCTGGTTTCCAGTAGTCCATGACTGTGCCTTTATGTCATTATACGTATCGTTAAGTTTATTTAATCAGATTACCCTTCTCAGGGAAAGAAAAAGGACCAGCCATGAGTACAGATATCTTCTTAAAAATTGATGGAATTACAGGTGAATCACCGGACAGTAACCATAAGGGCTGGATTGCTATTGAATCTTTCACATGGGGCGCGAACCAGTTAGGGAACATGTCAGTTGGAGGCGGAGGTGGTGCTGGAAAAGTTCAGTACCGCGATCTCTCGGTTCAGGCCCTGATAGACAAAGCAACTCCAGCAATCATGCGCTATGTCTCTAACGGCAAGCATATTGGTAAGGTAGAGCTTTCGGTATGTAAGGCCGGAGGGAGTCAAATCGAGTATTGCCGCATTACTCTTGAAGACGTTCTCATCACAAATGTGATTTTTAATGGCACTACAAGTCGTGACCTGATTGGTATCTCATATCAGTTTCAAGCATCCAAAGTTAAAACACAGTATTGGGAACAATCAGCAAGCGGCGGCAAAGGTGCTGAAACACAGTCAGGCTGGGACATTAAAGGCAACAAAGAATTTTAAAGTCTCAATGATGTCGGCCGTTTAAGCATGACCTAAAATCTATGAATTTTTGTGGAGCCAATTATGACTAGCATATTTGTATCATATTCACATAAAGACGAACAATTCCGAGAAGAACTTGAAGTACATCTTGCTATGTTAAAAAGAGAAGGCTCTATTGACGTATGGCATGATAGACGAATTGTGGCTGGTTCAGAAATCAATTCAACCATAGACGTCGAGCTTGAGCGGTCTGAAGTAATTCTCTTATTAATAAGTCCTGACTTTCTAGCTTCCAGTTATTGCTTTGACATTGAAGTACAGCGAGCAATGCAACTTCGATCTGAAGGAAATTGCGAAGTGATACCTGTCATTTTGCGACCATGTGACTGGCAATCAGCTAATGCTCCATTTAGCAAACTCTTAGCGGTGCCAAGAGACGGTATTCCCGTATCAAAGTGGCCAGACAAGGATGATGCATTTTTAGATATTGTTAAACAATTGCGTAAAGCTTTAGAAGTTTTATCAGTTAAAACTAATTCGAAACCATCAAGGCGTGTTAATTCAACCGACATCTCATTGCCTCCTAATGCTCCCCATATTGACTTACCACGCTCTAGCAATTTAAGGTTAGCGAAAAAATTTACTGATGTTGATAAAGATAGATTTCTTGATGAAGCTATGAAATATTTTCAAAGATTCTTTGAGCAATCATTATTGGAACTAAAAGAGAGGAATGAAGGAATCGATACGCGTTTTATACCAATAAGCAATAATGCCTTTGGTTGCGTTATATATCGCGATGGTAAAAGCGTTGCTAAATGCGGCATTAGGTTAAACACAGGAAAGTATTTTAGTAAAGGCATCTCCTATACGAATGATGAAAGTGCTCCTGAAAACACAATGCAAGAATCGATTTCAGTAAATCATGATGAGCAATCTTTATTCCTAGTTCCTATGGGAATGAGTTATGGCATTTCACAACGCAGTACTAAACTTAGTTTTAACGGTGCTAGTGAATATTTTTGGGAGATGTTGATTTCTCCGTTACAGCGAGAGCAATGAATTTGGTCTCCATTTTAATTCTCTAATAAACTTTATTCATACAATAGATAACAATAACCAGAATAACCTTGAAAATCAAATAATTAAAAAATTCATTACATCAACTAAGTAAATGAAACTTTTATTTGAAAAGTAGCACAACACCAAACTTAAAAAATTAAAGAGTATTGAATATGATGAAAGGAATATTATGAGCCACTACCGAGACGATTTCTCTGAAAAAGTCAAAAAAATACTACAAGAACGTGTTGCAAACAGGTGCTCTAACCCTAGTTGTCAGTGTCTAACTTCTGGTCCTAATTTTGATGAGGAAAAAGCTACTCGTATTGGAGTTGCAGCACACATAACTGCTGCGGCTTCTAATGGCCCAAGATATGACCCTGCGCTTTCAACTCAACAAAGAAAATCCATTTTTAATGGCATATGGCTATGTCAAAACTGTGCTAAATTAATAGACAGTGATGAGAAAAGCTATTCTGTAACTTTAATCAAAAGCTGGAAAAAAACCACTGAAAGTAAAATAAAGCTAGAGCTGGAAGGAGTTATCAAGGAAGACGACGATTCAGATTATGAAGGTTGGTACTGCGGGCACTGTAACACCTTTGTTTTAGAAGGCCAATTGGTTTGTACTGGTTGTAATGCTGAGGTAGCGTATGAAGCAACTAAGACTGAAGTCACAACAGCTAGAACACAAGGGGGTGCTATTGGAACTTTTATAGGCGGAATATTAAATTTCGGAATACCTAACTTCTTAAATTCTCATTTTGGGCTTGATTTACCTAATGGCTGGGGGCTGGGTATATACTCCCTCTTAATTATTGCTGTGCTAGCGGCTGTGGGTGCATTTACTTTTGAAATAATTGAGAGGAAAAAGTTTTACAATAAACCTCCGAGATTCTTCCGACATAGGAGTATATAAAAATCTCTCAAATAAACGATTATGGTGTTAAATTAAATATAATCATCACAATCGTTTACCTCTTTTTTTTCTCCTCGAAATTAGCACTTGGTTTAGCAATATCGCTTTCTCATATTTAACTCGCTCCTCATGATAAATGCCCTCGGCCTCTTCTTGATTATCAATGGCATAATGAATCATAAAGCGAAAGAAAAACGTGATCTCATGTTCATAGCCAAGGTGCTGAATGATTCTTGGAGAACTCGATTTAAGAGCGTTTGAAAGCATAGATATGATCGTAAAACGATCAGCGAGATCTGTTTTAGATTGTGGAAGGTAGTACTTAATGTAGTAGCCGACACAGAATAGCCAGATATATCTAATTATCTTGTCCTGAGCAAAACCTGATTTTTTCAATCTCTCAATGAACATTTGTAAAAGCAAAAGTAACTTTTCTTCCCTTGAAAGAGCGTTTGTATTTTTCATAGATTGCGTCCTTGCAAAATTGATCAACCACTCCCTGGTTGTATATACAAGATAACATATAATTTAAATTGCGCAATATCTGCGCAACTAAATATTTAATCAACATTCGTTTCCCTGTCTATCCTGGGCAATCCATTATTAAGTTGTTCAAAACTGATTCCGTGATTTATAGCATTAAACTGCCATACAACAAACCTCTCTTCCAGACTCCTGAGCTCTTCTGCCAGTACTTTATTTTTGAATTCGAGATTACTGATACGCTGTGAGGCCATTTTTAAATTAGCTGGCCGTTTTTCTTCATTGTTTCCAGACTTAATATTTTCCTTCTTAAGATTGAAAGCCATGACAATATCTTTGTGAAGCCCCAGTGACTGACGGGTTGGTCGCTTACCAATCAGAGGTTCAAGCCTGTCACAAAGATATTCCCATGAAAGCTTACCTGACTTCTCACTGTCCCAACCTGCTATTGTGTTTTTAATTATGCTGATATCTTTATTATCTAGATGTTTAGCCATATAACTCTCCTTTTAATTATGATTTATCCTTTCATTTCCAATCAGTTCATTTCTGCTCGCGCCTGTGAGATTTTTCATATGTGTAAAATCATCACCCTCCAGTCTTACCAGCGCCCCGTCCTCAAGATTTTTGCTTTTGAGTAACCCTATCAAATCCAGAAGTCTTGATTGAGTTTTTTCGTGATAGGCCGCCCACTTGTCAGCCCCGTATTCCTCTTCCATATCAACCTTTGCCTTTTCAAGAAGCTGCTCTGTGTATACCGCAGTAGCTTCCAGCCTGCCTAGTGTGTCTTTGTCCCCTTTCACGCACACATGATTGCTGCAATTGATACAGTCCCTGAACTTCTTACATGGAGAGATTACGTAGTCATGAGTGCAGTAGCCGAACTCTGTCATGTGAATGGCTGCGTGGCCTGTATCTTTGACATCAATACGCCATGAAGGGTTTGCTATAGCTCTTGGGGTGGTGTTTTCTGGTTTAATGCCAATATTCTGCACACCACGCTTAACTGACTCCTGGACCTTCTCTTCCTGGCTGACGTGGTTATAGGTCCTGTTTTGTGTCTCCCTCACTCGTCCTGACCACTTGGCTAGTTCAAAATCTCCAAGCCCACCACGTTGTGCAATCGTATTAAGTAAGTGTCTTGCCTGATGACTTCTGAGTGAAAGGTTATTCCCCTTTGACCCTTTGTAGCCGTGCCTGTCAAAAATCGTAGAAATGGAGTGTGTCCTGCGATACTCAGTGCTTCCCAGATTGGCGCTGACAAGTGTGGCAGTTGGTCTGAAAAGACTTCTTTGTGTTTTTATACTTGTGCTGAGCTGATACCGGAGCAGAAGACATAGTGCATTGCTGTATCGGACGTTCTTTTCTTTGTCGTACCAGGGGAAGTCTGGGTAAAGCTCACGGTCCTCACCAGAAATCTCAATCTCTCTGGCATATGTCCGGGCGTTTTCTGAAAGAGTCCTCAGCCTCCTGATAGCTATCTCAGCAACCGGGACCATGACTTCTGGAATCCACTTCACATTTCCACCAAAGCCTTTTTCGGAATAAAATCTCAGCCCATACCTCAGCTTTCCTTCCCTGTCCGCCTCACGGATTTCACAATCCGCAGGGAGCGTCAGGATTTCAGTTACTCTGGAAGGCGCACACATAAGCAACGCAAAGACAGAGCTTATGAACACGTCCATCTCTGAAAGCTGATCGTCTGGAAGTGCGAAGATTTCAGCGATAGCATTCAATGACTCTTCGTCAGGTAACTTTGCCTCACGGGCCTCTTGTGCAGTTTTAGTGAGCCTGTTGCTTGCTTCCGGCGCTTTAAGCGGGCTCTTCCAGAGCAGTGACTGAGTGATCAGGAATTCTTTTTCTCTGAGAAATGAAACCAGTCCTTCCAGTACCTTGCCGCAGGCGTGCGCTACTGCTTTGGTATATGTGCTTTTTAAGGTGACAACGCACTGGTCCAGAACTGTGAGGTTAACGTACTGAATATGACTCCGCCCATTGACCTGCAATAGGGCGGCCTCAATTGTTCTGAAAACGATATTCAGACGCTGATTGATTTTCTTGCCCCCATTCATGTAGTGGTAAAGGACATAGCTTTTAGCGAACTCAATAAAATTCTTGTCTAATGGCTCATTTACAATAACAGAACTTTTTTTAACGCCTTTGACAGGGGTTTTAGTGAAGAGGAAAACTTTTGGCCAGTTAACCTTCTCCCATCTCACAAGGTGGTTTTTATTGAGAGTGAACCGACAGTAGCTCACAAAATCATCTATTTTCTGCGCGCAATATTTTTCCCTGCGCGTTTCGAGTACTCTAACTTTATCATTTTTGATATTATCCATTTGACACCTCCGGGTTTGATCTAATTTCTTTGCACTTATTTATCACCTCTGATACTGCAATAATTGTTCTGTCCAGTATTTGTGTAGTCATAGGATCAGCCACTATGCACTGAATCCTGTTACGCTCATCGATTAAATATTCGAGTAATTTTTCATGCGGCCCTTCAACAAAAGGTCTGAAATGCATGCAGGTGTAACAGGGGATGGGCACACATGCTGTGCAGGATTTGCAACTGGCGCATTGTCCTGTTTTTTCACCAGTATTATTCCTGATACTGCCACCGGGATATTTATCCTCACTCTTGTTAATCAGCATTCCCTGAAACATCTTTGAGTAGTAGCCAAGCTCAGCTGAAACGGCATCTTCGATTTTATTCAAACTATCTGGACCTGACTGAACATAAACGCCTGTATACATTAAAGTAGAATGATCAAGTAATTCACCTATGACGACTTCACCATACCCCTCTCTTGCAAGCCGGGTACCCAGCGTATAGCGAAACCGCCTGGCATTCATATTTATTACTTCACCCGTCCTTTCCGAGATCACGTTCTCTGTTGTAGCTATTTTTTTGAGCGTTTGAGTACACTTTATTGCATAGGCATGAAGTCTGTCTGAAGAAAGAATCTCATGTAAATTCTCACAATCAACAATCGCTTCAAGCCTTTCCTGACAGACAAATAATGGTAATTCAAACATTTCTTTCTCAGAGAGTTTTCTGCCGAGCTGCTTGCTAAAAGTCTCAGAGACAATACGTGCCTGCTCTTTAAATATATCGAATAGTTCACGTGTAATCCTGAATCGCCTGAATGAGGCTCTATACTTTTCACCTTGCTTTATTCTGGGGGTATTTATATAGCATTCGTTTATATTCCTTTCGTTTATGATGTCTTTAGTTTTTATCTGTGTGATTTGTAAACTTCTTCTTCCCGTATGAATGGTAATTAAGGCCATTGCCAGATCAGAATAGGATATCGTACCCTTCTGGTATGCACGTGAGACAGCATCGTAAAAGTTATCAAATTCCATGTCTGTCAAAGGGCCCTGATAAGGGTCTCGTCTTTTAACAACCTCCCCCTTTTTGTTGTCTTTTATCGTCCAGTTATCAACGAGGTCTACACAATTTTTAGTAATCCCCTCAAAACCTAGTTCATACCATTTTTTGATTAGGATCCTGAGGCAAATGAGATCCTGATTCGAGAACTTATCACTTGATTTTGTTGTTAGCATTACAGCTTCGTCAATTGAATCAAAACTCATAAACGAAATGAATTTCATGAAAACCCTGTTAATTTGCTTAACAGAACCGGGGCTGATTTCTTCTGCGAAATATTTCAGTGTATTCACATAGCCGAACCTGAGGTTACCTGACAACCTTTTAGTAACCTCACCCACATTCAGTTTTATATTTCTACTTAACTCCCAGAATTCATCATCCAATCCAAATGTGTAACTTTCATTTTTTGCATGAAAGATATCTCGCTGCGCGTCCAGAAAATTTAATTTATTCATAAGACACCCCACTGCGCTTTTGGAAAATAACTTTCTGAACTGCCAGGGCTGCTTCCTCTGATTTTGAAACGATAAACCGTCTGTTGTAGGTCTGTGCTGTTCCAGAACCCGGCTCCCAACCCATATGGTTGGAACGCATTTTCTCTTGCATCTCTTCACTCACATACTCGGTACTTTCATCCATCAGTTTCGAAAATAAATAGTTCCAGGTATGTCTGAACTTATGTCCAGTCAACTGGCTTAAACCTGAGTCAATGCCTCTCAGTTTGTAAATGATCTTATGGTATGAAGAAACAGACAGAGGATCGCCACGTGTCTCTCCTTCTTTGTGCGTAATAAAAAGGTATCCATGCTTTTTCTTTCTGATGTTGGCTTTTCTTTCCCCTGTAATATAAGAATGGATAAGTCTGGTAAGTTCGTCAGACATAGGTAAATTTCTTTCAAGCGTTTTTACGAGAGGCTGATTGACTCTTGTGTCCTCAATACTGTCAGCCCTCCTTCTTATGAAAAGCATTTGCGCTGCAAAATCAATATCTTCTACTCTCAGGTTCAATAACTCGCCACATCTTATTCCTAGCGAATGTAATATCATGACTATAAGCTGATTTCTCAGGCGAACTTTTTTGTCGAATGGATTGAATTCACATTGAGGATCAATAACAGAACGAAGGATATCCAGATCTTCTTCTTCAATTGTTTTATAGACATTGCCTTCTGAATTCCTGTATTTTATCTTCGGCCTTCTGGATTTTATTTTTTTCACAAAGTAGGAAATTTTCCTGTAACCATCATCTATATTTTTGATAGTTAGCTGACACAACCATTCGAGATATTTTGCTATTGTCGTAAGCCGTATGTACTTTGTCGCACTGCATACTCCAGGATGATGATCTTTGATATTAATCACTTTCGCAGTTCTCATCCTCTTGACAAAATCCCGCAGAAGATCAATTTCATTGTTATCCAGGAATCTTGCTGTTTGAATTCGCTCTTCAATGTCTATGTTGCGTATAAAAAGAAACCGATAAAAAAGTGCGATACACCCTGCCTGAGTCTCAATTGTTTTTATAGATTCACTACTGTTTCTCAGTTGTGTAGTAATAAATAAACATGGATAAAATACCGGGATACCTGTTTTCTTGTTTTTTATAATGCAGTAGCGCTCACCATTTTTCATTTTAAACGTTTTAATACCAAATCTTTCCATAAGCTCTCCTTTTTTTTCAGTTAAATTCTTTGCAAAATAGGTATAGGTTAAATATTCAAAAACAATGACCTACAATAATTTTGCAAGAATATTTTATTAATATACCGCTTAATAACTGTCAATAAAGGATGGTACTAAATATTCTTTCCAAATGTTAATAAGGTATATATTAGGATGTTTCTATTTACCTGATACCTTAAAAAGACTCCACGCAGCTTGATATAACTGACTTCATATTATCTTCGTAAAGAATTTTGCAAAATTTAAGCTTTTTTGGCTCTTAATTCTTTCCATATTTATCGACAAGTTCAACGGCATTCATTTTAAATAACACAACTGTTTAACTAGTCAATAGTTGCTTTTATTTTATAATTAGTTATATATAAATAAAAAATTATGGAGAGCCTATGATTGACATTAAAAACAACCTGGAAATTATGTGGATATACTTTCTTGAAAATGAAAATGAAATCTTGCAAGAATTACATGAATCATCTTCCTTCGAGTTCTACGAACGCTACCTATTGGAGTTATCAGCAAGGGAGTTCCTTGATTTCTTCCAATATTTATTAGACTACAAAATCGATAATAATCTTGATGATAAACATTCAATATCTCAGCTCATTAGCTATGGCTTTGATCAAAAATCCACTCTCGACGGAGAACCAAAATTTGAAAACTTTCAGTCTATTCAATCACGTGTTGCCGATCTTAGAAGCGAACATTTAACCCAAAGGATTAAAAATGAACAGCAACTATTGGGTTCCAATATTGAACAACTAGCAGAAACCATAAAAAAGCAAGATAGGTTGTAATTCATTTATATGAAGGGCCATGCATATGATACATGGCCCCATTCCTATCACTGTTAAATCAACCATATAAAAATACGATTTATTTAAAATAATCTTACAGCTTAAAATCCTTGAATTCATGTTCAGATTTAAACAAAAGGATCATTTTGGCCAGATTCTCAACATCTTCTTTCTGCTTAAACAAAGTCATCCATATTGAAAAGACTGCGTACTGTAATTTAAACTCAAATTCAAAAATAGTAGATACTGCACTCTTTATATTTCCTGAGAGATATTCCCCTAACCAGAAAGCAATGCTTTTAGAAAATTCATCATTACACATGGCTGTAACTGCATCATGGTCGAATCTTTTATCAAATGATTCTTTTTTCATAGACTTAAAATATTTATTAGTACTAATAAAATCGTTCAGTTTCATATTAAACCCCTCTTAAATGGTTTCGTTTCGTGATTTAGAAATTAACATCTCAATCCATTCATCAATCTCACCCTCAATAAACGCCACCGCACGAGAGCCAATCTTGATAGGTTGAGGAAATTGCTTGTTCCTAATAAGCTTATAAATCCATGACTTGCTATATCCTGTTTTATTTATTACCGCACTTAAGCGAATGAGTTTTATATTTGAAAAGTTCATGCTGTCGCTCTCTCTTCTGTTTCGATGAGAGCTACATTACCAGGTGGAAGATTAGGAGGGTGAGTGTGGCTCGTGACAACGGAGCCACTGGAGGCTGGGTCAGTTGGAATCCGAGAGTTTCATGACGTCTGAAACTCTCATATTTTTAAGGTGGGGGTTTCGATTTATGAAGAAGTTGAATTGGCGAACGAAATCAATGGTTGCTGCTTTCATAGCCAGTGGTCTATCGGCGTCTTTGATATGGTAATTAAGACGGATAACTGCCTCGTCGTCTTCATCTGTGTACAGCAGTCTGGAAAGCCGCTCGTCTGAAACGCGCAGCTCATACATCTTTGCCCATAAAAGAACATCGAGCATTGCGATGAGACGATAAGAGATAATCTTCTTGATTGTGCCGTAGCCGAAGCGCACAGCCCCTGACTCGTCAGCTTCAATCCCCTTCACGCGTCTCCATTGCGGAAGAGCTGACTTGATAGACTCTGCAATCTCATCGTCTGTACCACTGGCAAGGTCTATTTCTAAAAGGACGGTTCTCTCACATACCGCTGACATAACCGTAGATACATAGGCTTCATGGTGGGGAAGGTTTACGCAGTACTCGTCACTACCTTGCTCCCAGGAGAACAGATTGACCCGGAAACCCGTTACACTAAGTTGAGCAAGTCGGCTTATGTCTGTGATGAAGATATGCGGTGGGCTTTGAAGAGTTTGATCATCTTGCATGTAGTTAAGCTGTTCGGGATCGAAGAGGAAAGGCTTCCCATTGAAGATCTGTCTCATATACCCACCGAGGCCGATCTTTTCTTCTTCTGTGGGCCAGGGTTTAAAGAGCAAGGCCCTTGCCCACAGCTCATGATAGAGACAGTTAAGCGTGGTCTCTTCGAACTTTCTATAGCTAGAAATGTTCAGCCAGGATTTGACTGCTTTGGTATCTTCTGTTGACCAGTTTTTCAAAGCTAACTCCTTCACGATTTCTCCATGAAAAGAGTATAATCAACACTGTTCAATCAACGTTATAAAGCTGTTTTGAGGAAAGAAGCTTTTGTTGGTATCTTTGTTGGTACAAATGATTCTAAATCATATTTTTCGCTTAAAATAAGTCACTTAACTGTAAGTTCGATTCCTGCAGGGGACACCAGACCTGCCCTGTACTTAAACCCGCCCTATCAATTAAAACTCTTAATAATCAATATCAAGCCATTACTGACGGCTATCCCCCTTTGCCCTTTTTCTTCTCAGAATCAATAATCATTTGCCGGCCCTGGCTATGTTCTTTAGGCAAATCCATCAACACCAGTGAATGAGTTGTGATTATGACCTGCCAGGTCTGGGTTATTAGCTGGATACCTGTGCTTTAAATATCTTTTTTATTTTAATGAATCCTGATTTATTTCTGCATAACGGGCAATCAGTTGCTTCAGATGCATCTCCAGCTGAGCTCTGACAGCAGCAGGCAAAGGTTCGCCTGCTGGATTTTGTGACAATACCCTTAGCTGCTCTTCAGCCGGTATGGATTGATTAAAGGACTGCATAGCGGAAAAAACGACTGACTTCAGCTCACTGACCGTCAGGTATTTTCCTTTCTGCACATCCAGTTCGTTCAGCCTGT
>Ga0308158_10001817_pt1 | contig 21441 bp, 24 predicted proteins | sample PhyBR2_FD_201038 | JGI IMG/M metagenome (GOLD analysis project Ga0308158, IMG submission 201038) | Phyllosphere microbial communities from UC Gill Tract Community Farm, Albany, California, United States - DLSLB.R2 | ecosystem: Host-associated > Plants > Phyllosphere > Unclassified | place: USA...
GCGCACATGGCGGGCAAGCTGGTCACGCGTATCATCAATGGTTAAGTCGAATGAAATGGACATCTGTTTTCAACTGTTGAGGACGTCGCATGAAGCGCGCCGATAAACACTACCAATTACATGGATATATGGGCTCGTTCATTTGATTATGCGAGCCTGTTGCGCGCGGACATAGCACACAATATTCGATCCGTCATCCCGCTCTATGTTTTAGCTGATATGCAGGATGATCGGTCCGGATTAAAAAGAAAAGCCGGAGCTGAGCCCCGGCTTGGTAATTTAGTTTGAACCGACTGGCTTATTTGCACTTCTGAATGGCCGCGAGTGCTGCCGAAATGCCCTTGAGCGAATAGGTATAATTGGTCTTGGTGCCGCGCTTGGACTGTGCCTGCACCTTCATGTCCGAACCGCCGCGCATTGCAGCAATCAACTGCGGCTCTTCGGCGGCGTTTTCCATCCAGCCCGATTTGCCGTTGACGAACATTGTAAAATTGCGGTTTCCAATGGTGACGATAACCTTGGCATTTGCATTTGCATTCAGCTCATAGCCAGCCATGAACTGCGGTTCAAAGCTGATGTTCTGTCCCGGCTTCTGGCTCACGAGGAAGAAGTTGTCGCCGTGATCAACATTGGCTGGCGCTTTCTGCGTCGGAACGGACAGGACATAGCAAACCTTGCCATTGCCTGACTGGTAGCTGTATGCGCCCCAGGCGTCGAACTGCTTAATCTGGGTCGGTGTCTGGGCGAGAGCCGAGCCCGCCATTGCAATCGTGAACACCGAAGCCGCGACGATCGATTTTCCAAGCATGGTTTTTTACCGGTTCTCTTTCGTTTGCTTCAAAGTCGAATATCGGGATGTCGCCGTTCAACACGCCGTCCCGTCTGGTGACCCTTAATGTGCCTTAATCTGGGTTACCAAACGGTGAAGTTTTGAAAGAAAACTTGAGCAGTCAGGCCGAGGCCCCCGCGATCCCGTTGCCAACTTCATCCAAAAGAAAGCGGCAAGAGTTTGTCATATCGCGTCAATGCATCATCATCGTGATGCTGCCCCATAACAAAAATGTGAAGGAAGGAGGCTACTTTAAGCTGCCTCTTCCTCGTCGCGCAGGGCTTCACGGGCTGCAATTTTGTGGGCCGGGGTAATATGCGTGCGAACTGCAGTCAGAGCAGCCATCAGCACCGCAATATCATCGGTAAAGCCGATCCCGACCAGCATATCGGGGATGACATCGAAAGGCAGAACGAAATAGGCAAGCGCTGCCATCAGCGTCATACGCACGCGCGTGGGGGTATTCTGGTCGAGCGCGCAATAATAGGCAGCCACGACCTCATCCATGAACGGGACCATCCGACCCGCACGGCGTGCGGTCTTCCAGAATCCTTTTTTAACCCGCTCGCTGCGATTGTTGAAATCGCCTTCGTCGCCGGGTTCGAGGATTTCATCAATCTTGACGCTATCCATCTTTCGTTCAAACTCCTGTCAGCCAGTGAGAGCGTGTTCTCCACGCACCTTGCCCGAAAGCCGCCTCACATTTTCAGAATGCGCGTTAGCTAAGACATGACGATACCGCAGATGGGAATATTGCGGCTGCTTTTCAAGATTGGGGCTGTGGTCCCCCTGAGAGAACCGTCAGCTACACCAAGTCTCCCAAATCACCAGAATATAGCTCTTAGAGCGCCGTGCGGCCTCTTGGACGCACAAAGGTCGCTCTAAACTCTTGAATCGACGCATCGTGCTTTCCAAAAACCGAGGCGGCTTCTCAGACTGTCCTGATGTGCTTGATATAATTGAATGGAGATTTGCTATGCATCTAACCGGCTATGGCGAAAACTTTGTGCGCACCGACCGGTCAAGTCAGTTCTATCGTGGTCATCAGCTGGCCGCAGCGCAGGATATTGGCGATCAGGTCAATATCGATGTGATGGATGGTATCTGCTACGATATTACCGCCTATATGCGGTATCTGCTGGGCGCGGGTATTTCCGAGCATACATTACGCGGCACATCCGGACAAAACTGGATTCCCTTGTTGAACTTCAAAGCCGGAGAGCTGTGGAATGGCTATTCGGCGCTGCCCTATGGGCGGGCAATCGGCTTCTATGACGTCAGGGCCGGGCACATATTCCATTCAGCCATTGCCATTGGTGATGTTTTTATCAGAAGCGTGAATGGGGGTACCCTGGGGCAGAACTGGAACGAGAAGGTCGATCTGGCGAAGGTGCTGCCTTACTCGTGCAGAAATCGCGATGGCAGCTTCAATTTCCAGAAAAAGATTATTATTGTTTATATTTCAAAGGTTTGACTAGGTTCAGGTTAAGGCATTCATCTTGCGGGCGAGCTTGATATCAAGTTCTGTGATGCCTTTTTCACTGTGGGTCGCAAGCGTGACATCCACACGATTATAGACATTGAACCATTCCGGATGGTGGTCGAGCTTCTCGGCGTGAAGCGCTGCGCGTGTCATGAAGCCGAAAGCCGCATTGAAATCCCTGAACTTGAAAGTTTTTTGGATCGCTTCACGGCCCTCGGCTTTCTGCCAGCCTTCAAGCTCGGTGAGCGCTTCTTTCAGTTCGTCTTCTGTCAATCTGTTGCGTGCCATCGTCTTTTGCCTATGTTGGGTCCCTGATATCAACTTATCATAGCCGCGAGAGTTCCGTGACCCATTCAGCCCCGACCAGTATCCTTTTCGTCTGTGCAGGCAATATCTGCCGTTCGCCGCTTGCAGAAGGCGTGATGGGGGAAGTGCTGAAGCAGCGTAGGATTGACCATGTGCTGATCGATTCGGCGGGTACCAATGGCTATCACACAGGGGAAGAACCCGACGATCGTTCGATCCGGGTTGCCGCACGTCATGGTCTCGATATCTCAGCCCAACGCTGCCGTCAGTTATCCGCCGGTGATTTCACACGTTTTGATCTCATTTTGGGTATGGATCACTACAACATACGGATGATTGGCCAGCGACAGCCGGCAAACACAAGTGCCCATGTCGGGCTTTTCACCGAGATCGCTGAAGGAAGGCCGGTTGAAATCCCCGATCCCTATTATGGTGAGATCGGGGATTTCGAAGAGGTTTACCGGATGGTCCTGGCCTCTTCCAATGCGTTGGCCGACCAGTTCTGGCGTGACGCCGCCACCAAAGGCCAGGCTTCTTCAACCACATAAGGCCCGCCACCCACAGAATCACGTGACGACATCAACACGAAGCGACCCACTTTGAAGGGCAGCGTCGAGAAGTTGCCGCGTGACGATAGATAATGCACCACATCATCGATGCGGGCATTTCTCAATCGCGCCAAAGTCACATGGGGTGTGAATTTGCGCGGATCGGCAGGAATGCGAAGCCTCTGGCAGATGCGTTCGATTTCACCTTGCAATGCATTGAGTTCAGGCGAGGGGGATACGCCCGCATAGATGCTGTGTGGCTTTTTGGAGCCAAAAGCATCGACACCCGAGAGGTTGAGCATGAATTCGGGACGCCTTACGCGATCAAGCGCATTGGCAATCTCGTCGGCCACATGGCCTTCCACATCTCCGATAAAACGCAGGGTTATGTGGTAGTTTTCGACATCAATCCAGCGTGCGCCGGGAAGACCGCCTCGTAATAACGAGAGCGAAAGCGCGGCGTCGCGCGGGATTTCGAGGGCAGTAAAGAGACGCGGCATAAGGCATCCTCCTCGAATCGTTCTACATCTTCTAGCGAATCATTCTTCGCTGTCGGGGGCAAGCTGTTTATCTTGCCCCACGATATCAACCGCCGGATGTCCCCGTCTTTTGTATGTTTTTCAGGTTTTTCTCGATTATTGGTAAAAACTTCGCGACCATGGTTTCAACCCCCTTTTCATTGGGATGCATGCCATCTTCCAGCTGTAGTTCCTTTTGTGCGGCAACGCCTTCCAGAAAGAATGGATAGAGTGGCACGCCATATTTCTGGGCAAGCTTGGGATAGATCGGATTGAATTTGTCGGCGTAATCCTTGCCCATATTGGGTGGCGCTATCATCCCTGCGAGGATAACGGAGATGCCGCGTGTCTTAAGACGCGACAGCATTTCATCGAGATTTTTCTCGGTGATGTCAGGTGAAATGCCACGCAATGCGTCATTGGCACCAAGTTCAAGAATCACCAGGTCAGTGCCATCAGGGATCGACCAGTCGATGCGGGCAAGGCCGCCGGTGGTTGTATCGCCGGATACACCCGCATTTTCGATGCTGACTTCATAGCCCTTATCATCGAGCACCTTTTCAAGCTGCTGAGGGAAGGCTGCGGTGGAAGGCAATAGATATCCCGCCATCAAACTATCGCCAAAACCGACAATCTTCACCTGTGCGAGCTGCTCGGTCGGCAGTGCATCTTCGAGCCCTGTCGGCTCTTCCTGAGCGTGTGCGACAGGCAGGCTTGTGGCAAGAAAAGATCCAACTATCGCAAAAATCGACAGCCATGCCGGGATCGAGAGTTTGAAACGCATTGTCAGCAACCCATATCTAGCAACAAGGTAGGAAAATCACCCGAAGAACTTCTCCTCGGACTTCTCTTCAATTTCTGGCGCAAAACAAGTTCAATTTTGTGGCGCGCATTGGCTCTTCAATATTCATATAGGAAGAAAAACGCGTGACGGAACAGGCGACTCCCCCGATTTTTGGCCCGATTATTGAGCTTGAGAACGTTCATCTGACACTGGGACATGCAGCCTCATCGGTCCATGTACTCAAGGGCGTTTCACTTTCAATCGCCCAAGGACGGTCCGTCGGCATCGTGGGTCCCTCGGGTTCGGGCAAGTCTACGCTTTTGATGGTTCTGGCCGGTCTGGAGCACGTCGATAAGGGAAGTGTGAAGATCGCAGGCGAGACAATCAGCAAGATGACCGAGGATCAGGCTGCGGCCTTCCGCGGTGCCAATATCGGGATCGTGTTCCAGTCCTTCCATCTCATTCCCAATATGACAGCGTTGGAAAATGTTGCCGTTCCTCTGGAACTTGCCGGACGCAAGGATGCGTTTGAAGTGGCGGAACGGGAGCTGATCGCTGTCGGGCTTGGTGAGCGCCTCACGCATTATCCTTCAGAGCTTTCGGGTGGTGAGCAGCAACGCGTGGCGATTGCCCGCGCGCTTGCGCCAAGCCCAAAAATCCTAATCGCAGATGAACCGACAGGTAATCTTGATACGGCCACGGGTCGTCAGATTACGGATCTGCTGTTTTCCAAACAGCGCGAAAACGGTCTGACCATGGTGCTGGTCACCCATGATCCGTCTCTGGCCGCGCGCTGCGATCATGAGATTCCAGTGCGTTCAGGGCGCATTGAGCAGCCGCATGCGGATGCTGTCGTCCTCGAAAAAGCGGCGGCTGGCGTATGAGTCTTACGAAGTCTTTTTTGCTGGCATTGCGTTTTGCATTACGTGAAATGCGCGGTGGCTTGTCCGGGTTTTATATTTTCCTCGCCTGTATCGCACTGGGCGTTGCAGCCATTGGCGGCGTGAACTCCGTCGCTCGTTCTGTCAGTACGGGCATTGCTTCGGAAGGCCAGAGCATTCTCGGCGGTGATATGAGCTTTTCGCTCAATCAACGAGAGGCAAGCAAGGATGAGCGCGCCTTTATCGAGCAGCAGGGCCGCGTTGCCGAAAGCGCCACCATGCGCTCCATGGCGCGCATACCGGACGGCACCGATCAGTCGCTCGTAGAGGTCAAGGCGGTGGATGCTGCCTATCCGCTTTATGGTGAGCTGAAAATACAGCCGCAGCAGTCGCTTGCGGATATGACCAAAGAGCTGGGCGGGACCTATGGTGCTGCGGTCAGTCAGGATTTTCTCAATCGCATGGGCCTGTCGCTGGGTGCGAAAGTGCTGCTCGGCTCCGAAACCTTCGAATTGCGTGCACTGATTGAAAGCGAACCCGATCTCCTGTCGTCTGGTTTTAATTTCGCGCCGCGCTTTCTGGTGTCAATGGATGGTCTGCGCGCTTCGGGACTGATCCAGCCCGGAAGCCTTGTCGATCATATCTATAAGGTCGCAATGCCGGATGGCGCGCCGGATTCAGCCATCGCGCAAGTGCGTGAGAAGGCTGGTACCGATTTCCCGGATGCAGGCTGGAATATCCGTTCGCGCGCTAACGCCGCACCAGCGCTGAGCGCCAATATCGAACGCTTCTCACAGTTCCTGACGCTGGTCGGACTGACAGCCCTCATCGTCGGTGGCGTCGGGGTAGCCAATGCCGTTCGCGCTTATCTCGACGGCAAACGCGGCGTGATTGCGACCTTCAAGTCTTTGGGCGCGCCTGCGCGTTTTGCCGTGCTGGTCTATCTGGTGCAGATCATGGTGATTGGCCTTATAGGCATCGCAATCGGATTGATTCTGGCGGCAATCATGCCCTTTGCGGCGGCAGCGGCGCTCGCCAATTATCTCCCCGTCGCAGGCGGCGGGGGCTTCTTCCCGGATGCACTTGCGCTTGCCGCAGTCTTCGGCCTGATCACGACGCTGGCCTTTGCAATCATACCGTTGGGTCGTGCGCGCAATATTCCGGCCACGGCACTTTTCCGCGAACAGGGTTTTGAGCAGCGTGGCTTGCCGCCATTCCTTTATCTAAGCCTCGCTGTTTTGCTGATTGCCGCCTTGGCGGGGCTAGCACTTTACGTCGCCTATGATCGGCGGATCGCCGCCATTTTCATCGTGTCATCAATTGCGGCCTTCGGTGTTCTGCGATTGGTCGCTGATGGCATCCGCTGGCTTGCCCGCCGTGCACCGCGCATGCGTTCAACGGCCGTTCGCCTTGCGGTCGGAAATATTCATCGTCCCGGCGCGTTAACGCCCTCGGTGGTTCTCTCGCTCGGCCTCGGTCTTACATTGATGGTGGCGATTGCGCTGATCGACGGCAATCTACGCCGCCAGGTGACGGAGAACATTCCTGCTCAGGCGCCGGACTTCTTCTTTGTCGATATCCAGAACAACGATATCGGCGATTTCACCAAGCTTGTGAGCGGTATCGTCCCCGACGGCAAGCTTACGTCCGGCCCGATGCTGCGCGGACGTATTGTGGCCTTTAACGGCACGAATGTACGCGACATAACCATTCCGCCGGAAGCTGCATGGGTATTGCGGGGCGACCGCGGCATCACCTTTGCCGACAAGGTGCCTGAAAATTCGACCCTCACAGAGGGGACTTGGTGGCCAACTGATTATAGCGGCGAGCCACTGGTGTCCTTTGCGGAACGCGAAGGCAAGGAGCTTGGCCTGAAGCTTGGCGACACAGTCACGGTCAATGTGCTTGGCCGCAACATCAATGCCAGGATTGCAAGTTTCCGGCAGTTGCAATGGGAAACTCTGGCGATGAATTTCGTCATGGTTTTCTCGCCCAATACCTTTGCCGGTGCGCCCGCCACATGGCTTGCCACGCTGACCATCCCGGATGGTCAGAAGAATCTCGCGCCCGATGTGCTGCGACAGGTCACAAAAACCTGGCCGGCGGTCACCACGGTCAGCGTGACGGACGCGCTTGATGTCGCCAATGATCTGATCAGCCAGCTTGCAACGGCAATCCGTGCGGCTGCATCCATAGCGCTTGCGGCCTCCGTGCTGGTGCTTGGCGGGGCCTTGGCTGCGGGCAATCGTGCACGGGTTCACGATGCGGTTGTGCTTAAAACGCTGGGGGCCACGCGGGGCACGCTGATTGCTGCTTATATTGTTGAATATATGCTGCTTGGGTTTGCAACAGCGGTGTTTGCATTGATCGCAGGAAGTGCTGCCGGTTGGTATGTGGTGGTCGAAGTGATGAAGCTCAAAGCGCAGTTCTTACCCGATGTGGCTTTGATGACTGTTGCGGTTGCGCTAGTCCTCACCGTTGGTTTCGGCCTTGCTGGCACATGGCGCGTGTTGGGCCAGAAACCTGCAACCGTGCTGCGGACCATATGAACCATTTGTAATGTTTGGCCTCATAAATCGGCTAAATGATTGGATAGCATGGAGAATGCGTTTCAGTTTTCAAGCTGTCGTATCACGATTTTTTACAGGTAGTACTTGTACGTAAGCTTTGAAATGCCCATAATAAACGCAGGCATGCTGGGGTCCCGCCAGCGGCGCCTGGGAGCGGCTCGAAATGAGCCAAGCCTCGACACCGGACGGGACAAGGCAAGAGGATTTAAGTCATGGCTGACTTTCGCAATATTCAGGCGCAGCAGAGGCCGGTAGGCGGCGCTCGCGCTGATGCAAGCATTGATCAGGGACTGCGCAGCTACATGCTGGGCGTCTACAACATGATGGCTATCGGCTTGGCCGTTACCGGCCTTGCTGCATTCGCCGTCGCATCTCTGGCAGTGACCAACGACCCATCTGCCGCTGTCGCGCAGATGGCAAACGGCAAGATGCTTACTGCACTTGGTGCAGCACTTTACACGTCTCCCCTGCGCTGGGTGGTCATGCTTGCACCGCTCGCAGCAGTGTTTTTCCTGAGCTTCCGTATCGAGCGTCTGTCGGTTTCGACCGCTAACGCCGTATTTTGGGGCTATGCAGCCCTCGTCGGTCTGTCGCTGTCGTCGATCTTCCTGGTCTATACCGGACAGAGCGTCGTGCGCACATTCTTCGTAACGGCTGCCTCCTTCGGAGCGCTCTCGCTTTACGGTTACACGACCAAGCGTGATCTTTCCGCAATGGGTTCGTTCCTGATGATGGGCCTGTTCGGCCTGATCATTGCCTCTGTCGTCAACATCTTCCTTGGCTCCACCGCGCTGCAGTTCGCAATCTCGGTGATCGGCGTTCTGATCTTCGCGGGCCTTACCGCCTACGACACGCAGTCGATCAAGGAAATGTACTACGAGGGTGATGCTTCGGACACACAGGGCCGCAAGGTCGTTATGGGCGCGCTGCGTCTCTATCTCGACTTCATCAACATGTTCATGTTCCTGCTGCAGTTCATGGGTAACCGCGACTAATCAGTCTGGAATTGAATTACGCAAAAGGGCAGCGGAAACGCTGCCCTTTTTGCTTTTCAATCGCGCGACTTCGGGGCATGTTGAAGGCGTAATCTGAACCCGACCTCTGGCTTATGACATGCTGCATATCCGCGATTTTCACCCCACAGATATCGATACCATCACTGCAATTTACACAGAGGCTGTGTTGAACGGTTCTGGTTCATATGAGATCGATCCGCCCACTGTCGAAGCGATGAAAACTCGCTTCGACGTGTTTGCCGAGCAGGGCTTTCCCATTCTTGTTGCGGAAGAAAATGGGCTGGTGCTGGGTTATGCCTATATCAGCTATTTCCGTTCCCGGCCTGCCTATCGCTGGCTTGCAGAAGATTCGATCTATATCGCGCCGGATGCGAAAGGGAAGGGCATCGGCAAGCTGCTGCTTGGCGAGCTTATCAAACGCGCGACCGCGTTGGGCTTCAGACAGCTTCTGGCCGTGATTGGAGATGGTGAGTACAATATTGGCTCAGTGAAGCTGCATGAGAGTCTCGGCTTTATCCATAGCGGGCGTATTCAGGGTTCAGGCTTCAAGCATGGACGCTGGCTTGATACCGTGCTCATGCAATTGCCGCTCAACGGTGGCTGCTCTGTTGACCCCGGCGAGATGCCGCTGACCTAATTATCAACTAGTTTCAGACTCTTATCGAAAACGCGGAGCACGCGCTCCAGTTCGTGTCCGCGTTTCATGATGAGGCCGCTCGCTGCGATTACCGAATAAGCCCCCTGCTTCTGTGCGAGCTTGGGGTTTTTCTCCACACGAAACAGCGGAACCTCGCTGGCCCGCCGGAAGATCGAGAACACTGCTCTGTCGGCCAGATGATCAATCGCATAGTCGCGCCATGCACCTGTGGCGACCATGCGTCCATAAATATTCAGGATTTTACCAAGTTCATGTCTGTCAAAACTGACGGTGGGAGCAGGCGGGCGTGATTGTGCTAAAGGAACAATTTTTGGCGTCGTCGATGGATGAGAGGGCGAATGCGAAGACTTATCTTCATTCGCAGCGCTTGGTATATCCATTTTCTTCCTTTCACCGTCAGTGCCATGAGTGTGAGGAATGCCAAGGTGATCGTAAAGGGACTGCAGGTACACCGATCAAATCAGCTCATGACAGTAAGGTGATGCTTTTGTAAAATGATTGCAAGATCAAGCGCTACAACTGCCAACTTTCTATGAGCTGACCTGCAAGAACAGACCTCCCAATTTGTTGTATATTAGCTGTTCACGAAAAGAGAAAAGCTGTTCTCAATGGTGATCGCTGGCCACATTTTGGCCTTGTCAACTTCGCATTCCGGCCTGATTATGAAGTCAGCATCACCATGTTGCCTGAGACGGTTCGGTTCGGGTATGTCCGACCCCAAGCCCCCCGCCCAAAGGACTGCCCGAGCCGAACCAACTTTCATTGGCCTAGCCCCTCAGACAGATGCAACATTCCCGCAAATAATGAAATTATCAGCCATGACGGCGCGCAGTTTTTGCTGTGTTTTGAGCGGTTGCCGAAGCGGCATTTAAAGCCCGAGCTGAACCTTCTGTTTGAATATCGCGGCACCAAGAATCGGACCGAGCGCTTTATCGCTATTGCTTTGCTGCAAAACTACGGCGCAGCCAGTCACATCCTTGCGGGTCAACTCGGAAGCTGGCAGCTCGATCTTCAAAGCCTTACCATCCCACATACCAATCGTATTGGTTTCCGTCACCGTATTACGATAGGTGACTGCCTGCCCGGCGTTCTCACCCTTGTCGATTGGAATGGTGACCGAATCGCGCAGGTAGAACATAACGACATGCACGGGCTTCTTGGGTTTTTCACCAGCCGCAATCTCGATCGATAAGCGCCCGTCGTCCAGTTTCTTGATCGAAACGGGCACATTGAGCCTGGTCGCATCAAGATGCTGCTTCACGACGTTGGCGTCGCCGCCATTCATTTCGGAGATGCCATTGACGATCGCTTGCGGCGTATAGACCATCTTGGCATTGAACGAATTGCGATAGGCGTTCTGACGGTCGGTATTTTCCTGTGAGGCAAGCGTGTCGCGCCAGCCCATATAGTCCCAGTAATTAACGTGGAACGACAGGGCCAGGACATTTGCATCGTCGGCATATTTCGCCAAATTCCTGTCAGCCTGCGGGCACGACGCACAGCCCTGACTGGTATAAAGCTCCAGAACGGACGTTCGCGTGCTGCTATCCTGAGCTTTCGCTACGCCGTGCATGGATAGGCAACCGGTGAACGCCAGCCCCAACGCAGCACAAACACCGCGCAAGCCGGGAACATAGTCGCCGGAAAGCCATGTATGTGTCCCATGGAAGGGGTAATGGAAGGTCACTTTGGGTTCATCCTACAATGGTTGAGCATTTCCAGCAAAAGTGCGAAGCGGTTTTGCATATGACAATGTGTATATAGTTAGTGCTGACATCTATTATGTAGGAATTAAGCCGATCAATAGGAATTCACGTTGCAGTGAGATTTGCAGGCAGTGTGTTTCTTTTGCCGCACTACAGAATGTCTCCCATTGGCGGACGCTGGCCTTTTGGCGACTGTAAAGCGTGGTGCTCTCTAAAAAAGGTAGATTGAGAATGAGATCGAGTTTGAGGGAAAAGGCCATCGCCATCTGCGATGAAAAGATTGCAAAGAAGGGCGAGACGGTCGGTATCTCGTTCTATGCATTCTTTGCCAACAAAAACACGGAACCGGAACTTCTAATGGAAGCTGCCGAGTGGTGGATAAAGACCCACACTCTTGATCACTTTGAAAAAGCTTTAAAAATCAGGGAAATGATCCGTTCGGGGCAATAAAACGGTTCCGGAGACTGAAAAAGCCGCCGGATTTCTCCGGCGGCTTTTTCGTTTGGAGCGTTGTCGCTGATTAAGCAGCGAGATCGCGCAGAACGGTCTGCAGAATGCCGCCGTTCTTCATGTAGTCGAGCTCGTCAAGCGTATCGATGCGGCAGATGAGCGGAACCTTCTTCACGGTGCCATCGGCATAAGTGATCGAAGCTTCAACCTTCTGGCGCGGACGCACATCGGCAAGGCCTTCGATGGAGACGATTTCGTCGCCCTTCAGACCCAGCGTCTGCCAGCTCGTGCCTTCCTCGAAGACGAAAGGAACGATGCCCATGCCAACGAGGTTGGAGCGGTGGATACGCTCAAACGACTGTGCGATCACGGCCTTGACGCCGAGCAGATTGGTGCCCTTTGCAGCCCAGTCACGCGACGAGCCGTTACCATATTCGACGCCTGCGAAGACGACGAGTGGCACACCTTCTGCCTTGTACTCCATGGCTGCGTCGTAGATCGAGGTTTCTTCCTTCGACGGGTAATGGATAGTGTAGCCGCCTTCACGACCGTTTTCGCCCAGCATGTGGTTGCGAATACGGATGTTGGCGAAGGTGCCGCGCATCATGACTTCATGGTTGCCGCGACGTGTACCGTACTGATTGAAGTCGGCAATGCCGACGCCATGATCAATGAGGTACTTGCCGGCAGGTGACTGTGCCTTGATCGAACCGGCAGGCGAGATGTGGTCGGTGGTGATCTTGTCACCGAAGAGGCCGAGGATACGCGCACCCTTGACGTCGCCGATCTGACCTGCCGACTTGCCCATGCCCACGAAGTAAGGCGGGTTCTGCACATAGGTCGAATTGTCGTCCCATGCGTAGGTCTGGCCAGCAGGAACCTGAACGGCCTGCCAGTTTTCGTCGCCCTTGAATACGTCCGCATACTTCTCGGAGAAGATTTTGCGGGTAACGTTCTTGGCGATGAATTCCTGGATTTCTGCCGATGAAGGCCAGATATCGCGCAGGAATACCGGGTTGCCGTCCTGATCTTCACCAAGCGGCTCCTTGGTCAGGTCCTTGGTGACCGTACCAGCAAGCGCATGAGCAACGACCAGCGGCGGCGAAGCCAGATAGTTCGCCTGAACATCCGGCGAAACGCGACCTTCGAAGTTACGGTTGCCGGAAAGAACGGCAGCCGCGATCAGGCCCTTTTCGTTGATCGTCTTGGAGATCGGAGCAGGCAATGGACCGGAGTTACCGATACAGGTCGTGCAGCCGAAACCAACGAGGTTGAAGCCGAGCGCATCGAGATCCTTCTGGAGACCAGCGGATTCAAGATAAGCGGCAACAACTTGCGAGCCGGGCGCAAGCGAGGTCTTGACCCAAGGCTTGGTCTTGAGGCCCTTGGCAACGGCATTGCGCGCCAGAAGACCGGCAGCAATCAGTACGCTCGGGTTGGAGGTGTTGGTGCAGGACGTGATGGCAGCGATTGCCACATCGCCATGACCGAGATCGAAATCTTCACCTTCAACGGCATAACGTGCATTCTGGCCGGTGGTCTTCTTGTATTCGGTTTCAAGCGAGGTTGCGAAGCCCGATGCGATGTTTTCCAGCGCGATGCGGCCTTCAGGACGCTTTGGACCAGCCATCGATGGAACGACTTCGCTCATATCCAGTTCGATGACATCGGTGAATACCGGATCAACACTGTCCGCTTCCCGCCACATGCCCTGTGCACGCGAATAAGCTTCCACGAGCGCGATGCGGTCTTCTTCGCGACCGGTCGTGTTCATGTAGTTCAGCGTTTCTTTGTCGATCGGGAAGAAACCACAGGTCGCGCCATATTCTGGACCCATGTTTGCAATGGTTGCGCGATCGGCGAGGGTCATATTGTCGAGACCCGGACCAAAGAACTCAACGAACTTGCCAACCACGCCTTTTTTGCGCAGCATCTGGGTGACGGTGAGCACGAGATCGGTTGCGGTGACGCCTTCCTTGACCTTGCCGGTCAGGCGGAAGCCGATAACTTCCGGCAGCAGCATGGAAACAGGCTGACCCAGCATCGAAGCTTCAGCTTCAATACCACCCACACCCCAGCCGAGAACGCCAAGGCCGTTGACCATGGTGGTGTGGCTGTCTGTGCCGACGCATGTGTCAGGATAAGCAACGGTCACACCGTCTTCTTCCTTGGTCCATACGGCCTGCGCCAGATATTCGAGGTTCACCTGATGGCAGATACCTGTGCCCGGAGGAACAACGCGGAAGTTCTTGAACGCCTGCTGGCCCCATTTGAGGAAGCGGTAACGCTCGCCATTGCGCTGGTATTCGAGATCCACATTGGCCTTGAAAGCCTGCGGATTACCAAATTCATCGACGATGACTGAGTGGTCGATGACGAGGTCAACAGGAACCAGCGGGTTGATCTTTTCCGGATCGCCGCCGAGATTCTTCAGGCCGTCGCGCATGGCTGCCAGATCGACAACGGCTGGAACGCCGGTGAAGTCCTGCATGAGTACGCGTGCCGGGCGGTAGGCGATTTCCGCGCCTGCCGAGCCGCGATCATTCAGCCACTTGGCAACAGCTTCGATGTCCGACTTCTTGACAGAGCGGTCATCTTCGAAGCGGAGCAGGTTCTCGAGCAGAACCTTCATGGAGAACGGGAGCTTGGAGATGCCTGCCAAGCCGTTCTTTTCGGCTTCGGTCAGGCTGTAATAGACATATTCCTTACCGGCTACGGTAAGGGTTTTGCGGCATTTAAAGCTGTCAATGTGTGACACTGCGTTCGTCCTTCATGCTACTGGCCGGAAAACCAGGACGAACGCCTCTGCTGCGTTTCAAGGACGCGCTAAAGGTGCGGGTGCAGTCATTTCCGCTGTCCGTCCCGAAACCTGTGCCCTCACGAGCCCCAAGCCTTTGAGATCGGCCAAAATTCGTTTCCACACCGACCGCTGGCATGGTAGCCCTCATATAGAGAGTTTCCTAAAACGATTCCAGACAGAATATCGTGAATTTGTTCCCTTGCGGCGAAATGTTGCGATACCCGCGTTCAGCCCTTGCCGGACGCGCCTACTGCATAATTTCTTAAACTCTTCTCTGTTTAAGGTAAAATTATGCAGCAAGTTTAAACTGTTAGAGCGACCTTCGTGCGCCCTGCAGGGCGCAACGGCGCTCTAAGGAGAGAAAATGCGGCTTGAGGCCGAAAATCTGGCAGGCGAGCGCGGCGGCGAGACGATCTTCTCTGCCCTTTCCTTCGAGTTGTCTTCCGGCGAAGCGCTGGTGGTCACGGGTCCGAACGGCTCTGGAAAATCAACGATGCTGCGAATCATTTGTGGTCTTCTTGCACCGGAACAAGGCACGGTTACTTTGGTTGATGAGGGAAGCTCGCTTCCCGTTCGCGCCGCTTGCCACTATCTCGGCCATCAGAATGCGATGAAACCTGCCTTGAGCGTGCGCGAGAACCTGTTGTTCTGGCAAAAGTTCAATGGTGAGCCACGCCTCGATATTGATGAAGCGCTGGACGCAGTTGATTTGCCCGGCGTCGAGCATCTGCCCTTCGGCTATCTTTCTACCGGGCAGAAGCGCCGTGTTTCAATCGCCAAGCTGCTGGTTAGCCATCGTCCCCTGTGGGTTGTCGATGAGCCGACGGCTGGGCTCGACAAAGCATCCGAGGCCCGCTTTGCAGGGCTCATGCGGACACATATGCAAGACGGCGGATTGGTTATTGCCGCCACGCATATTCCGTTGGGCTTAGACGGCGTTTCAGGAATTGGCTTGGCGTCCGAAACTGCGTTGGAAAGAAATATTGCAGTCAAGTCGCTTGATATGGCCAGCTATTCGCTTGAGGCTGTTTGATGCTGGCGCTTTTTATCCGAGACATGCGTCTGAGTTTTCGCGCCGGAGGCGGCGCGCTGATCGGGATTTTGTTCTTTCTCGCAGTGATCTCGGTGATGCCATTCGGCGTCGGCCCCGATCTCAATCTCCTGTCGCGCATCGGACCGGCCATGCTGTGGATCGGTGCATTGCTGGCAACATTGCTCGGATTGGACCGGTTGTTTCAGGCGGACCGCGAGGATGGTTCGCTTGATCTGCTGTTGATTGGCGCTGATCGGCATATGCTGGCTTTTACCGTCTTCGTGAAATGTCTGGCCCATTGGGTGGCAAGCGTGTTGCCGCTGGTGATTGCTTCGCCGATGCTGGGATTGTTCATGAACATGGATGCAACGGCAACCGCTGCAACCGCTCTCACACTGCTTGTCGGCACCCCGGCAATTGCCTTTATCGGGGCGGTGGGGGCCGCATTGGCCGTGGCCTTGCCGCGTGGCGGTCTGCTTGTTTCGGTGATCGTGCTGCCATTGACCATTCCGGTGCTGATTTTCGGCGTATCTGCGTCTTATGGCGCGACCGATGCCGTAGCTCCCTTTTTTGCACCGTTCCTTATTCTCTGTGCGCTCACGTTGTTTTTTGCAGTTCTGGGTCCCTTGGCCGCAGCGGCTTCATTAAAGAGTTCGGCGGATTAAGCATGATCCCGAAAAGTGGGAACCGGTTTTCGGTCAAGATCATGCTCCAGAATATTGTGATCCCGAAAAGTGGGAACCGGTTTTCGGCCAAGATCATGCTCAAGAATACTGTGATCCCGAAAAGTGGGAACCGGTTTTCCAAACTTATAATGTTCGGCGGATTGACGCAGTTGATTACGGTCAATTGAACGGCATACGGGGTGAGGTTAAATATAGCGCATGACGAAAGACATAGCGAAGACCACAAGCTGGCTTGATCTGGCAAATCCCACACGCTTCCTGGCCGTTGCGGGCAAGCTATTGCCATGGCTTGGGCTTCTGTCTGCGCTGTTTCTCGCCGTTGGGCTATATATGGTTTTCCTGTCGCCGGAGGATTACCAGCAGGGCATCACTGTCCGCATCATGTATATCCATGTGCCTTTCGCATGGCTTTCCATGATGTGTTACTCGATCATGGCTATCTCATCGTTGGGCACCTTGGTCTGGCGTCATCCGCTGGCCGATGTTTCCATCCGCGCTGCAGCTCCATTGGGTGCGGTGTTCACAGCCTTGGCGCTGGCCACAGGTTCACTGTGGGGGAAGCCCATGTGGGGAACGTGGTGGGTGTGGGATGCACGACTGACTTCCGTTTTCGTGCTGTTTCTCATGTATCTCGGCATTATCGCTTTGTCGCGCGCCATGGATGATCCCACCAAGAGCGCCAAGTCTGTCGCGGTTCTGACGCTGGTTGGCTTCATCAATATCCCGATCATCAAATTCTCTGTCGACTGGTGGAACACGCTGCACCAGCCAGCTTCTGTTTTCCGCATGGACGGGCCCACTATCGATGCATCCATGCTGCGTCCCCTTTTCGTGATGGCTATCGGCTTCTCGCTTCTGTTTTTCACGCTGCACATGATGGCCATGCGCAATGAAATCTGGCGCCGGCGCGTGGCCATGATGAAAAAGCTAGCAGCCCGCAATGCAGACCGCAGCCGTATGAAAAGAGAACGTGCTGAAACCCAAGAGGAGGCAGTGCAATGAGCCACATGGCTTTTGTTGTAACGTCCTATGGCATCGCAGCTGTGGCACTTGCCATCACCATTGGCTGGATATTGATCGACCAGCGTATTCTGAAAAACGAGCTGAAACGGCTCGAAGCGCAGGGCGTGCGCCGCCGTTCGGAAAAAGGTTCAGCGCAATGACCGAGACAGTGCAGAAAACGGATGCAGCCAAAAAATCCCGCACATGGGTGGCACTGCTGCCGCTGCTGATCTTTGTCGGGCTTGCCGCGATCTTTGCAGTGCAACTCCTGTCAGGCAAGGATAACACGACCATTCCTTCGGCCCTGATCGGCAAGCAGGCCCCGCAGACAAATCTGCCAGCCGTTGAAGGCTTGTTGCGCGACGGCGCTCCGGTACCGGGGCTGAACAGCGAAGATTTTATCGGTAAGCTCACACTGGTCAATGTCTGGGGATCGTGGTGTGTTCCCTGCCGTCAGGAACATCCGTTGCTGATGGAAATCGCCAAGGATGAACGCATCCGCGTGATTGGCCTCAACTACAAGGACCAGCCTGAAAATGCGCGCCGCTTCCTGGGCGATCTCGGCAATCCGTTTGCTGCCGTCGGCGCCGACCGCGCCGGACGTTCAGCCATTGAATGGGGCGTCTACGGCGTGCCGGAAACCTTCCTCGTCGATGAGACAGGCAAGATCGTCTACAAGCATGTCGGGCCGTTTACGCCGGAGTCGGTGAAGAACGATCTGATGCCTGCGGTGGAGAGGGCGCTGAAACATTAGAAGCCCTTACCGTCAAATGATTAGAAACTAAACTAGATTACGGGTGCCGTGTCCTTCATGGATGGACGATTAATTTGCTGCTCAAACCACGAAGCCAGCGCACGATTGTCATTACGCCATTGAGGATGAAAATCATGGTAATCCATCAAGTCTAATGCGCAAGCGAGAGCCGCAGTTCTAAACTTATTAACATCGGGCAATCTTCGCGCTTGAGCCAGTTTCTCAATGTAGTCCAAACATCTGAGCATCCGGTCGTGCTCGACTTGCAAAAGAAACTGCGATTGTTCTTCTGGTGCACGGCGCTTTTCTCTGATCCAGAACGCAATGCCCTCCAGAAACCCTGAAATCTGGCCTTCTTCAGTTATGACAGACCAGTCATAGTCTTTGGATTGCGCTGATTTATCGGCGCCTGCAAGCTCTTCAATATATGAAAACACCTTCGACGCTTCTGTGATCGTAAGCGCGTCATGGATGAGTGTTGGTACTCGCCCCACCGGGCTGAATTCCAGAACAGGATTATCCGCTTGCCGGTTGGCTGCTATGCGTTCTTCCACATTGGGAAGAATATTCCATTCGCGTAATGCAATCCGGCTGGTGCGCGCATATGGAGAGTTTGGTGTGTAAAATAAAATCAATATTTTATTCCTTATGTCGAATGCCGGTGATTGCAACGCATCTTTTAGTTTGCTTCAAAAACAGAAATTTAGAAATAATAAGAAGTCGCTTTAAGCAGTCGTTTATTGTGGAATTTTGGCAAAATAAAAGGGCCCCGAAGGGCCCTTGTAAAAACGTTTAAAGATCAATCCGGCAATTTCCGGACTGCGCCCTTGGCAGCGCTGGTTGCCATGGAAGCATAAGCCTTCAGCGCGGTGGAAACCTTGCGCTTGCGTTCCTCTGCTGGCTTCCAGCCGGTTGCTTCCTGCTCGGCGCGGCGTTGGCTGAGCGTCGCATCGTCAACAGCCAGATGGATCTTGCGGTTCGGAATGTCGATATCGATGATATCGCCTTCGCGCACCAGACCGATTGTGCCGCCTTCGGCTGCTTCCGGCGAAACGTGACCAATCGAGAGGCCTGAAGAGCCGCCTGAGAAACGTCCGTCGGTGATGAGCGCGCAAGCCTTACCCAGACCCTTCGACTTCAGATAGCTGGTCGGATAGAGCATTTCCTGCATGCCGGGGCCGCCACGCGGACCTTCATAGCGGATCAGCATAATGTCGCCAGCCTTGATCTTGCCGTTCAGAATACCGAGTACAGCCGAATCCTGGCTTTCAAAGATACGGGCAGGGCCGGAGAATTTCAGGATGGAATCGTCCACGCCTGCCGTCTTCACGATGCAGCCATCTTCGGCCAGATTGCCGTAAAGAACAGCCAGACCGCCGTCCTGACTGAAGGCATGTTCCTTGGAACGGATAACGCCTTTTTCACGGTCCGCATCGACACTGTCAAAGCGGCGTTCCTGTGAGAAAGCAACTTGCGTCGGCACGCCACCGGGAGCAGCGGAATAGAACTTGTGCACCATTTCGCTCTTGGTGCGCGTAACATCCCAATGATCAAGCGCCTTGCCCATGGTCTCGCTGTGCACAGTCGGCAGCGCAGTATTGATGAGCCCTGCCTTGTCGAGCTGACCCAGAATACCCATGATGCCGCCTGCGCGGTGGACGTCTTCCATGTGAACCGTGTTGTTGGCAGGCGCAACCTTGCAGAGCACGGGCACGCGACGCGACAGACGATCGATATCGGCCATGGTGAAGTCGATTTCGGCTTCCTGTGCAGCCGCCAGCAGATGCAGAACCGTGTTGGTCGAGCCGCCCATGGCGATATCGAGCGTCATGGCGTTTTCAAAGGCCGGGAAGCTTGCAATCGAACGCGGCAGCACGTTTTCATCGTCCTGCTCGTAATAACGGCGCGCGAGATCGACGATCAGATGACCGGCTTCCACAAACAGGCGCTTGCGGTCGGCATGGGTTGCCAGCGTCGAGCCATTGCCCGGCAGCGAGAGGCCGAGGGCTTCGGTGAGGCAGTTCATCGAGTTTGCGGTAAACATGCCCGAGCACGAGCCGCAGGTCGGGCAGGCAGATCGTTCGATGGCCTTGACCTGATCGTCGGTATAGCTGTCGTCAGCGGCCGCAACCATGGCGTCCACGAGATCGAGTTTCTTGATCTTGTCGTCCCAGACGACCTTGCCGGCTTCCATAGGGCCGCCGGAAACGAACACGACAGGGATATTGAGGCGCAGAGCAGCCATCAGCATACCGGGGGTGATCTTGTCGCAGTTGGAAATGCAGACCATCGCATCGGCGCAGTGCGCATTGACCATATATTCGACAGAGTCGGCGATCAGTTCGCGCGATGGCAGCGAATAGAGCATACCGTCGTGACCCATGGCGATGCCGTCATCGACCGCGATGGTGTTGAATTCTTTTGCCACACCGCCAGCGCTTTCGATTTCGCGCGCAACCAGCTGGCCAAGGTCCTTCAGGTGCACATGGCCGGGCACGAACTGGGTGAACGAGTTCACCACGGCAATAATCGGCTTGCCGAAATCCTCATCCTTCATGCCGGTGGCGCGCCAAAGGCCGCGCGCGCCAGCCATATTGCGGCCGTGGGTGGTAGTACGCGAACGATAAGGAGGCATTTTCAAACCTTTTAGGACTATTCTAGAGCATTTCCTGTTTTGATTGAATCATTGGAAATGCGTCTATCTTTTTGTTTTTACGCGCATCCCGAAAACCGTTTCACACTTTTCGGGATGCGCTCTAATTTGTGATGCCGGTATGGCAGAACCATTTCCGCAGAGCAAAGCGCAAATTGCCCCAGCGGTTGCACCGGTCGCAATCCTTAATGGATATTGCGTTCAGCGGAAAAGTTCAGGCGTGCAATAGCAATCGCAAACACCGACACGAACAAACTAGCACAATGTTGATATAATGCAAAAGATTTAACACTTTAAACGTAATGAAATTTCCTTGAATCGCCGTGCATCACCAAAAGTGAGACGCGGTTTTTGGATGAAATACGCGGAAAAGGAAAAGCTTTAGCTTACAGCTGTCGCCATGGCGCTATCGAGCAATGCATTGGCTGTCTTCATACGCTGTTCTGCGGCAGGGCGAAACTCTTGTGGTAACCGGTCAGGATGGTTTTGCGCGGCAAAACTGCGGCGCAGGCTCTGAAGCTCTGCTCGCTTCATTTCGGGCCGCAGGTTGAGTTCCCTGCGAATGGAGGCTGGCGACTGGCTTTCCATGCGCTTGGCCAATTCGCGCATTTCGCGATCAAGCTGGTCCTCATCATTGTCAAAGTCTTGAAGATCGAACTGAGGGGCTGCCTTTTCTGACGCGTAAACCCTGTGTGAAACCGGATTGAACCCGGCGGAAAACACCGCGGATGCGAGATTAACAGTTGTGTACCGCACGTGATTAT
>Ga0308158_10001818_pt1 | contig 21438 bp, 22 predicted proteins | sample PhyBR2_FD_201038 | JGI IMG/M metagenome (GOLD analysis project Ga0308158, IMG submission 201038) | Phyllosphere microbial communities from UC Gill Tract Community Farm, Albany, California, United States - DLSLB.R2 | ecosystem: Host-associated > Plants > Phyllosphere > Unclassified | place: USA...
CCGGGTGATACCTTAGAAAGTCTCTCTCAAGCCAAAGTCACTACTACTGTTAATGGTCAACCTGGTTCTATTCAAGAACTCGTAAGCTCAGGGCAAATTAAATTGCTTGATCCAAATGCAGCACCTATCAGCCCAGCAGGCCAAGGTGCACCCAATGACCAAGCAGTGATGCCAACAGCACCACAGAGTGAAGCTCCTGTTCAACAGGCCGCACCTGATACCACTGCGCAACAACAAGTCGCTGCGACTCCAACAGAGCAACATCCGCTGGTCCCAAATGCAGAACTATCAGCACAACAAGCTGAAGCGGCATTAAATGATGCTGTCGCACCCACGGTAAATACAGACATGAATGCTGCCCCAGCTGCTGCACCGCCATTAGATTCATCAGCAGAGGCACCTGTCAATGCGGTTAAGCCTGATTCACTGCCATCACCAGATGCCCCTGCTCAAGCGATGCCTGAAGCACCTGCAAATGATCCAATGAACTAAAACTTCAACTGATTTATCCTCCAAAAAAACCAGCATATATGCTGGTTTTTTATTGAAGTTTAAATCTGGATCTGACTACCTAGCTCAACCACGCGATTGGTTGGAATTTGATAAAAATCACTCACAGGACTGGTATTCCGTTGCATTGAGATAAAGAGCTTTTCACGCCACGGCGCCATACCATCCCCTACAGTACTGATAATCCGTTCACGCGAGATGAAAAAACTAATTTGCATTAGATCATATTCAAAACCAAGTTCAGCATAGGCCATTTCCAATGCTTGCGGAATATTTGGCTGATCTTTAAAACCATAATACAAAGTAATACGATAAAAACGGACATCCAGTTTTTCAACACTACTGCGTTCTTGTGACGGAACAAAAGGAATATCGCGTGTAATAACCGTTACCATGATGTTGCGTTCATGCAGGACTTTGTTGTGCTTAATATTGTGAAGCATTGCGTGTGGCACAATATTTGGTGTACCAGTCAAAAAGACTGCATCACCTGGAACGAACTTAGTTTCACTACCCATACTAATGCTTTTAATAAATAGGTCTATTGGCAATGAATCCTTTTCAAGACGCTTCAACACTAATGCACGACCATCTTTCCATGTCATTAAAATAGTATACAGCACTGCACCAATTAAAATTGGAACCCATCCACCTGATAAAATTTTAAGCGAAGTCGAGGCAACAAAAACTGTATCAAGTAACAAAAATGGCACGGCGAATAATGCAACTTTCCACATTGGCCAACGCCACAACCCATAGGCCAAAATAGAGATTAAAATAGTGCCACACAACATAGTCATGGTGACAGCAACCCCATAAGCACTAGCCAAATTCTCACTATTCTCAAACAATAAAATTAAGATCAGTACAGAGATATACAGCGCCCAATTAATAAATGGCAAATAAATTTGACCGCGCTCTACCTCTGAAGTGTGTCGCACTGCCAAACGAGGTAAATAACGTAATTGAATGGCTTGATTAACCATAGAAAATACGCCCGTAATAACCGCCTGAGATGCGATAACTGCTGCTGCTGTCGCCAAACCAATCATTGGAAATAGTGCCCATTCTGGAATAAGCATATAAAAAGGATTTGCGAGTGCATCCGCGTCACGCAATAACAATGCTCCTTGCCCTGCATAATTCAATAACAAACATGGTAATACAATAATAAACCAAGCTAAACGAATCGGAAGACGACCAAAATGTCCCATATCGGCGTAAAGTGCTTCGCCGCCCGTCATAGTCAAAATCACGGCACCCATAGTCAGAAAAGCTACATAGGGTTGATTAAAAACAAAACTCAATGCCCAGTACGGATTAACCATCAATAATACATGAGGGGTCTGAAAAATACTCCACAGCCCTAAAGCACCAATCGCTAAGAACCACAGTAGGGTTAATGGCCCAAAGAATTTCCCCATTGTCCCTGTCCCATGGCGCTGTACCAAAAATAAGCCAGTGATAATTCCTATGGATAAGGGCTCTAACCACTGATTAAAAATAGGCGTAGCAATACTGAGACCTTCTATTGCAGAAAGAACCGAAATTGCAGGAGTAATAATTCCATCACCAAAAAACAGTGATGCACCAATAAACCCCAGAGCAATAAGATAAATTTTCTTGTTATCACTAATTAAGGTGGTTCGCAGATTTAGTGCCAGTAAGGACATAATTCCGCCCTCACCGTTATTGTCTGCTCGCATAATAATCGTAACGTATTTAAAACTCACCGTTAGCATCATGCACCAAAAAATGAGGGACAAAATGCCTAAAACTGACGCTTCTGATATCGCTAGATGGGCTGTTAAAAAACATTGGCGCAGTGCATAAAGTGGACTGGTTCCAATGTCTCCAAACACGACCCCAAGGGCGGCTAAGGTGATTGCGGGCAATGCGGCTTTTTTTGCAGTACTTTGCATAGGGTGTCTTCAATTTAGACAGTATTTTTGCGAATCATATCATCACGCTAAAAGTTTTTCTCTAAATCAATTGTTTCACCTTGTCGATGGCTATGTTTTTCGATATTATCCTCCGCCATGGTGAAGTGTCCGAGTGGCTGAAGGAGCACGCCTGGAAAGTGTGTAAACGTTTATAGCGTTTCGAGGGTTCGAATCCCTCTTTCACCGCCAAATTTAATTCTTATGCAGTCCCATAAGATCTAAAAAGGCTTAAACTGCAAAGGTTTAAGCCTTTTTTATTGTTTCATTAAATCCTATCACATCCATTGCAATCCCCCATATCGTGGGGGATAATTGGGGGACAGACTTTCTAAGTTATTTTTCGTCCCCCAATTTGCACGGATACCATTAAAAAATGCTTACTGATGCTCAAGTTAGAAAAATAAAGCCCCTTGATAAAAAAAAGCGCTATTCTGACGAAAAAGGACTATATCTTGAGGTTACACCTTCAGGTGGAAAGTTCTGGCGTTTAAAATTTAGATTTAATGGGCGTGAAAGTACCCTAACAATTGGTAGTTATCCCGAGACTACACTTGCTCAAGCACGACGTGCACGTGATGAAGCACGTATTCAGCTTTATAATAATATTGATCCTAATGCCATAAAGAATGAGCGCCTACAACAAACAAATGAAAGTACGCTTTTCAAGTCCCTTGCTATGGAATGGATGGAGGATCGCAAAGCTGTTATTAAAGAAGGAACTTATTTACGTGACTTGTCTGTATTTGAAAAAGACCTTTTTCCCGTACTAGGTCATATGACTATTGATCAGATTAAAGGTAAAGATGTTCTTGCTTGTGCTAAACAAATCGAAGCTCGTGGTGCTCAAGAGATGGCTAAACGCTCCATACCTTTAGCTGGACGTATCTTCCGCTATGCAATTCGTAAGGGTCTGATTGAGAACGATCCTACACCACATCTTCAGGAAGCTTTAAAACCTCGTCAAGTGAAACATATGGCTCGCTTAGATATTTCTGAATTTCCACCTTTCCTAGAGCGTATGGATCATTATCATGGCAATATTTTAGTTAAAACTGCATTACAATTTATGACCTTAACTTTCGTAAGAACAGCTGAGCTCATAAACATGGAGTGGGGTGAAATTGATTTTGAAAATAAATTATGGCGCATCCCCGCTTTTAAAATGAAAATGGCTCTTCCCCACATCGTACCTTTATCTCGGCAAGCAATTGTATTAATCGAAGATCTAAGACCTATTACAGGCAACAAGCAGTTTGTTTTTTATAATCACAGCACCGCTAAACCTCTAAGTAACAATGCCCTTTTAAGTGCAATTCGTACGATGGGTTATACAGGTAAAATGACAGGTCATGGTTTTCGCGGACTTGCTTCAACCACGCTACATGAGCAAGGCTACAAACATGATGCTATTGAAATACAGCTAGCTCACACTGTAGGTAATACCGTTTCTAAGGCGTATAACCACGCTCAATATCTAGAATACAGAAAAAAGATGATGCAGGACTGGGCTGATTTTATTGATCACTTGAGAGCTTAAATTTTATCTTTTTAAAGAGAAAAATTGAAATACCTATTCCAAATAGACATTTCTGGCTAAAATTTGATGGTAGTATGGATACACTACACTATAGATTGGGCCCAAATAGAGAAAAATTAACTTTTGAAGTATGACATTTACATTGCAACAAACCAAAAATCAAAGGTATGTACTCCCTATTGTTAAACAATTGATTTTTAATTTAAATTCAATAGTATCAATGATTTAGTCGTTTTAAAACCATTAAAATATATAATGCTATTTAATTTTTTACGCTTAATAAAACCTCTTGCTATAATTTAACCTGTCATTGTTTTTTAAAGAACCCTCTTTAGCATATGTTTAGTAAAAATTTTTTTGATACTCCTTTAGGTCTAAACCAGTTGATCGCTTATGAACTATATGTAACTTATGGACTATACCAAAGAGAAATTGCCGAATATTTAAACTGCTCTAATAACACGGTTGCAAACTATGTCAGAAAAATATCTAATTACAAACACTTAAAAGATTTTAAACTTGTTGTGATTGCGAAAAATGATCATATTCAAGAAGCTTTACAGATCATCAACTCCAGAAGTTAAATACATTTTAAGTTAACTTTTCCTCACTGAGCACTTACCAGTAAGAATTTGAATTAGTTGTAAAGCACATACAAGTTTTTACTATTTCACTTACTTACCAAACAATTTGCTTTTAGTGGAGAATGAGCATCTTTTTTATCGAAGATTGTATTTTGTGAAACAATAGAATTCTGAGATGAAGTACAATACTTCTTATAAATTATTTTTTTTGTAATTTATATTTTTATATTTAAATATTAAGGAGTATTTATGCCACAAGTTAAGTTGAAAGAAGGCGAGCCTGTAGACGTAGCTATCCGTCGTTTTAAGCGCTCATGTGAGAAAGCAGGAGTTTTAGCTGATGTACGTAAACGCGAGTTCTACGAGAAACCAACACAAGAACGTAAGCGTAAAAAAGCCGCAGCTGTTAAGCGTTACCAAAAAAAATTGGCTCGAGAATCAGTGCGTACAACTCGTTTATATTAATAAAATAAAAAATTAGCCTGTATGAATGTATAGGCTAATTTTTCAAAAAAGATTGGTTTTTGAACAAAGAAAAAATCAAAGCCTTCCCTTAAATATTACTTTTGGGTATGATGCTTTTAGATTTTTTTCTGTAGAAATGAGATGAAACCTTATACCTATGTATCCTTATTCAGTAGTGCTGGCGTAGGTTGTTACGGCTTTAAACAAGAAAAATTTGATTGTGTCTTAACCAATGAATTGGTTGAACGACGAATAGAAGTACAAAAGTGTAATGCTAAATGTGAAGATCCACGAGGTTATTTATGTGGAGATATTACTGATCCTGAAATTCAGGCTTATGCACTATCTTATATTAATGAATATAAAAATAATAAAAAATTAAAAGATATTGATGTTGTCATTGCTACCCCACCTTGCCAAGGTATGTCTGTTGCAAATCATAAAAAAGCTAAAGATGAAATTATTAGAAACTCCCTTGTTTTAGAGGCTATCCATCTCATTTCATTAATTCAACCGAAAGTCTTTATTTTCGAGAATGTTGCTGCATTTATGAATACAAAATGTGGTAAAGAGGGTCAAGAGCGTAAAATTTCTGAAGCCATTCAGGAGGAACTTGAAAATTTATATGTGTTTGATTCAAAAGTTATTAACTTTAAAGATTATGGTGCACATTCAAGTCGTTCAAGATGCTTAGTGCTAGGAGTCAGAAAGGATGTTCATCTAAGCATAGATAACCTTTGGCCATCTAAAAAAAGTGCCCCAAATATGCGTGATTTAATTTACTTTTTGCCGCGATTAAAAAATATGGGAGAAATATCTGAAAATGATATTTATCATAACTTTAAGCCATATAAGTCGCATATGCGTGATTGGATTAAGGATTTGAAACCGGGTGAAAATGCTTTTAATAATTTAGATCCACTTAAACGCCCGCATCAAATAAAAGATGGTATTGCTATTCCTAATGTAAATAAAAATGGGGATAAATATAGTCGTCAACTTTGGGATAAAACGCCTCCATGTGTTCACACACGTAATGACATTCTAGCTAGTCAGAATACGGTACACCCTGAAGATGATCGTGTTTTTAGTTTACGTGAATTAATGATTTTTATGAATATTCCTAAAAAATTTAAATGGACTAACCACACCTTATTTGAGTTAAACAGGCTTAGTGATCTAGAAAAAAAAGAATATTTAAAAAAGCATGAAGTAAATATTAGACAAAGTTTAGGTGAAGCTGTACCAACTATTATCTTCTCAAAAATTGCAAAAAACATTAAAAATGGTTTAGAAAATGCAAAAAAATAATGATGCTTCACTCAAAAAGCTGATTGAAGAGCATGAACTAAATTGTTTCGCTAAAAGTAAAAAATTTATTTTAGACAATTCATTAGCCTTATCTATTGATGATTTATCTCGTCTTGCAGAAATGGCAAATGGTTTACAAGAGTCAACGGCTGCTTATTACACTGATCCCAAAACAGTGCAGACACTTTGCCAACAGTTGCCACAAATCCATAAAAGGACTTTGAAAATCCTAGAGCCTTCTGTGGGAGTGGGAAATATTTTACGTCAAGTAATCCATTACTATAAGGGACTATTTGATTCAATAGAGTGTGATGTATTTGATATAAATCAACACTCTTTAGAGATTTGTGAGATCTTTATACAGAAAGAGTTTTCTGATTTTAATAATTTAAAAATCAATTATATATATGGTGATTTTTTAACATATCAGCTTGAAAAAAAATATGATTTGGTTATTGGTAATCCTCCTTTTATGAAGATTAAAGGAGCTTATAGAGAAAATTTACGTCAGGATTTTAGCAATCCTGTTGCCGATAATATTTCTGCATTTTTTCTAGATAAATCAATAACATTGTCTAATTATGTTGTTTTAATTATGCCTAAATATTTTTTACATAATTCTGATTTTTCAATATCTAGAGAAAAAATTAAAAATACAAATATTCAATGTATTACTGATTTTGGAGAAACAGGCTTCAAGGGGGTTCTGATTGAAACGATCTGCTTGTTCTTGGATACAAAGTCCAACAACACTGCGGGAACAAAAGTAGTTTCTGTGCCTAAGAAATTTGAACTAATACAAGATCAAGATGAAATTACACAATCATTTTTCCCTAATTGGCTTATTTATATTAATGAAAGTTTCAAGAAGTTAGCATCAGACATGAATTTTGGAATTTTTAATGTATTCCGCGATCGACAAATTACATCAAAACTTCTAGAGCCTACAGGTGATATATGGGTAATTAAGTCAAAAAATATTCCTCGACGTGGAGATAAAATTATTCATATTGAAGATGATGTGTTTATTGAAAAAAGTGCGTTATCAAAATTAGGTGTTAATAAATATCTAGAACGTGATGATGTGTTTCTAAGCCCTAATATGACTTATTATCCTAGGGTTGTCGTAAAGCCTAAAAATTGCGTGGTAAATGGATCCGTAGCAATATTTGAGCTAAAGACTGATATATCTATCACTGAAACAGATTTACTATTCTTTGCTTCTCCTGAATTTGAAGAATTTTACCGAATTGCTCGAAATCATAGTACACGATCATTAAATATTGATAATATTGCTATATTTTATTTTGGTAAGAGAAATCATTGTGTTCAATGATAAAAATTTAGACCGTTTTTTAGATCAGTTTAACTACGATATACGTCTTTCAGGAAATGCTCGTTGGATAGATCAAAAATGTACGCCAGATGTGGTTTGTATTATAGCAGACTGCATTCTGAACTATGTTGAGTATGATGAAAATATAGAATTTTCAACCAAAGACATTTGGGATTCACAATATGCGAAAGAGGTTTCAGACCTATTTTCGAAGCCTGATGTTCATAGTGAAAATGCTCAAAATGAATATGATAAATTTTTTCAACAACCTATGGAGTTGTTAGCTTATTCAGGCGTACTATCTAAAGAAAAAAAAGGTAATAGAAACATATACACTGTAAAAAACGTTGAGCTGTTATCTTATATTGCTGTGAGAGAAAGAAATGCACTTAAATTTTTGACACATTATATAAAACATGTGTTGAGTGATAGTGATTTATATGATTATTTCGAAACCTTTTTGGATAGTCCAAATGTAAATAACTTTTCTGAGTTAAAATCAGCATTTGAAGAATTTACGATTAAATATACATCAATTAATACAGAAGTGGAATGCCGAAGGATTTTTACAAAAATTTTAAATCCCTTAGCTTTTGATGTAAAAAGCTATGGAACAGAAAGTGGAAGATTGTCTCCACAAAAGATAATTTATGATCAACTTATGTATAATCGTTTAAATTTCAGAGATTTATACACGAATAAGCCCAAGGATATTACAAGAAATGAGCATGAGCCAACACTAAGCGAAAAATTGAAGTTAGAGCGATTTTGGAAATATAATTCTAATAAAGCTAAAAAACTTTTACGTAAATTTAATGATGAGTTTTTCAGTTCAATTTCAGAGCATGAGGATGATTTAGCAAATAGTGAAGCAACACACATTCATCACATATTTCCAGAAGCGTTATATCCTGTTATTTCAGGATCTATTGAAAATCTAATTGCTTTATCACCATCTCAGCATTTAAATCGAGCACACCCATCAGGAAAAACACAAGAGATTAATAGAGATTATCAGTACTTATTACTAATTTCTAAGACTAGTAAAATTAGTGATAATCTAACACAAGACTCAATTCCACAAATATATGATTTTGATAAATTAAAAGAAGTTTTAGCTGTAGGATTTGAGGATAAAAATGTATATGAAATTCCTTATTTAGACTTCCCAAGCATATCAAAGACTATTGATAATTATTATAGCTAATCCCTTGAATTGTAATATGAACTATAGCTAATATTCTTATCTCAATTAAGGAGTTCTAAAGTGAAATTGATTTATGGGCAAAAGAAGCAAGTCAGCTTTTCCAATGAACAAGAAAAATACAGTTTTATTGGCTACATAACTTCTCATGGGGTTCGCGTGACTTGGGAGAGTAATAATGAACAAGGAGCATGGGGTGAAGAAGGGCGTATTATTTTTGTTTCAGCCGATGTAGAAGTACATTTCCCAACATTAGGATATAGTGCTGGTAACTCAGCTTATCACAGTCGTCTAAATTGTAATGAGTTTGTACGTGAGTTACTCGACTTGGGATTTGTATACGGAAATCAACAAAATCTTGCTGTTATTAGAAATAGTATTCCTAAATCTTATCAAGCTGATTTTGATGCAGGTTGTGCATTGTAATAATTGATACTATTAAACCTCTTGCGAGGGGTTTAATCTTTAGTTAATACAAGATTCTATTGAATATTAAATAATTCAGATGTTCTAATATTTACACAAGGTTGAGGATATGGCTGATTATTGAATGGCTTATTACATGGTGGTCTATAATTATTTAAAATATGTTGACTTGTTACCATTCCAATAGGATACCAATAATTACCAACAGGATTCCATTGATTAGGACGATCAGGTCTTAAGATTGCTCCAAACATTACAAGATCATAGTGCTGTAATAAAGGAAATTGACCTTCTACGATAAGACGACGGCCATACGGAACATCATCATTTATCGTTCTTTGAGTGACTAGATTCAGAAGTTGTTGAGTTGGTATAGTTTCAGTTTTAACATCAACTCTTTGATTATTATGTATAAAATCATAATCATCAGGTCTAATATAGTTTTCTCTAATATTATTTCGCCAGTTAATTCCTAAATATTCTTGGCAAGCAAACTCCCCTAAAAAACCTATAATTTGTCGTGTATTCTCATTTAGATAATCTAAATTAAAATGTGGATTTAAATAATTATTTCTTCTAGAAACTTCATTATGAGCAGCGGAAAGCATATCTTGAGTTATTTGGATCATGTAAACCTAATTTACAATAATTTATCAATTTAATAGAGTATATAAATCAAATATCTAAAAGAAAACAAGAAATGAAAACTTATTAAAATAATAAATATAACTCTGATCTTAGACAGTATCGTAGACAATTAATCCCTCTAAATTCTTAAAATATTTCTGTTCAAAGGCTTCAAGACTCAACCAGCCATTTGCAGAATGCTTTCTGATTCAATTGTAGTAAATCTCAATATATTCAAACAAGACAGCGTTCGCCTCTTTTCAGGTAGTAAACATAGTGCCGTGTACGATATGTCTTTTCAAAGTATTGAAGAAGCTTTCAGTCACCGCATTATCCCAACATTTCCTTTACGTGACATTCTTTGAATACAGTGGCTCGTCAGTAACATTACTCTAAAATTACGGCTACAGTAAGTACTATGTACCTTAGTCTGAATGTACCAGAGCACCGATTGGATATGTCACTCATAAATTCTTTATAGGAAGTTTCCGATTTTCAACACAGAGAAAACACACAATAATAGTTAATTTTCTATTGATTTGGGTTTTCTGTGATTGAAAATGTTCTTCTCAATCACAAGTGTAGAAACTTTCTAATTAACCGCCCTCACAGTCCCCTGCAACTCTTGCTGAATTTCCTGTATAAAACCATCTCCTTGATTAACTTTAGACCTCATCTTACCTTTTGCTCCTACTTTAAATTTTTCGACTTCAGTAACCCCATTTGTATAAAACTCCTCCACCAAATTAGCCTCTCCCTCTCCACCAACTGCAAATTGTACATTTTCATAACCTAATAAAGCAGTTTGATCTAGAGCAGCTTGATTAAAACCACACAGCTTACTTTTCTGATCAATTTCCTTAGCTATTTGGATCGCCTCTTGTAAATGAATACCCTCACGTAAAGTTAGATCCACGTAATACACTGGAGTACGATAACTTTGCGTGGTGCTCTTGCCTCTTAAGGTCAGCTGTAACGGCAGACATGAAAGTAATCCATTCGATGCTGCTTGGTAGTAACTGAGCCGAGCAGCTAAGGTGCGAATGCTGTTAAAGCCCGTGGTTCTAAAAACGAAAGTCCCAAACTCATCCGATTCATCGAGATTCACATACAACCGTCCATAAGGTTTACACAATTCTCCTTGTGCCAATGGACATAAATCTGGAGATGGGCATGGATGATGCTCAACCCCTTGATTGGTTAAGCGCTGACAGGTTTCACCATTGCCGATACAAACGGGACGTCCTGTTTGTCGGTCAAATAAGCTGTATTCAGCACGTAAGTTCAGTTCAGGATCATTAAAGAGCATGCGTACTGGAATGCTTCTAAGTTTTTGGTTTTGAGCTTTAGCTCGTAGTTGCTCATCTAAGGGGTGTTTGATCCAACCCTCTTTATTCTGAATTTGGGAGGTCAAAGTAAATTGATCATCTTTTTCAGGGACACGTTTACCATTCTTCTCCACCATCTTACCGATGCTGATACGACCTAAGATCGGTGGTGTAATCGCTAGACCTTTAATCATGTGAATGCCCTCAAGTTATTTCTGACTTTTGTCTGGTTAATATGTAGAAATCATTTATTTTTCAGATGCATAAAAATCTGCGCAAATCAGTCCATTTTGTTCTCTGTCCGTACTTCGGTGCTGACAGAGAACGGGGGCTGTTTTGCGCTTTTTTTGCAGATATGCGCTGAGTTGAATAAAGCCTTTAGTCATCATGGCAATAGATGTTGAAGCGCCGTGTGCCTTGCTTACTTTGTGGGTACTGGTTGAGATATTCAGGGTGTGACTTCAGTAATGCCTTGCTATCCAAGCTGATCGAATCTTTTGACTTCTTCCATGTCACTGAGCCAGCTTTAAAGGTGGCTCGCTCAGCCTCTTGCATCTGGCCTTGCAGTTGATGTTTGAGTAAGTCAAATTGCTGTTGGTACTTCTCAACTTGGTTACGCACTCGGATCAGTTGTTCAAACTGTTGATTGGCTTGCTCATCTTCAGAAAGGTCGGTTGTTCTTAGAGGTATATGTTCGGGATAAAGTACCTGTAGCGCTTTGGCTGCCGACTCACTGGCATCCGCTTCAGGTGGGGTATCTTTCTCAACACAATCCCAGAAATAACGTTCGGCATTGATGATATGCTGAATCACCGACTCAGAACGGGTGACTTTAAAGATGCGCGTTTCATGCCCACAAATCAGCACACAGATATGTGCCGCTTGTTTGCCTGTGACGGCCAACTGATGCTGTATACTTGGCAAAGGACATAGAGCGGTACACCATCACGCCACAGCTTGGCCCCATACTCCCCTGCGGTTTTACATTCCAGTATTTGAACCTCTGCGTTACCCACCACGGAATAGTCCAAGTTAGCCAACATGAAATGCTTATCGGGATCAGGATGTTGCAGCACTGCATTGACGCGACGGACTTTATGCTGGGTGTGCATGCTGTAGTATTCTGCAACGAGTGGCTCTAACTGCTTACCCCAGTACAGAGGTGCATAGTCTTCGCTTTCATCTTCGATGGATTGTTGAATCCGTCCTGTCTTGATCATCCATAGTTCTAGCATCGACATATAGGGATTCAGTCCACAGGCTGCGGCACAATCACTGCTACCAATGCCCTTGCGTCTGACTTCCAGCCATTCGGCTTGATTCATATTTTTAGTCTCGACGAAACGTTTTGCGGTAAATAGTTTTGGACGGTCAGCGTGGATATTTGGTTTGGTATGACTTGGGTGAATTACAACTGAGTTCATATTGATTTCCTGTCATTGTTAAATTTTGGGCATAAAAAAAGCCACATCTGGAGATGTGGCAAAGAGGTGTTCGGATTGAATAAGACTGACAGGATCATCTTGATCTCATGTCCTGATCTTAAATCCTGAATCTGAATTGAAACTTAAACAACTAAACGGAGTGCTTGCTCCAGTCCACGTTGCTTAAGCCCTGCCCCTGCACCGAACCAAGCAGAATCTAACCGATGATCCTGACTCATAGCACGACGTTCGTGATCTGCAAACTCGGTGATTGAGCACAGCAAGCCATAGGCGGTATCTTTGGCCGAACTGAGTTCTGCGCCACGACCATGCCCGTTAAACATAGTCATGACTTTAGACATGGCGCGACCATTCGGCTCAGTCTTGTTTTCAGCTTTGGCTGTGTGGTTAGTTTGGGTTGCGACATTACGATAGAATTGAATAATGCCTTCATCCTGCTCCGCATTGCTTAGGCTAGTGTTGTTAAACACCGCATCAAAATACGCTGCTGCTTCAGTCTGCGTAACTTTCCGTTGGCTGAGCTGTTTCATTTCATACATGTGATCCTCCCATGTACGGACGGATATTCCGAGTTGCTGTTTAATCTTCTGCGCATCGAACTTAGTACTGTGTGGCACTTTGACCACACCTGCACTAGAGTTTTGACCCTTTAAGGCAATGGCTAAAGTGTTGTTACACACCACGCGAATCGACGTGAATTGCGCCGTGGTCGCCAGTGTTCCATCACACGCGGTAGCTAAGAGGATGTAGCCATTGCTGACATCTTTATCTTTTAAAGCAGAAGTCTGCCCTGTTCTCGCTAAAGCCCAGAATTTTTTCCCACCTTTAAGTACGCCTGCGGTTTCTAACTCAAAGCCTGATTGTTCAGTCAGGTCACGATAGAACTCTAAAATCTGTTTCGGTTGGACTTCCTGATAACGCTGACTCACTACAGATAACGGTGCATGGGTATCAGAGCGATATAAAACACGCTGTTCCTCATAGGGCATGATGATGCTTTGACCCCGTTGATTTTGAGCCATATAGCTAACGTTGGATGATTCAATGCGCCAGTCCATGCCTGCCTGCTGTGCCCAGACTTCAATCGGTTGGTTTTGAGTCAGTGGGTTGCCTAAGCCATGCCAAGGGGTTTGACCGACATAAGCCATTTGTTCAATTTGATGTGCCATAAAAGATGTCCTCATTTAAATTATGAATATGTTTTTGATATACAAAGTGATGTTAAAGTTGTCTTTACGACTTACTAAAAGGTGGTCGGACTGGCGCACGGGTTTGATCAGCAATCACCAGAATCACACCACCCAACATGGCCCCTGCGACCCCACCAATAAACGGTGAATAGCCCAATGACTTAGCCAGTGACATGCCCAATACCGCTAAAGTGGTCGGTGAATTGCTTAAACCTAAGCCCTGCATCATCGGCTTAACTGTTTCAGGACGGCTGAACATTAAATCTTCGTCTTGGTCAAAATCTCGAAATGGCATGAATAAACTCCTGAAATGATATAGGTGCATATACAGAGCATCCGCTTGCTTAAACGAATGCTCTGTTTCTGCTTCATTCAGGTGATATGTATCTGAAATTATTTGCAATCTGATGGCTGATTAATTTTTAGATTTTTGAGCTTCTATCAAACTGAAATCAAATTGACCCCATCCATACTTCGCATTATGATGAGCGTGCTGGCCTACATTGCCAGTCGGTTTTAGCAGACCGTTTCCTAAGTGCACTAAAAGATCCCTTCTTTTGGTGTGTGCCCTCGTGCTCCCCTCTGCGGTAGAACGGGAGGGGGACACCTTCGGGTGTGCTGATTCTTAGGTTCAGTCTGCTAACCCCCTTTTCGTTCTGCCACCATTATTTAGCAGTAATGCGGTAGAACTTCTTAAATACCTAAGGAGTCAATCATGACTGTTTTTCATTCGATTCTAAAAAACCATATCCCCATCACATCACCTCTCTCTGAGCTAAAGGAATACCCTTCTTTGCCTAGGCAATGAAGATTCTTGCACGTCTGATTCTTATTGTTGGGGTAGTGATCTGGCTAGGCCCTGCTGTGATTGGCTTTGTCTTGCTCATGATGATCTTTTGGCTATTGGTTTCATTCGCAGGTTGGGACAATCCACCGCGTCGCTAAAAATCACATCACTCCAATTTTTATTGCGAATCAGGCACTGATCATCCGCTACTCAGACGAGAATCATCATGTCTATTTTATCTGCAATGCCTATTCTGGGCGGTGTCATGCTGCTTGCTATTTCCTTGGCAGGCTGTGAAAGCAAATCCAAACGTGAGTTCAATGCAGGCTGCCAATCTGGTGGCACAGATCGCTCAACCTGTTCCTGTGTCTATGACCAACTCGAAGCTCAATACTCGCCTGCGGTCATGGAAAAGCTTGGAAATCAAAACCTCAGCAATTTTGATCTCCCACAGGACTTCGTTGAGAACATGGCGCTTGCTGCGCAGTACTGCCAATCTCGCTAAAGGAAAGAATATGCAAATTAAACATTATGTGATTGGGGGCTATATCGCGATTGCCCTGCTGTTTTCTTTCTACCTAAAGGGATGTAGTGATACCGCGCATCAAAGCTATGCCTATAACTTAGGTAAAGCTGTGGTTTGGCCGATCTCAATGTTCAACTGAGTTTAAGTTGGCACCCACCACCCACTATTTTTAAAACAATCTGGGGATTTTTTAATATGAATACTTTGATAAAAACAGTTTTACCCAGCAGTGCCTTGTTGGCCTGTTTATTCACCGCAAGCATCAGTCATGCTGATGTAAAAAGCATGACGCAAATTTATAACAACCCACAAAGTGCGCCTAAAGTTCAGCGCTGTAAAGGCAATCAGAATTGCAATGCCTTTTATGCCCTCTCTAAACAATGGCAATCCATTCCTGAGAATTTCAAAATCAGCGGAATGAAGCTAAAGCCATATGCGAAGTCAGGGGATGGTTATGGGCTTTGGAAAGGCTTCACTCTGAATAGCAGTCGTGCCATAGCCTTATCGGATGCAGGTGATGCTGTGTTTTATAGTGGCGGGAGTAGTTCCGCAGCGGATGAACGTATCTTTGCGCAAGGCTTAGCGGTTTTGCTTTACATAGAAAATAAAAAATAACAGGACCATGACATGAAAAGAATCATTCTTGCACTGAGCCTTATAGCCTTCGCCCCACTCACTTTAGCTAAAACAACCCAAGTCACCGTTGTCGTGGAAAAGATTGAAGGTTTTGGGGAATCAGGCGACGCCTTTACCTTTAAAGCCAAATCAGGCAAGCGCTATATGGTGTACAACGCAGGTGGTGCAAGCCCGATCAAAGGTGAAGCTTTAATCCAACAGTCAGCGAAATCTAAACAGAAGATTTGTTTAGAACTGGACATTTATTCAAATGCGCCTCAAATGGTCGATGCCGTCAAGAAAGGCGCATGTAAATAACCCGAGTTTGGCCTCTGACCAAACAGCTTGATTAAAGGTCTGAGGCTTCAAGCTTCACTTTTGAATAATGGACAGTCCGATGCATCTTTTTAAAACATGTTTACTGGCAAGCCTCATATTCACATTATGCGCTTGTCAGGATAAACCTGCTGAACCTAACTCCGCAAACAGCTCTACTGCTGCCTCTGATCCTGAGTTAGAAGCCGTGCTCAATACGCCAGTCAGTGAAATCAATGAAGCAAGCGTTGCACATTGGATGACTGAAGAAACTGAAACTGTAGATGAAGAGATGATTGAACCTGAACCTCAGCCTGAGGAAGAATTTGAACTACGTGTCTACCGTGAAGAATCCCATGGGAGCATGACAGGCTACAGCGATAAGATTGATATTCTCTCGCTCAACGATCAGCCGACGACCATTAAAAATGTAGTGGTCAATCGGGGAAATTGTCGAGTGATTAGTTTGTATGATCACCAAAACATGCGCTACGGTTCGGTTGCTTTAGCCTATCCGCGTTGCAATGCAGCACATATTCGAGAAGTCAGCGTGAATACCAATTCGGGCACCTATACCTACAAGTTTAGCTAATAGGTAGTGCATGATTTTTCAGGTCATGCACTAAACATTGCGCAATACAGGGCTATTAAACAGTAAAAATAAGCATGTGGAAATTACGCCAACATATTATTTTTATTCAACAATCCCCTATGATTGATAGCATTGACTCGAATCTGTCCTCCATTGATAGAGTTGATCTGAATACGTTCTCCACTAATACTAAACTGTTCTTGTAAATGTAATTCAAGCCGCCACGTATCAAATCTTCCACTCTTTTTATAACTCTTTAAAAGTCCAATATTTCCAAAACCAGCAATCAAATAGGCGAAGAATGCATCATTAAATTTTATTTTATCTTTTCTTGAAAACTTAGGTGCGACCACAACATTATTTTGGAGGCCTTGTATCAAGTTAATTTTTTGCTGTTTAATAAATCTAACTTCAAAATCAAATAACATTAAACTGTTCATTATACTAGCAGTAGACTTACCCTTTTTTACAACATCATAAATTGTTTTTTGATTTTTGGGCAATGCAGTGAACATTGCTTCTAATAAGCTTGCAACTTGCTCAAACTGCTCTAACTTTTCCCCTCCCCCATTTTGGATTATTTGATGAATTCTCTCTGCCGAGTGTAAACCAGTCATCTGATATTTTAAGAAATGCCAGTGAACCAAATGATGTAAATGCTTAAATAAAAATTGTAAGATAGTATCAATCAAAGTAATCGGTTGATGCTCAAGTGAAAGATACGTGACTGATTGTGTAACTGGGTCAAATTGGGTCATTTCGACATTAAATAAGCGCCTAAGCTTACATACAGTGAAAAGTTTTTTACCAAATTGCTCCCCGCTATAACTTTCCAATTCAGTAAACGATTGCATACTAAACGGAGAAAAGTAAGGGATCAAGCGAATCAAACTGTTAAGTGCAATCAAACATTTATCCGCTGTGATAGACGGGTCCTCAAACAATTTTAAAATTTCATAATACTTAAAAAAAATCTGTTCAAATTGATCCGGAACTAAAAAAGAATAAATGTTGTAATGATCTTCAAAACACTTTGAGTTCTCAACTCTTGGCCTAATTTCAGGTACAAAATCTATATGTATCGTAGTAACCCATTGATGAATCTGTTGTTGCTGATAGCCAAGACTTTCAAATATCTCAGGGTTATGCGGCTTAATTCCATACTGATGGAAATTCCAAAAGTATCGAACTAATTCCTGTTTAAACTCCTTTAGAAAATTTTCTGTGTCTACATGAAGCTTATCAGCATCTATCTTCGGGGGACATGAACTTAAAAAACTGTCAGCCGCGGATTCAATTTCAAAGTTTTTTGCTTCATACCATAAACAATCTTCAATATAGGTTTGTCTAATTCTCACTCGTTCAAATGAATAAACAGCGACGATTCGCATTAAAATTTCAAAAATATTTTTTGTAACTTCAAGCCCTTCGGTTTTAAATTTATGATTTTCCATAGTGTAAAGAATTTTAGGATTGTTCTTACACTTTATACGTCATTTAATTACTCAACAACAATTTCGCTGTGTAATTAGGCAAAACATCAATGCAAAATCACTACAATATAGAGGACTTAGCACCTACTTTAAAAATGCTAAAACTTAAAGACGTTGCAGAAAAATGCAAAATTAGCCGATCAACCATTTACGACAAACTAGATACTAAATCTAAACGTCATGATGAAGAGTTTCCTAAGCCCTACAAATTAGGGATGAGTAGTGTTGCTTGGCTTGAAAAAGAAGTCGAGGAATGGCTTAGGACTCGACCTAAACACTGATCATTTCAGGCATAACTTTCCTAAAAAACCAACCCCCTCTTTTTCGTAGATACAAGGGATGATGTTCTAGCCCATCCCTACGGGACAGTCATGTCTGCATTTAGTGAATATAGGTTTTTTAATTTAATTACTAATACATTAATCAAATATACAGAGGTCATAGCAAGTGAACATATCTCTAGACAGCCAAAGCCTATTTAATGCTGTAGAGCTTTCAATCTATCAAGAAGAGGATGGACGTTTTCATATCGCGAACGATACTGCACTCTATAGTCTTTTTACAATCATTAATATTGTAAAAGCTGTCAGTAAAGACCCTATACACGATCTTTTTCTTTTGGACAAAAATGGAAGATCTCTAGTTGCTCATAATCGCTTTCTGGAACAAGCTCTCTCTAGCCTCATTTCAGTTCGAGAACTTTGTAATTCGAATTATGCATGCGAACATTTAGATGTTTTTATTGAAGCATATCAAGTTGCTGTCGCGCCGTACATTCATCCTGACGATGAATATGTATTCTGGAGAGCTCAGCCCAACCAAAAATTCGAGATATTAGCAAATGATAATGGCTTAATTCAAGGCTCTAAGTCGGCTGCCGCACTTAAGAATAGTTTGGTGTATGAGATATCTTTACGAACAGATCAAGCTAAATTTAAAACAGCGCAATATGAACGATCTAGAAAAGCCAAACGTCAATACGAACGAGCAACCAAACTCGTGAATAGTCTGAAAAGAACTTTTAGTAAGCTTTTGGTGCTACGTATAGACTTTTGTTGGAAAAATGAACCTACATCAACGATTGATGAAATAAAAGTTCATTTTTCACGATTCATGAAAAGGTTCCATCATGACAAAAACTTACCGAATATTGTAGGTTACATTTGGAAGCTCGAGTTTGGTCGAAAGAAAGGCTATCACTATCATTGCATCTTTTTTATGGATGGTAATAGATTTAAAAGTGATAGTCACTACGCAAGTACTATCGGTAAGTACTGGAACAAGTTGACATTAAACAAAGGCTTTTTCTACAACTGCCATCTCGACAAAATAAAATATCGTCATTTAGCGATCGGCTTAGCTCGTCATAATGATCAAGTTTTTTTCACTAACCTCGATCAAGTTTTATTGTACATCTGCAAACAAGACCAGTTCATCATTGATAAACATCTTCAATCTGGTGAAATTCGAGTCTTCCAAACCAGCCAGCCTCCAACTAAAGCAACCAACTTAGGCCGCCCGAGAAAGCTTGAACATATACATGAATTAGCTCCTCCAATATCAAGGCCCTCAAAAGCACTTTTTAGATCACAAATTAAAAGACCTTTCCTATCAGGAGCTCAACATGAGTTTTGATCAATTAATACAACTAAATGCGATTGAAATGATCGGTGATAAAGCCAATCTTCCTACATTAGAGTACTTTGAGCAATTAGACTCTCTTTCCCATCAACTTAGTTTGAAAAACTCCAAACCTTTCCGTGTTAAAAAAGACAGACTGGAACCAACAGAACAGCTTTATAAACTTAATGAAGTCGTTTTGAAAACGCAGAATTCAAATGCAGGTGTTTTATTAGCAACGATAACAGAGCATACCAAAGTGAAAAAAACCTCACTTAATGCATTAAATGAAATTCAGAGTATGCTCAATCAGTACAAATGGTTCCAGCCTTTAAGTATTAACCAAAATATTGATAAGCAGCAGATACATATCTATTTAAATGCTCTATGGAATAAAACCCGTGGTTATAACTCTACTAGCGATGTAGAACGTGACAATACTCATAGAGATATGCTCATTAAAGATCAGCGCACAGAGAATTCACGAATGGTGAGTCGTTTACTGACCAAACATTCAAAGGTTCACATCACTAAACTAATGTGTAGCATAAGTATCACTGGGTCTTTTCCCACAACTGAAATTAGCAAAATTGAAAAGGAAATTGTTAAACTCAAAACAATATTTATTAGTCAGCTTCAACGCTTGAATCAAGCAAAACTTTTCTGCATCCAGTGGAGAATTCAACGAACATTATTTGGACTTTATTATCTGAATGTTCTGGTTTATCATTCAGTAGAGCATAAATTAAAAGTGCCGCAAGATAACGGTATGCTAACCTATAACTTTGATGATACTTGCTCGCAAGCGATTAGCCTTTATCCTCAGCAAAATATTCAAGAAATTGTTATTGAAAAGTATGTCTTTCAAGGCATACCTTTTGAACGATGGAAAGTCATATTTAACAATATGCTCTATCCTTTGAAGTATTACTATTACCAATCAAAAACAGTATCTCCAAAGTTTAGCAGCGTCATTTATTAGTTTTATCGCTACTAAATTGTAATAGGCCCAATGATCGAACATTGGGCTTTATTTATAAGCTCTCTGATATGAGACTAGTCTTAAAACCTATTCTAAGGAAGCTTAAAAAAATTCTTTTAAATAAACAAAAAATCAGTTTCTTGTCATCTCTAAATATTTATCCTATTCAAATAGAATCGTACATTGAACTAAGAAATAGTAGAACGGGGGATGATTGGGGGATTTAAATCATAAAAAAATTTATTATTTATTAAATATCAATATATTAATTACACAATATGATTCCCTCTTTCGCCAAAATTTTAAAGACCTTAATCGAAAGATTAAGGTCTTTTTTTATGCTGAACATTCTTATTTAGACTTGGCACAAAGTCTGCTTCCTAAAAACAACTTTTCACAAAACAGGATAATTTGCACCACAAAGTGAAATATTTATTCAAAAATAAATACTTGAACCTGATGCAAACTTGAGCTAAAACAAATTCTAAGGGAGGTTAAAATAAATCATCAATGATCATCTAGATGCAATGTTTATGAAGCACAATTCATTTGCGGTATATAACTAGCGAAACACAAAATTGACCAATAAAACTGCTATTCGG
>Ga0308158_10001819_pt1 | contig 21433 bp, 18 predicted proteins | sample PhyBR2_FD_201038 | JGI IMG/M metagenome (GOLD analysis project Ga0308158, IMG submission 201038) | Phyllosphere microbial communities from UC Gill Tract Community Farm, Albany, California, United States - DLSLB.R2 | ecosystem: Host-associated > Plants > Phyllosphere > Unclassified | place: USA...
CTAAGCTTGCCATCAATTCTCCGTCAATTTTAGCATCTTTTAGTAAATTATCTAATTTTTGAGATAATAATCCCTGAGCTTCAGAAGGAGTTTCTGCTTTTGGTTTTCTATTAGCATTAGGAGTTCCATTAGCCAATTCAGGGTAAACTAACGTCCAATCTAATTCAGTATCTACGGGTTCAAAGGCTGAAAGAGCAAAAATAAAAGCCTCTGTCAATAATCCGACAGAAAGCATTAATGTACCAGTTAATGGTCCAATTTCAAAGTGAGTAATTTTAAAAAGAGCTCCGATAATTACAACCGCTGCTCCCATTCCGTATGCAAAATTCATTGCTTTTTTTCCTAATAATGCCATAATTTGTAAGTTTTAAAGTTTGTGTGTAGGTTATTTATTTAAATTATTAATAGGGGTCTTATCTGTTTTTTCTCGCTTTCCCTGTTCCGTTACCGGTGTTTTGCACACCCATATAATCCTGAACAGTTCTAAATCCGATATAACTTCTTGCTGAGTCAGCATATTCATAATCTCTGGTACTTACCTGCAAGAAATAAGCAACGTCTTTCCATGAGCCTCCTCTAACTACTTTGCGTTTATTTGAAGCATCTAAAACGTTAGGGTTCATTGTAGATACATATTCGTAAGCGTTTGGATCATAAGAAGAATCAGTCCATTCAGAGACATTTCCTGCCATGTTATACAAGTTATAACCATTTGGCTCATACGATTTTGCCTCAACAGTATACAAAGCCTGATCGGCAGCATAATCACCTCTGTTTGGTTTGAAGTTAGCTAAGAAACAACCTCTGTCACTCTTAGTATAAGGTCCACCCCATGGATATGTAGCAGATTCCAGACCTCCTCTGGCTGCATATTCCCACTCGGCTTCCGTAGGCAATCTGAAAGAATTGATCAAGTCGCGACCACTCTTTTTAGATTTAATATAAGTATTTTTATTCAGGGTTCTCCATGCACAAAAAGCTTTAGCCTGTGTCCATTTAACTCCCACTACAGGATAGTCTCCATAAGCTTTATGCCAAAAATAATCATTGTGCATAGGCTCATTATAAGAATAAGTGAAGTCTTTAATCCAAACTGTTGTATCCGGATAAACTTTTACCTCTTCAGTTCTGATAAAATCTTTTCTTTTTCCAACCTTAGCTTTAGCGGCAGCCTGAATATCCATCCAGGAATAACGGAATTTCAATTTATCTACGTCAATACTACGCAAACCATTATAAGATTCTTCAATAGGAATATACATTGAATCCATCACCTCTACATAATATTCATCTGGATATTGTTTAGGATCTTTGATTAGCTTAACTTTTCTATTCAATTTTCTACCTGCATATTGATCATCAGAAGTACCAACACTATAGTAGTTATCATACATATACTTATCGTAAGCAGTCATCTTTTCAGGATCAGCATCATTAAAAGCAAAATCACCTATACTTCCGGCATTTTTTCCTTTTCCTTTACCATCACCACCAGCTTTAACACCTTGCTCATCAGCCAGAATAGCTAATTTCATTCTGATTGTAGAATCTTTTACCCATTCCACAAATTGACGGTATTCACTATTAGTAATTTCAGTTTCGTCCATATAAAAAGAACGAACCGTCACCGTTTTTGTTTGTGCATCCTGAACACCCGCCACATCCTCATCGGCTTTCCCCATGATATAGGCTCCTCCTGGCACTAAAGTCATACCATAAGGCTTCTCCGGATGCCATTTTGCTCCTTTAACACCGACTAACTCACCTTTATCACTTGATTTACCACAGCTTATTAAAAGTGACAAAATTGCCATAAACGCAATGAACTTCTTCATATAAATTCGGGTTATAATATTCTTTACTATTTAGTTTGTAAACCTATTTATTATTTATTAATAAAACAATATTTTTTTTCTCTAATTAAACTTTACCCAAAAGTAACGTTAAATAAAATACAAAAAAAATATTTTATCGACAAAAAGCAAAAAAAATGCGATTAAAAACATATTTTTTTAACAAATCACACTTTTAATTAATACTATTACTACAAAAAAATCGTTTTGCACTTATAAATATCACAAAATCTATTTATAACACATTTTTTCTCTGTGCTTTCCACCATCTCTCAGGCAACTCTTGGTTACAGGCCCCTAAATACTCTTCGTAAGAACAAGGTAATAACGTATTTCTCTTCAATTTATTATTCCCATTAGAAATAAAAGGTATTTCTATCCACCAACGATCAGTTCTATCGCTCTTATAAAAAACCAAGGTTTCAGCATCAATGGGAACACTATATTTAATATAATTCTCCCTGCTTCCAAAAGGATATTCATTAGAACGATAATGAAAACCTTCAATAAAATACCAAATAATCTGAGTAATTAAAATGGCTTCCTGACGGGAATTATGATGATTAAAAACACCAAATGTGGTCACTTTATCACTAATTCCGGCATATCGTGCCAAAGCACAAATTTCTTTCCCATTAAAACCATTAGGAGCAAATGAAACAAAATTTCCGGAATCGGCCGATTTTACTGCATTTAAATCCAGACTTACAATATCAGCATCTCTGAATACCGGCTCGGCAATTGCAATATTATTTGAAACTTCCCCAAGACGATAAGCATCAAAAAACAGTTTTTCGATTAAATCAATTTCTTCCTGAGAATTGTAATAGGTTTGATAACCAATATTGCAAAAATTAAATAGATTATTCGGCTCATCAATGATCATTTGGGACAAATACGAATTGCTCGACATCAACTCTTCTTCTTTTCCAAAGTCGAATTTACTATCAATAGCAACCAAATTAACCATTTGTTCCAATTCATCATAAGCACGATACATGCTGTATGTTAAATCCTGAGAACCACCTATAACTATGGGAATTATTTTTTTTCGAATCAAATCAGAAACCACTTTGCGCAGAGCAAAATAAGTATCTTCTTTTGTATTTCCAGGCAAAATATCTCCTAAATCAGCAATTGTAGCAGCCCAGTTTCCCGGAAACATACTGTACAATTCCTGTCTTAAAATCGATAAATCCCCTGAATTTTCGATGGTATCACTTCCTCGATTTTCTAAAACGCCTATTAAAGCAATTTTAACTTTATCTAAATCCGGAAAATCATTTTTAGTATGAAAAACCACCTTACTCCCTAATTGTTGAGAGCTTAGTGATTTTAGCAACCCTAAGACTTCATCATTTATTGGCTCGAGAAAATCAAATCCCATCATAATTAGCTATTCCCTACTTTTTTACTTCCTGAGAACAAAGGAAAATGCTATGGTTATTTCTTTTTAGTTGTAGTCTTTTTTGCTGCCGGTTTTTTAGCTGTCGCAGCTTTCTTAGCCGGAGCCTTTTTAGCAGGCGTTTTTTGAGCAATCATTTCCTGAACTTCTGCCAAAGTCAATTTGGTTGCATCCACATCTTTACTCAGTTCGATTTTGATTTTTCCTTTCAAAATAACCGAACGTCCCCATCTTGCTTTTTCAACAACAATTCCTTCTTCTTCCCAATTATGAATTACTTTATCAATATTCTTTTGCAATTTATCTTCAATCAACGCTTCAATATCAGCCTGAGACAAATTATCAAAATCGTATTTTTTACTCACATTGATAAAAATACCTCCCCATTTAATAAACGGTCCAAATCGACCTGTTCCTTTTTGAACACCTTCACCTTTGTAAGTTGCAATTGGAGCATCGGCTTTTATTTTCTCATCAATTAATTCCTGCGCTCTTTCCTTAGTCACCGCTAAAGGGTCTTCGCCTTTTGGCAATGAAATAAAAACACTTCCGTGGCGTACATAAGGACCAAAACGACCATTACTAACCTCTACTTCTTCATCTTTATATATTCCTAAGTTCTTTGGCAACAAAAACAAATTCAAGGCTTCCTCTAAAGTAATGTTTCCAATGTTTTGCTCTTTCATCAAACTGGCAAACTTCTTGTCTTCATCTTCAGCATCACCAATTTGAGCCATAGGACCAAATTTACCTAAACGAACCGAGACCTGTTTACCTGTTGCAGGATCCATTCCCAAAATTCTTTCTCCGCTTTCCCTGTCAGCATTGGCTTCAACATCTTTTACCGTTGGATGAAACTGATCGTAAAACTCCTGCATCATCTTAGCCCATTCAATATTTCCTTCGGCAATTTCGTCAAAATCCTGTTCAACTTTTGCAGTAAAATTATAATCCAGAATATTCCCGAAATTCTTAACCAGGAAATCTGTAACGATAGTCCCGATATCAGTTGGAACCAATTTCCCTTTATCAGAACCTGTATTTTCTTTCAATAACTTCTCTCCTACTTTTCCTGATTGCAAAGTAAGCTGTGTATAATTACGCTCTTGTCCTTCCAAATTCCCTTTTTCAACATAATTTCTATTGATAATGGTTGAAATAGTTGGCGCATAAGTTGACGGACGGCCAATACCCAATTCCTCTAATTTTTTAACCAAAGAAGCCTCGGTATATCTTGCGGCAGGACGCGAATAACGTTCCGTAGCCGTAATGTAATTATTCTGCAGTTTTTCGTTAACCTTCATTGCAGGCAACATTCCTTCCTGTTCTTCCTCATCATCATCATTTCCTTCTAAATACACTTTAAGGAAACCTTCAAAAAGCAATACTTCTCCCGATGCTGCAAACAATTCATTGTGATTATTAGCTGCAATCTTAACATTGGTACGCTCTAATTGCGCATCACTCATTTGCGAAGCCAAAGTTCTTTTCCAAATCAAATCATACAAACGTGCCTGATCACGGTCTATATTTACTGTATGACGAGACATATCCGTTGGACGGATTGCCTCATGTGCTTCCTGCGCGCCTTTGCTTTTATTAGCAAAAGTCCTTGGCTTAGAAAACTCTTTTCCATAAGATTTGATGATTTCAGCTTCGGCAGCTTCCATAGCCTCCTTAGATAAATTCACGCTATCCGTTCTCATGTAAGTAATAAGCCCGGCCTCATACAAACGCTGCGCTAATTGCATCGTAATCCCAACAGGCAAATACAATTTACGCGCCGCTTCCTGTTGCAAAGTCGAAGTTGTAAATGGTGCTGTTGGTGATTTTTTTGTTGGTTTGGTTTCTAAATCCGAAACCTTATAAGCAGAACCTATATTTTTATTTAAAAAATCTTCGGCTTCTTTTTTAGTATTGAAATTTTTAGGCAATTTGGCCTTGAAGGCTTTTCCAGCCTCATTAGTAAACTCAGCCACAACCGAATAAGTTGCAACAGCATTAAACTCCTGAATTTCACGTTCGCGTTCCACAATCAAACGAACAGAAACTGACTGTACACGACCAGCTGAAAGTCCGCCTTTAATTTTTCTCCAAAGCACCGGCGACAATTCGTAACCCACTAATCTGTCTAACACACGACGCGCCTGTTGTGCATTGACTAAATTATAATCAATTTCACGCGGATTATCAATGGCTTTAAGAATAGCATTCTTAGTAATCTCGTGAAAAACAATCCTTTTGGTTTTCTTTTTATCTAATTTTAATTCTTCCGCCAAGTGCCAAGAAATAGCCTCTCCCTCGCGGTCCTCATCGCTTGCTAACCAAACCGTTTCGGCATTCTTAGACAAAGATTTCAATTTAGTAACTAAGGCTTTTTTATCGGGAGAAACTTCATACTTAGGCTTAAATCCATGCTCGACATCTACCCCAATTTCCTTTGAGGGCAAGTCGGCAATATGCCCATAACTTGACTCTACCTGAAAATCACTTCCTAAAAATTTTTCGATTGTTTTTGCCTTTGCAGGTGACTCAACTATTACTAAATTCTTTGCCATTGCTATATTTTTCTGTGACAAAAGTAGAAGATTTTTTTAAATATCGAACTTTAGATTTATTTTTTGAAAGAAATAACACTTTGTAAGCTTATATATAATAGGTATAATTATTTTCGAAAAATAGAAATCTGAAAAAGATACAACTGCAATTTCTCTTTCAAAAAATCAAACCCAAGTTTCAACATCACAACCAACAATCGACAATCTTCGTTCTAAAAACCCTTTATTTTTTGTTAATTCTTCATATGACATCTTGTCATATCCATATGATTTCCCTTATCTTTGTACTTTGAAACAACTAGAATGGAAAAGATTATTGAAGAGAGCAAACAAGGCGAAAGCCTTGTACTGGAAAACAAACCAGAGAATACTAAAAAATTATATATTGAAAGTTATGGCTGTGCGATGAATTTTTCAGACAGCGAAATAGTTGCTTCTATTTTGTCCGGCAATGGATATAACACAACAACAGTTTTGGAAGAAGCCGATTTAGTTTTGGTAAATACCTGTTCTATTCGTGATAAGGCAGAACAAACCATTCGCAAGCGTTTAGAAAAATACAATGCCGTAAAACGCATTAATTCGAAAATGAAAGTGGGCGTTCTGGGCTGTATGGCTGAACGTTTGAAAAGTCAGTTTCTGGAAGAAGAAAAAATAGTTGATTTGGTTGTAGGTCCGGATGCCTATAAGGATTTACCAAACCTTTTAAGCGAGGTTGAAGAAGGTCGCGACGCCATCAATGTAATTTTATCAAAAGAAGAAACTTACGGAGATATTTCGCCAGTGCGCTTAATGAGTAACGGAATTACCGCTTTAGTTTCTATCACTCGTGGTTGTGACAATATGTGTACATTTTGCGTGGTGCCTTTTACCCGAGGTCGTGAACGAAGCCGCGAACCGCAAAGTATTATGGCAGAAATTCAGGATTTATGGAACAAAGGTTTTAAAGAAATCACACTGTTGGGACAAAACGTAGATAGTTATTTATGGTACGGCGGCGGATTGAAAAAAGATTTTGAAAACGCAACTGAAATGCAAAAAGCAACCGCAGTCAATTTTGATCAATTGTTAGAAATGGTGGCCATTACTTTTCCTAAAATGCGTATTCGATTTTCGACTTCTAATCCACAGGATATGCACGAAAGTGTTTTACACATTATTGCAAAATATCCTAATATTTGCAAACACATTCACTTACCTGTACAATCAGGAAGCAATAGAATTTTGAAAGAAATGAATCGTTTGCATTCTCGTGAAGAATACATGGCTTTGATTGACAAAATCAGAACTATTATTCCTGAAGCAGCCATTTCGCAGGATATGATTGCCGGTTTCCCAACAGAAACAGAAGAAGATCATCAGGATACCTTAAGTTTAATGGAATATGTAAAATATAATTTTGGTTATATGTATTCGTATTCTGAACGCCCGGGGACTTTAGCAGGAAGAAAAATGGAAGACGATGTTACCGAAGAAACCAAAGCCAGACGTTTACAGGAAATTGTCGATTTACAGCAAAAACACGCCTGGTTGCGTTCAGAAGAATTCATCGGAAAAACGGTAGAAGTTTTGGTCGAAAAAGTTTCTAAAAAGTCTAAAGAAGAATTCTCCGGCAGAAACTCTCAAAGTATTACGGTAGTATTCCCAAAAGAGAATTATAAAATAGGTGATTTTGTCAATGTAAAAATCACAAGCTGTACCAGCGGAACTTTAAAAGGAGAAGCAGTTAGTTTGAGTGAAATGAATTAAAAACATAAAAATGACAAAAAAACAAATACTTATAGTTATACTCACTTTTATAATTGGATTTGCGAGTACATTTTATATCATTAGAACTTACTTTCCAAAACATAAAGTAGAAGAAACGAATACCATCAAAGATACTTTGACAAATAATAAAGAATAAATCTGCGAATTTGCGGTTAACAAAAAAAGAGATTGCTTCGTGCCTCGCAATGACAAAATGGAATCAGTTCAAAACATAAAACAACGATTTGAGATTATTGGGAACGACTCAAAGCTCAATCGCGCAATAGAAAAAGCCATTCAGGTAGCTCCTACCGATATTTCAGTATTGGTAACAGGAGAAAGTGGGGTTGGTAAAGAAAACATACCTAGGATAATCCATTCGCTATCACATAGAAAACACGGTAAATACATCGCCGTAAACTGTGGAGCTATTCCTGAAGGAACTATTGACAGTGAACTTTTTGGTCACGAAAAAGGAGCTTTTACAGGTGCAACAAGCACTCGTGAAGGTTATTTTGAAGTGGCTAATGGCGGAACCATTTTCCTGGACGAGGTGGGCGAATTACCACTAACTACCCAAGTGCGTTTACTGCGTATTCTTGAAAATGGCGAATTCTTAAAAGTAGGTTCTTCACAGGTTCAAAAAACCGACGTGAGAATTGTGGCTGCAACCAATGTGAATCTATTCAGTGCTATCGAAAAAGGAAAATTTCGTGAAGATTTATATTACCGTTTAAGCACCGTAGATATTGCTTTACCACCGTTGCGTGACCGCGAAGACGACATTCATTTATTGTTTAGAAAATTTGCCGCCGATTTTGCACACAAATACAAAATGCCTCCATTAAAACTGGACGAAAATGCAGTGCAATTATTGCAAAAATACAGATGGAGCGGAAACATCCGTCAGCTAAGAAACGTTGCTGAGCAAATTTCGGTCCTGGAAACCAATCGTGATATTTCAGCAACAACTTTGCAATCTTATTTACCGCCAACAGAAGGCAGCAATCTTCCTTCGGTAATTAAAACCAGTAAAGCCGAAAGTGATTTCAGTACCGAAAGAGACATTTTATACAAAGTACTTTTTGACATGAAAAGTGATTTGAATGATTTAAAAAAACTGACTCTCGAACTGATGAAAAGCGGCGCTGCAAAAACTCAGGATATCAATCCGAATTTAATTCAGAAAATATACGGTTCTAAAGAAGATGACAGCGAAATCGAGTTTGAAGAACAACCTCTTACCGCTGTTGTAACACCTACACATACAGAAAACTACAAGGAAGAACCTGAGGACAATTATCTTTTTGCCGAAACTATTGAAGAAGAGGAAGTATTGCGCTTAGAGCAAAAAGAAATCGAAATGATCAAAAAATCATTAGAAAAAAACAAAGGAAAGAGAAAAGCAGCAGCCGATGAATTAGGTATTTCGGAACGAACGCTGTACCGAAAAATTAAACAATTCGATTTATAAAAAACAAATAAATTCCAAAACACAAATTCCAAATTCCAAAAAGCTTACTTTTGAAAAATCGTATAAATTTGGAATTTCCATTATAGGCAACATGAAAAAAATACACTTATTATTAATCCTAATTATTCTGTTTACTACTAACAGTTGTGGAATTTACAATTTTACAGGAACAGGTAAAATTGACGCCAAAACTTTCCAGGTTAATTTCTTTCCAAATAATGCCGATTTGGTAGAACCGGGAATCGACAGAACTTTTACGCTGGCTCTTCAGGATATTCTTCAAAATCAAACCAACTTGAACTTGGTAAAAAATGGTGCCGATTTAACTTATGAAGGCGAAATTGTAGATTATAGAATAAGTCCAATGACGGCTACAGCCGATCAACAGGCTTCCCAAAACCGCTTAAAAATAAAAGTAAACGTACGATTTTCCAATAAAAAGAAAGAAACAGACGATTTTGAAAAAACTTTCGAATTCTATTATGATTACCCCGCAACAACACAATTGCAAGGAGCTACTTTAAACACAGCCTTAAAAGAAATATTTGATAGAATTACACAAGATATTTTTAATGAATCGCTTGCTAAATGGTAACAAACAGTTGGCAGTATTCAGTGTTCAGTTTACAGACTAACACTGAATAGTGCAAAACTAAAACTGAACACTCAAAAAATGAACGTAACCGATTATACTTATTTAATCAACAAACCCAATACTATTACCGAAAAGCAAACCCTTGCCCTGGAGAAAGTATTGGATGAATTCCCCTATTTTCAAAGTGCCAGAGCCTTGCGTTTGAAAGGTCTTTACAATGAAAATAGTTTTAAGTACAATTCAGCATTAAAAGTTACGGCAGCGCATACCACTGACAGAGCTATTTTATTTGATTTCATCAGTTCCGAAAGTTTCAATGCCATTCAAAAAGAATTATTCGAAAAGAAAACAAACGAACTTCTGGATATCAAAGTAATTGATAGCATAGAAGTGATTCCGGCGAATAAAGCAGAAGTCAATGAAAACAGCTTCGCTTTAGAAAATACAATTTCTATTAACATTGAAGAAAAAGAATCCGTTCAGCCTGAAGAAACTGCTCAAACTCCTGAAGAAAAATTAGAACTGGGCAAACCTTTAGAGTTTTCTAAAAGCGAAACTCATTCTTTTCAGGAATGGCTTCAACTTTCAAGAATACAACCTATAATCAGAGAACCGGAAGCTAATAAAAGTTCGAAAAAAACAAACCTTGAAGAGGATTTAAAAAAGAAAAAAGAATCCATCATTGATAAGTTTATTGAAAACAATCCAAAAATTTCACCTATAAAATCGGGTACTGCATCCAACCTTAGCATAGACATTAACAAAGAAGACACGAGCTCGTTAATGACAGAGACTTTAGCCAAGGTATATTTGGAACAAAAAAAATATCAAAAAGCGATTCAAGCTTATGAAATATTAATTTTGAAATATCCAGAAAAAAGTAGTTTCTTTGCAGACCGCATATTAGATATTAAGATTTTACAACAAAACAATAATAATTAAGTAATGAGCACATTTTCAATTTTTTTAGTTTTAATAACAATAGTTTGTTTCCTGCTAATTGTAGTAATTATGGTTCAAAACCCTAAAGGTGGAGGATTATCATCTTCAGTAGGAAGTTCTCAAATGTTAGGTGGTGTACAAAAAACAACCGACTTTTTAGATAAAAGTACCTGGACTTTAGCCATCGTTTTAATCGCTTTGATTTTATTATCAAGTTTAAGTTTCACAGGATCATTAAGCGATACTGATTCTAAAATTATTGACAATACTGAAGCTGCTGCTCCTGTTACTCCAGCTCAACCAGCTGCGCCTGTAACACCTGCAACTCCTGCAAAATAATTACTATTCTAAATAGATTAAAAAATGCCAGCCTGTCAAAGCTGGCATTTTTCATAAGAAAAAATGGCAGTCCTATTAGGCTGGCATAATTTCTGAAAACAAAAAAGCAACAATAAAAAATCATAATTTAAAATATAATAACATGGCATTAAACATTAAACCACTTTCAGACAGAGTTCTTATTGAACCAGTTGCAGCCGAAACTAAGACTGCTTCAGGAATTTTCATCCCAGACACTGCAAAAGAAAAACCACAAAAAGGAACTGTTGTTGCTGTAGGAAATGGAACAAAAGACCACACAATGACAGTAAAAATTGGCGACACTGTGCTTTACGGAAAATATGCAGGTACCGAATTAAAATTAGAAGGCACTGACTATTTGATTATGAGAGAAGACGATATTCTTGCAATAATCTAATCCGTATTAAGAATTAAGTACAAAGTATTAAGATTTTTAAAACAATAATAAAAGTAAAAAACAAAATGGCAAAAGACATAAAATTTGATATCGAAGCACGTGACGGACTAAAACGCGGTGTTGATGCATTAGCAAATGCAGTAAAAGTAACTTTAGGACCTAAAGGTCGTAATGTAATCATTGGTAAAACTTTTGGTGGACCAACAGTTACTAAAGACGGTGTTTCTGTTGCAAAAGAAATTGAATTAAAAGATCCATTAGAAAACATGGGAGCTCAAATGGTTAAAGAAGTAGCTTCTAAAACCAATGATTTAGCCGGAGACGGAACTACAACTGCTACAGTTTTAGCTCAGGCTATTGTAAAAGAAGGATTAAAAAACGTTGCTGCCGGTGCTAATCCAATGGATTTGAAACGCGGTATCGACAAAGCTGTTGAAGCTATTGTTGCTGACCTTGCAAAACAATCTCAGGTTGTAGGTAGCGATTCAGATAAAATCAAACAAATTGCTTCTATCTCTGCCAACAATGACGAAGTAATTGGTGAATTAATCGCTACGGCTTTCTCAAAAGTAGGTAAAGAAGGTGTTATCACTGTTGAAGAAGCAAAAGGTACTGATACTTTTGTTGACGTTGTAGAAGGAATGCAATTTGACAGAGGATATCTTTCTCCTTATTTTGTTACTAATTCTGAAAAAATGGAAGTGGAATTAGACTCTCCTTACATTTTATTATACGACAAAAAAGTTTCTTCTTTAAAAGAATTATTACCGGTACTTGAACCGGTTGCTCAATCAGGAAAACCATTATTGATTATTGCTGAAGATGTTGACGGAGAAGCTTTATCTACATTAGTAGTAAACAAACTTCGTGGTGCTTTAAAAATTGCTGCTGTAAAAGCACCTGGTTTTGGAGACAGAAGAAAAGCAATGTTGGAAGATATTGCCATCTTAACTGGAGGAACAGTAATCTCTGAAGAAAGAGGATACACTTTAGAAAACACTACTATCGAAATGTTAGGTCAGGCTAAAAGAGTAGCTATTGACAAAGACAACACAACAATTGTTAGTGGTGCCGGTGACGCCGAAATGATCAAAAATCGTGTGAACCAAATTAAAGGTCAAATGGAAGTGACTACTTCTGATTATGACAAAGAAAAATTACAGGAACGTTTAGCTAAATTAGCTGGTGGTGTTGCTGTACTTTATGTAGGAGCTGCTTCTGAAGTAGAGATGAAAGAGAAAAAAGACCGTGTTGACGATGCTTTACACGCAACCCGTGCTGCTGTAGAAGAAGGAATCGTTGCCGGTGGTGGTGTAGCATTATTAAGAGCTAAAGCTGTTTTGAGTTCTCTTGTTGCTGACAACGCTGACGAAACTACCGGAATCCAAATTGTATCCCGCGCTATAGAAGCTCCATTGAGAACTATTGTTGAAAATGCAGGTCTTGAAGGTTCAGTAGTTGTTGCAAAAGTAGCTGAAGGTACTGGTGATTTTGGATACAATGCTAAAACTAACGAATACGTTGACATGCTAAAAGCAGGTATTATCGACCCTAAAAAAGTAACTCGTGTAGCATTAGAAAATGCGGCATCAGTTTCAGGGATGATTTTAACTACCGAGTGTGCTTTAATTGATGTGAAAGAAGATAACGCTGGTGGCGGAATGCCAATGGGCGGCGGAATGCCGGGAATGATGTAATATCTAAAAATTCCAATATTCAAATAGCAAATTCCAAGAAATTGGAATGAAATAAAAAAATCCGTCCTGATAACTATCGGGACGGATTTTTCAATTATAAAAAAGTAAAATTCCAATCTAGAAATTACAAATTCGAAAAAGAGAATAAAAAAAATCCGCCCTGATTATTTCAAGACGGATTTCAATGATATAAAATGTGTTTTTAATTTACTCTTTAGATTCCGGTAATTTCTTTGCCAATTTAAGAAGTACTGGTAATAACGTGACAAAAACCAATCCGATAACAATAATTTCAATATGCTCCTTCAAATCAATTTCATAATTCTTAAGCAAGAAGCCATACAGATAATGTCCCGAAAATATTAATGTAAAAGACCAAAGAAAAGAACTCACAACATTAAAAAACATGAATTTCTTTTTATCCATTGTCACAATTCCTGCTACAATAGGCGCAAAGGTTCTGAAAATTGGTAAAAAACGCGCAAAAATAATCGCTCTTCCTCCATGTCTTTCGAAAAAATCTTTAGATTGAATAAGATACTTTTTCTTAAACCAGATACTATCTTCTTTATTATACAAATAATAACCACTTTTAGCTCCAAACCAATAACCTATCATATTGCCTAAAATCCCTGCTAAAGCTACCAGCGTTGACAACAAGGTTACATTGAGAAAAGCACTGTCGATAAATAGTATATTTTCTATCAGGTCTCTATTGTAAATTCCCGCAAGAAAAAGCAAACTATCTCCAGGTAAAAAGAAACCGGCAAATAATCCTGTCTCAGCAAAAACAATAAATAATACTATATAAATACCTAATTTGATCCCATTCACATCAAAATGAATATAAAAAAGGGGATCAATTAAATTCTTCCAGTCAAAGCTATTCATTCGTCAGTTTTTTAATCAAAATATTCTGGGCGTGAAAGTAAGAATAAATTAACTTAACCACAATTAATTCATTTGTTTTAAAGTTTTATTAACGATAAAAAAGTATTCTTTTTAAAGCACATTCTATTAAAATTCAAATTCTTGTCCCATTAAAGGAATAGAACAATTCATTCCATAACGTTCTCTTATTTTTATTCGTAATTCATCAGCAGCAGCATGCTCACCATGAACTAAAAATATTCTATGGGGTTTCTTTTCTAATTCTGACAACCAATTCAATAAGTCTTCCTGATCGCCATGAGCCGAAAGACCATTTATCTCTATTATTTTAGCACGCACTTTGTAATAAGCCCCAAAAATTTTAATCGACTTTGCCCCTTCAATCAATTTTCTTCCTCTGGTTCCTTCTGCCTGATACCCCACTATAATAATGGTAGTTTCAGGAATTCCGATATAATTTTCCAGATAACTCAAAACACGACCACCGGTAATCATTCCACTGGCAGCTATAACCACCTTAGCGCCTTTATTATTGATTGCAGCTAAAGTTTCTTCGTAATCCGAATTAATTATAAACATTTTACTCATCGCCTGACAATCGGCGATGCTTAATTTATGCCATTGGGTATTATTAAAGAAAACTTCAAAAGCCCCAACTCCCATTGGAGAATCAACGATGTATGGAATATCTGGGATTCGTCCTTCTTTTTTGAGCTCCCATAACAAATACATAATACTTTGAGCCCGTTCAACGGCAAAACTCGGAATAATAACTGTTCCTCCTTTCCTAAATGCAGTATTGATATAATCTTCTAATTCTAATTTAGGGTCGGTATCAGGATGCAATCGGTCACCATAAGTACTTTCTAAAAAAACTAAATCAGCTGTTTTAGGTTTCATTGGAGGATAAAGTAAAACATCGTTATCCCTGCCTATATCTCCCGAAAACACCAAAGTTTTACCTTCCAGAAACAAACTGATACTACAGGCTCCAATGATATGTCCTGCCGGAGTAAATATTGCTTTAATTCCTGTGTCAAATTCGAATATTTTTTCTGATTGTATAACACTAAAAAACGGAAAAACCTTCTTAGCCTGCTCTACGTTATACAAGGGCACCGCAATTTCATGTTTGGAGCAACTCTCTTCGTTGGCTTTTTTAGCATCTTCCTCCTGAATTTTGGCACTATCAACTAAAATCAATTTGGTAATTTCCATCGTAGGGCTGGTGCAAAATATTTTGCCCCTAAACCCCTGATTTACTAGTCTGGGCAACCAGCCACAATGATCCAAATGTCCGTGTGTCAATAATACATAATCGATTGAAGAAGCCAGAACGGGTAAATCCTCCCAATTGAGTTCCCGCAAAGGCTTTATCCCCTGAAATAATCCACAATCAATTAAAATACGAATTTCATTACTTTCAATTAAAGTTTTTGAACCAGTCACAGTTCCTGCTGCTCCTATGAATTTAATCTTCATAATGCTACTTTTAAATTAATAACACTTACACAATTCAGATACTTCTTTTAAAACATTTCGAATCCTGTTAGAGCTGATTCCGATTTCTTTTAAAACCGATCTGTTATCGATTAATTCTCTAACCAAAATAACATCTAACAATAATATTTTTTCTTTCTCTGCTCTGGCTAAAGTTGTCAAACAGGTTACGGGATACAAACAATCAATATTATTTCGGGATTTTAAACTTCTTTTTTCTGGATAATCCCAACTCAACAAATTAATACCTGAACATTCTGCAAAAGCAATGGCATCAGCTGTAAATCGGGTATTGGTGACAATCCAGCAATCGGTTATTTTTTCTTTACTCGAGAAAAGATTGTAATTCTTAGTTCGCAAATCATTGAATCTCGAAAAAACATACATCGGCACTTTGACATCAGAAGCGGCTTCCCTTCCACCGTGAAATTTACATTCTACCATAGCAATCACATCGTTTTTCTTAATCAAAATATCTACTTCGTGCATCACACAATTGCCTTGCAAAACAACATTCGTTTTAGTTGTATATTTTTCAGCTTCAAAAAGCCGCGCAATGTATTTTTCGAAATAAAATCCTTCCGGCCCCAGCATTTCGATAGCCGCTCTAAGATTGTACCGGGCTGCATGAAAATTAGCACGATTTTTCAATAAAGCAAAAGCCTTCTTATAAATATTTTTGGTCGAAATCCCCTCAAATATGTCTTTTGTAATTTCTTTTACAATAGCATCAGCAGTAAATTCGTCTGCACCTGATTTCAATAAAGAACTAATAAGCTTATCCTGATTAAAATCGACTATATCACCAGAATGTTTTACAATCTTCATATGTTAAAAGTTACTAAGTATTGAATATTGTTAATTACTTAAAGTTACATAAAATTTATCAAGAATGTCGTTTTTGAAAATAAAATGCAGGAATAAAGAGTAAAACAAAAATGGGGTGGATTAAAAATCTTCGAATATTAAACAGTAAAAAATTATTCTCCGCACCGTAAAAATAGATTACTAAAAAAAACGATAACAGCAACACTATAAAAGCAAGCAAATAGAGCAAAAAGGAAAATTGCACCATCATACTATCTTTAAAAAGCACATAAATTAAGCCTAAAGAAAGTAACATATTCAAGCTGTATCGAAACAGCAAATTCAAGATCAATAAAAAAGAATTAAAAACCGGCAATGGCATTTGGTTAAAATCACTTTTAAAATAAGCCAGGAAAGGATCATAAAACAATACCTCTTCGTAAAAACGAACTAAAACCAGGCAAAACACCAACCCAAGAGCGAATAGCAATTGAACACGATGAGAATATATTTTATTTAGCATACAATGAAAATTTATTGACCCAAACTACCCATAAAATAAAGACCACTCCATAAATAAACAATGGAAAAACCACATCATGCAACAAAGATTCCTGCTCTGGGAGCCAATATAATCCTATACATAACAAACCAATGCGTATTACATTCAAAATATAAACAATAAAACTACCTAAAAAAATATAAAGTAAGGTAGGCTTTAATTTTCCCGAAAAAGAAACCACAAATGAAATAAACAAAATAATAACACTAATGGCATTACAACCTTCAATCATTCTAGCCATGTATTGCCCTTTATAAAGCAGCATCATATAAGGCTCACCCGAAATTTCCTTAGTCAAAAAATCGACATTAAAAAAAGTAAAAAAATGTTCAGAATTTTTAGCCACAAATCGAGTTATTGCATCAACCGAATTCTCATCAAACCGAGATAAATAACCCTGATAAATCAAAGTCAAAACCAAATAAGTCAGGAAAAATTTGGCCAGAAAAACCAAAAAAGGGCGATATAGAATAAGGTATTTTTTCAAAGTTTGATTTTTCTCAAATTTATACAAATAAGTTTTTAATTATTACATTATTCCTTCAGTGAGTTTTTTTAACAATTGTAATACAATACTGTAGTACATTTCATTATATTTGAAAAAAAATTATGCCAACAAATGAAAACCAACTTACTAACCACCGCTTTATTATTAGCCACAATGGCTTTATTTGCGCAAGACAATGGAAATAAAACAACTCTACTTGATTCACTGCATATTCCTACTACTGACAAAAATTACGTCTACATCAGAATTATAGAAGATTATAAAAGTACCAAAAACGTGTATACTGTTTCCGAATATTATAAATCTGGAAAACTAAGCATGAAAGCTTTTACTAAAAACAAAGACAATCTAAAATTAGAAGGTCTACGCGTTGATTATTACGAAAATGGTAATAAAAAACAGGAATCCAACTATATTGACAACAATTTAAATGGTAAACAACTACAATGGTATGAAAACGGAGATAAAAAATCAGAAAAAGAAATAACCTGGGATGATCAGAACAAAAATCCTATTACCAGAATAATACAATTTTGGAACAAAGATGGACAACAAACAATAATCGACAGTAACGGTCAATATGAAACTACAGAAGAAAATCTCTATGAAAAAGGCGAAATAAAAAATGGCCATAAACAAGGTGTTTGGGAGGGAAAAAATCTCAAAGGAAACTATAGTTTTTCTGAGGTTTATAATGATGGTAAATTTATCTCAGGAATTAGCACAGATAAAAACAACAACAAACTTCCTTATAAAGAGCTGATGACAAAACCTACGCCAGCAAAAGGAATGACTCATTTTTACCAACATATAGGCAAAAATTACAAAACACCTAACATACAAGGATTAAGCGGTAAAGTATATTTAACTTTTGTAGTCGATAAAGATGGAAGTCTTACTGATTTTAGAATACTAAGAGATCTTGGGTATGGCACCGGAGAAGAAGGTATTAGAGTCATAGCCAGTTATGGCAATTGGATTCCTGGAAAAATGAGAGGAATGCCAGCTAAAGTATCCTTTTCTATACCTATTTCAATAAAATCAATCGGAGGAAACAGCAACTTTAACAGTACTGGACCTTCTTTCGAATCAGAAATGAAAAGAGCCACAAATAATCGCTGGCAGTAATTCAATGCAATCAAAATCAATAACAACAATATTACAACCGTAGTATCAATTAAAAAACAAAATGAAAACCGACCAATTAACCACCATTTTATTATTAGCCGCAACAACTTTATTAGCCCAAGACAACAAAAACAAAGTTTTTCATCTCGATTCATTGCACAATTTTACAACCGAACAGGATTACAAATACACCCGAATAATTGAAGATTATAATTTTAAGAAAGATTCCTATGCTGTTACTGAATATTACTTATCAGGAAAAATAAGCATGTCTGCCGTAACTAAAAACAAAAATAGTCTAAAATTTGAAGGCCTACATGTTGATTATTATGAAAATGGTAACAAAAAACAAGAATCCACCTATATTGACAATAAATTAATAGGCAAACAATTGCAATGGTATGAAAACGGAGACAAAAAATCAGAAAAAGAAATAAGTTGGGATGCTAAAAATAAAATCTCAACCGTTAATATCCTACAATTTTGGAATAAAGAAGGACAACAAACTGTAATTGACGGAAATGGTCAATACGAAATCACCGATGGAAACAACTATGAAAAAGGCGAAATAAAAGACGGTAAAAAACATGGCTTATGGATTGGAAAAAATCTTAAAGAAAAAATCAGTTATAGTGAGATTTATAAAAATGGAAACCTTACTTCAGGAATTAGTTCAGACGAAAACAACAATAAATTTCCATACAAAAAAATTATAGAAAAACCCACCCCAGCTAAAGGAATGGACGATTTTTACATATTCATTGGAAAAAACTTAAGGACACCACAAAACGGAAACATTGATGGAAGAATACTAACCAAATTTATCATAAATAAAAATGGGGATATAAAAGATATAGAAATTGTTAAAAGCTTAAGGGAAGATTTAGACAAACAAGCAATTAAACTTATATCTCAATATGGAAGTTGGATTCCTGGAAAAAAAAGAGGAATCCCTACAATTGAAACGTTTACTTTTCCTATTTCAGTAAAAGCAGCCACAGCCCCTCAAACTAAGTTATATCCTACTGATATAATAAAAAACACAAATCCTAATTGGTAAAAACTCAAAATATTTGAATTGCATTGCCAATTCAAAATAATGTATTACTTTTGCTGCCGTCTAACAATAACTGTTTGACATACATAATAATCATTAAAATAATATTAGCATGTACTTATCTAAAGAAGTAAAAGCAGAAATCTTCGCTAAACACGGAGGAAAAGCAGAAAACACAGGATCTGCAGAAGGACAAATCGCTTTGTTCTCATTCAGAATCAACCACTTGACTGAACACTTAAAAAAAAATCGTCACGATTACAACACTGAGCGTTCACTAGTGAAATTAGTAGGTAAAAGAAGAGCTTTACTTGACTACTTGAAAAAGACCGAAATCAACAGATATCGTGAAATTATTAAAGTATTGGGTATCAGAAAATAGTCAATATAAAAAAGAGGTGCGCAAGTACCTCTTTTTATTTTTATACAACAATAAAAAAGTTTTGGTTTTTCATTGGGTTCTAGACAACAACTACGCACAACAACTACAACACAACTAGCGACCTAATTTTATAACCAAAAAGGAAAAATTTATGATTCCACAAGTAAAACAAGAAATTATCGATTTAGGAGATGGAAGAAGCATCTCAATCGAAACAGGTAAATTAGCCAAACAAGCTGATGGTTCAGTTGTTGTTCGTTTAGGAAACTGTATGCTTTTAGCAACAGCGGTATCGGCAAGAACATCTAACCCGGGCGTTGACTTTTTACCATTAACGGTAGATTACCGTGAAAAATTTGCTGCTGCAGGTCGTTTCCCTGGAGGATTCTTCAAGAGAGAAGCGCGCCCAAGCGATAGCGAAGTATTAACAATGCGTTTAGTTGACCGTGTATTGCGTCCGCTTTTCCCGGATGATTACCACGCTGAAACTCAGGTTATGATTCAGTTAATGTCTCATGACGAAAACGTAATGCCGGATGCACTAGCAGGTTTAGCAGCATCAGCAGCCTTAGCGGTTTCTGACATTCCGTTTTACAACTTAATTTCTGAAGTACGTGTAGCACGCGTTGACGGAAAATTAGTAATCAACCCAAGCAGAGAAGAATTAGAACAATCAGACATCGACATGATGATTGGAGCTTCTATGGATTCTGTTGCTATGGTGGAAGGTGAAATGAAAGAAATTTCAGAAGCCGAAATGATTGAAGCAATTAAATTTGCTCATGAAGCCATTAAAGTTCAAATTGCAGCACAACAACGCTTAAGAGCGGCTGTTGGAAATCCTGACTACAGAACTTACGAAGGTGAAGTTGAGGATGAAGCGGTTTATGCTAAAGTAAAAGCTGCTGCTTATGACAAATGTTATGCTATTGCAGCAGAAGCATCTGGAAAAAGTGAAAGAGGCGAAAAATTCGCTGCTGTAAAAGACGAAGCAAAAGCTTTATTTACAGAAGAAGAATATGCTGAAAATACTGATTTAGCAGGTTTAGTTGGAAAATATTTCTACAAAACCAATAAAGAAGCCGTTCGTAATGTAATCCTAGAACAAGGAATTCGTCTTGACGGAAGAAAAACAACTGAAATCAGACCAATCTGGTGTGAAACGGATTATTTACCTTCTGTACACGGTTCATCGTTGTTTACACGTGGAGAAACTCAAGCTTTGGCTACAGTAACTTTGGGAACTTCAAGAGAAGCCAACCAAATCGATTCTCCATCTGAACAAGGAGAAGAGAAATTCTACTTACACTACAACTTCCCTCCTTTCTCAACTGGTGAAGCCCGTCCGTTAAGAGGAACTTCAAGAAGAGAAGTAGGTCACGGAAACTTAGCTCAAAGAGCATTAAAAAACATGATTCCTGCTGATTGTCCTTATACAATCCGTGTGGTTTCTGAAGTATTAGAATCTAATGGTTCTTCTTCTATGGCAACTGTTTGTGCAGGAACTATGGCTTTGATGGATGCAGGGGTTCAAATGGTAAAACCGGTTTCCGGAATTGCTATGGGAT
>Ga0308158_10001822_pt1 | contig 21412 bp, 9 predicted proteins | sample PhyBR2_FD_201038 | JGI IMG/M metagenome (GOLD analysis project Ga0308158, IMG submission 201038) | Phyllosphere microbial communities from UC Gill Tract Community Farm, Albany, California, United States - DLSLB.R2 | ecosystem: Host-associated > Plants > Phyllosphere > Unclassified | place: USA...
AAATCATGCGGCTGACCGGTGGCCAGGGCGTCGATGTTGCGATCGAGGCGCTCGGCACCCAGCAGACGTTCGAGAACTGCCTGCGCGCCCTCAAGCCGGGCGGTACCCTGTCGAGCCTGGGCGTGTACTCCGGCAAGCTGTCGCTGCCGGTCGATGCCTTTGCGGCCGGACTGGGCGACCAGGCGCTGGTGACCACGCTGTGCCCCGGCGGCAAGGAGCGCATGCGCCGCTTGATGGCCATCGTTGCCTCCGGCCGCCTCGACCTGCAACCGATGATCACGCACCGCTTCCGGCTCGAGCAGATCGAACAAGCGTACGACCTGTTTGCCAACGGGCGCGACGGCGTGCTGAAGGTGGCGATCACGCCCTGACTAACCGACCCTGCAGCCAGCACAAGCAGGCCCGCACAAGCCCGTGCAGCTCGTTCCGGCAACGGGACGAGGTGGAGATAGGCCCCATCACCTTCCATCGATGCTTCAAAAGGCGAGCCGGCGGCGGATCACGACCATGGTGCCACGTCCGGCCCGTCCATGGATGTGCACGTTCGCGCGAATGCTGGCCGCACGCTCACGCATGCCCTTCAAGCCGATCGAGGCGGGATGGCTGAGGCGTTCCGGGGCGATGCCGATCCCGTTGTCGCATACGCGCACCACCAGGTGCGCCGCGCGCACGACGACCTGGACAATGACATGGGTGGCCGAGGCATGCCGCAATACGTTCGTCAATGCCTCCTGGCACATTCGCAGCAATTCACCGGCCACGAACGGGGCGGGCTCGACGTATGCATGGGCTTCGTCACACCAGACTTCGCACGTGATTTTGGCGCGCCGCTGGATGTCGGCCGCCTGCCAGCGCAGGGCGGCCAGCAGTCCGCCTTCCTCGAGCGCGGGTGGGCGCAGCAGCGCCGATATGTCCTGGACCGACATGATCGCCATGTCGACACTCGACAGTGCGCTGGCCAGTTCGCCTTCGATCTCCTGCGACGAGGGCATCGGGCCGGGCTTGCCCAGACGGTCTTGCAACAGGCGGATATCGATCTTTGCCGCCGTCAGCACCTGGCCGAGCTGGTCATGGACCTCGCGTGCCAGCATGCGTCGCTCATCGTTCCGTACCTTCTGTACGGTATCGAGCAGGTTGCGCAATTCTTGCTGAGACTGCCGCAATCGCAACAGCTCTCCCTCGCGCCAGACCACGTCGCGCCGCAGGCGCACGAGCCGGACGTTCGCCTCGATCCGTGCGACCAGCTCCTTGGCGCTGAATGGCTTGACCACGAAATCGTCCGCACCTTCGCGCAAGGCATTCACACGGGCTTTCTCGTCGGCCTGTCCGGACAGCATGATCACGGGAACCGTCCGCAATGACTCGGTCCTGCGCATCATCCGCAACAACTCGATGCCATCCAGGTCAGGCATCACCTTGTCGACAAGGATCACGTCCGGCTGGATCGCCAGCGCCAGGTCGAATCCTTCACGCGCCCGCTGGGCGAAATGGAAGGCAAAGCCCGAACGCTCGAGAATGCGCTTGACATGCATGACGAGCAGGTCCTCGTCGTCGACCAGCAGGACGCGCGTGCGCTCCCCCGCAGACGTCTGGGGTTTCCCGGAAGCAGGATCCGGCGCCAGCGCGCCTTTCATGGCCTGGGTGGCGAGGTCGAGCAACGCGGCGAGGGAAGGATCATGGCTGGCGCCACGCAGGAAAAACAGCGCCAGGCCGCCAGGGCTGGCAGGAGACTGCGCATCGAATGGAACAACCGTGAGGCCTCCTGCCTGGTGCCCGACCCAGCTTGGCCGCCGGTCGCGCAGCGGCAGGACGCGACGCGCGCCCGCGAGTTCGGCCAGTTCCGCCACTTCCGCGCAGCAGATGGCGCTGGCCGACACCACATGCGTCGGCGGCGTGGAGACGAATCCGGCATGCGATTGCAGGGTGAGGCCGCCATCGGGCATGTCGACGTAGACGGCAAGCGCCTCGACATCCCCGCGCAATCGCGACACCACCTGGCTGCCCAGTTGCTGCAGGTCGCCAGGCGACGCCAGGTTGTCGTTCAACGCGGCGTAGGCCAGCATGCGCTGCCGCGCCACCTCGAACGCCCCTTCCTGCACCACGATTGCTGCGCAGGGCTCTGAAACTGGTCCGCATTGCGTCATGATCGTCCTCCGTTGCGCGGACCACGGGTCCGCCGTCGCAGCCCGCCGCAGACTGCTTTCCAATAATGCGCCGGCGCACGCGGGCGCGCCGCATCCGAACCGGATGCAACAGGCATGCCGTACTTTCCCTGCTTGTCATCCAGAAAAACACGGTCCTGCAGCCTCATCGGTCTTCTCCGCAATCCCCGATGACTTCGGCGAGCGTCCGGGCGAGCAGCGCTTTTCCATACGGCTTGTTCAGAAGCCGGACCGATGCATCGATGCGGCCTTGCTGCCGCACCGCTTCAAAGCTGTAGGCGGAGCTGAGCAGGATACGCAGTCCGGGCCTGATGACACGGGCGCGATCCACAAGCTCGATCCCGGACATGCCGGGCATGACCACGTCGGAGAACAGCACGTCGAAGGCGGCCGGCCCTTCAAGGTGCGCCAGTGCCTGCTCGGCACCCGCGACCTCCGTGACTTCGCACCCGATCTCGCGCAACTGCCCGGCCACGTGCTGGCGGACGATGGCATCGTCTTCCACCAAAAGCACGGCGCAGCCGTTGAGGCGGCACACCGGTCCGGACGTCTCGGCAGCGGACACGTCGCACAGCCGGGACTGCGGCAGGTACAGCCTGACGGTGGTGCCATGGCCCACTTCGGAATGGATGGTGACGTCGCCACCCGATTGCTTGGCGAAGCCGTACACCATGCTCAGCCCAAGCCCGCTTCCTGCCGCTTCGTCCTTGGTGGTGAAAAACGGCTCGAAGACCTTGTCGATGAGGTCCGTGGGTATGCCAAGCCCGGTATCGGCGATGGCAATCATGACGTACTCGCCCGCCGCCGGCGCATGGACGCCGGCGGCGTCGGCACCGACTTGCGCGCGCACTACCCCGATGGTCAGCTCTCCGCCCGCCGGCATGGCGTCGCGGGCGTTGAAGCACAGATTGACCACTGCCGATTCGAGCTGGCCCCGATCGACGAAGGCGTGGCACTTCTCGTCCATCTGTACGAGGTGCAAAGCAATGTTTTCAGGAAGGCTGCGCGCAATCAGGGGCCGCAGTGCGCGCAGGATGTCGTCCACGGCCACGACCTCGGGCGCGAGGGGCTGGCGGCGTGCAAAGGCAAGCAGGCGCCGCGTCAGTTGCACGCCGCGTTCGCCTGCAAGCTGGATCATGCGGGCAATGTCGCCAAGTTCGTCCTGGCCTGCCAGTGCATCGACCAGTTCCTCGGCATTGCCGATGATGACGGTCAGCCAGTTGTTGAAGTCGTGTGCGATGCCGCCGGTAAGACGCCCGAGCGCCTCGAGCTTCTGCAATTGCAGCAGGCGCTGCTCCAGCACGATCTTGTCGCTCAGGTCCGTGACCACGGACAGGATTGCCCGGGGCGAGCCATCGTCGCGCCGCACCAGAATCCAGTGGGCGTGGACCGTCAGCAAGCTTCCGCTCGCGGTCGCATGTTGCATGCGTCCGGAAAAATCGCCATGCTGCATGAGCACCTGCATGGCGTGCTCGAAATCCGACGGCGAACATCCCGCATACAGCGTCTGCGCCACCGGTCGGCCGATCACGTCGGCGCTGGTCCAGCCGTAGCGCTCGGTCGCTGCCTGATTCCAGTAGATCACCCGGTTTTCCAGGTCGCGCACGAGGATCGCATCGGTCGCGTAGTCGAGCATCTCGGCCTGCATGCGCACCTGCGTCTCCTGGCGCTTCTGGTCCGTCAGGTCGGCCATGCTGCCCACCATTCGCAGCGGCACGCCTTGCCGGTCCATCACGAGAAAGCAGCGATGCAGAACGCAGCGTTCCTCGCCGTCGCCGATCACCAGACGATATTCGGAAGCCCAGTTCGCCTGGCGCGCCGCCACGGCCGCGCGCAGGCTCTCTACCACGCGCGTGCGATCGCCCGGATGAAGGCGCACCTCCCATTCGCGCAGGTGACGGCAGTCCGCCAGCATGCTGCCGATCGGCTCGCGGGCGCTCTGGCTGCACCACAAGGTATCGTCGACCAGGGTCCAGTCCCATACGACGTCATTGGTTGCGCGCGTGACGTAGCGGAAGCGCTGCTCGCTCTGCGCCAGCGAATCGGCCAGCCGCTTGAGTTCCAGCGAACGCAACACGATCTCCGCTTCAAGCTTGGCGGTATCGCTCAGGGGCAGGTCGCCACCCAGCGAACGATGCGCAAGCACATAGTCGGTCACGTCCTCGACGCGATGGATGATGAAGGCGACCTTGCCGTCCGCATCGAGCACCGGAGAATTGATGGGACTCCAGTAACGCAGCTCGAACCCGCCGCCTTCGCTTTGCGGCCGGGGGATGGGGTAGCGCTGCACGGCCATCACGTCGGGCAGGCCGGTTTCCCTGGCGCGGTGGAGTGACGTGGACAGTGCAGCCACGCCAGTGGCCGCGGGATCGGCAGGGTCGTCGGGAAAGACATCGAAGATGATGCGCCCGAAGATGGCCTCGCGCCGGACTTTCGTTGCCACCAGATAAGCGTCGCTCACGAGGATGATCTCGAAACGGTCGGGCGTGAGCACCAGGTACAGGCCCGGCGCCGATTCGAACAGCAACCTGAAGCGCTGCGCCTCCACGGCGCTGCGGCTCGCCCATTGCTCCTCCGCGCGATGCAGCTCGGTCAGGTCGCGCAAGGTCCCGCCTACCAGGCGGCTTCCAGGACGATCTGCGAGCGGTGCGCCGAAGTGGCGGACCCAACGCATGGAGCCGTCTGCGGACACGATGCGATGCGTGAAATCGCCCGCCTGGCCATCGAGCAGGGCCTGGTAGGCACGACCTACCCGGCCCTGCTCGTCCTCTGGCACGTGGGCGAGCAGCGTGGCGTGACTATCAGACTGCCACGTCTGCCCTTCACCCAGCAGGCGTAACAGGCCAGGCGACCAGCGCGACTGGCCCGAGGTCGAGTCGAACAGCCAGCTGCCCACACATCCTGCTGCTTCGGACGCCTCGATATGGCGCATGTACGCAATTTCCCCGTCCCCGTCCGCCAGTGCACCATTTACGTCCGCTGTCGCGGACAGTACGCGCTCAAGTTGCAGGCCAGCCAGGAGTTCCAGACCGCGCATTACCGCAGGCGCCCGTGCGCGTACGTTCCTGCTACCAGTGGCAACCATGCAACTCATGCTGCCCGAAGGCAGGTCGACGCTATGTCTCGCCGCGCGAAAGCTGCGCAGGCCGCGCTGGAAAGCCAGGCCTGCATCGTGCACGCTCTCATCGACAAGCTCCGGGATGTCACGCTCGTCCATCGCCCCGGGCGAGAGCATCATGAATGCCTCACGCATGGCGATGTCGGTAAAGGAAAAGTAATACCGCGCACCGTCCGTACCGGGCGCGACGACCGCGAGCATTGCCCAGTCGTCCCCCGAGAGCATCAGTGCGAGTTCGACTGCCTTGACGGCGCCGCTCGAGTTCTTCAATCTATCCACCGTCAAGTGCCCCGAGCATTCATGCTGCATCCGTTCCGCCAATGACCAACGATAGCACAGCGGGACAACGATGTGCCAGACACAAGACACGGTCGCGAACGATCGTGCTCAGTGGTCTTTCGATGTGCTCAGTGAAACGATCAGATCGCTCAAATCAGCGTACGAGATCGGCTTGACGAAATGCATATCCATGTTGCTGCGCACCACCTGATCGCGGGTATCGGGATCGTTCCAGGCTGTCAGGGCGGCGATGCTGGCAGCGGCCCCCCAGGGCGTGTCGCGCATCCGGCGCGCGGTTTCGAACCCGTCCATCCCGGGCATCCCGATGTCCAGCAATACCACGTCCGGATGCTGCTGCTCGCCCAGTGCGAGCGCTTCTTTTCCCGAATAGGCAACGACCGGGACGCAGTCAAGATACGGCAGCAACTCGGCAAGCAAATCGGCTGCGTCAGCGTTATCGTCCACGATGAGTACGACCGGCTTGGAACGGGATTTGGCGTTGTTGCTCATTCTGGTGTCTCGTTAATACAATACGATTTCATGCCGAGCAGTGTAGCGTCGGTTGGCTCGCTGACCAATCGCAGCATTTGCGACAAGCTGTCGCAAATGCTGCGCAGTTCCATGGCCGCGAGACGCACCACTTGGCGTATCGGCCACCAATCTGCCTTTCCAGGAGCACCGCGATCCATCAGCCACGGCATGAAGGCGCATGACCTGCTCCCGGGCCAGGAATCGAGGTTGCGGCTATCAGCACTGCGGCGACGTAGTGGAATCGATGCCGAAATGCACCTGGCGTTTATCAGGCCTTGTATCGTAATTCCCTCAAAGACTATAGGAGAATGCGCTGCCCATACGTCGTTGAATCTGCGACAGGACTGTCATGCTTCGGTCGACATTATCCAAAAATGAAAATCAATCATGTCAGAATGAAACTATTAATGATCGTATTGAATATCTTATTAAAGTGATTTGCGGAGTTTACGCATGGTTGTCAACTCTCGATCAATCTGCCAGATTGCAGCCAGTCGTGATTCAAGTGCAGCAACACGTTGCGACAGCCCTGACTGATCAGGAAGCACTTTCCCATGCAAGCCGTAGGGACATTGTCGATTTACGCCATTTGAAGCACTGCGCTCCTTGTAGCGATAATTCCTATAAAATCCGCCCTCAGCGAATTTCAGGGTTTTGTCATTTGCCTCAAAATTAATTACCGAAAGTGACATTACCAACAGAGGTGCGCGACCGATAAAGGTTATGCTGTCTTCCGTTTAGTGAATATGGTGCCCGATCCGCATAAAGGCCGGCATCGAATCAAGATGATACAAGTTGTAATTGCCGACGACCATCAACTGGTGCGTGAAGGCGTAAAAAAGGTTTTGTCGACGGATCCGGAGATTGCTGTCATTGGAGAAGCTGCCGACCTGGCCGGCGCCCTCGAGGTCCTCTCCACCACCAGCACCGATGTCTTCATCCTGGATCTTAGCCTGAGCCATGTGCATGAACTGGAAGCGCTGCGTACCGTTATGCAGCTGTTCCCCGACCTGCGCGTGCTGGTGCTCAGCTCTCACAGTGAGGAACGCTTCGGCATTGCCGTGATCAAACTCGGCGCCGCAGGGTATCTGTGGAAATCGCGGACAGCAGACGAGGTGGTGACGGCGGTACGCAGGGTGCACGCGGGGGGACGCTACCTGAGCAATACGCTGGCAGACCTGCTTGCGCGGGAGGTGGCTTCACCGGAGCCGCGACACGCCCACGACCGGCTGACGTCCAGGGAGAGGCAAGTCCTGGTCCTGCTTGCGATGGGAAGCCCGGTGAAGCAGGTGGCGGCCAGGCTGGATATCAGTATCAGCTCGGTCAACACCTACCGCACACGGATCTTGACCAAACTCGACATGCGAAGCAACGCCGATCTGATCCGTTATGCACTACAGCATGGCCTTGTGACCTGAACGGCCTCCAGACCGCCAGCTCAGGCAGGTTCTTCACAGATGCCCGGGCACCCCTCCTGCGTGCATGTTCTTTCCCGTGACGCGATCGAGCGGGGCATGGCTTGCGCGAACGTGGTCCGCAGTCTTTCCCGGACATCGTGCGCAGCGACATCGCCGTCGATGGCCAGCAGCGCGACGGCAGGATGCAGCTGCCGCGCGACTTCCAGCATCGTCCCCCATGGCGCTTCGTTGCAGCCGAGCGCGACGAGCATGGCAAACTCGGTCCGTGCCATCAGTTCGAATGCCTGCGCAGGATCCTCGGCGACCTGCAGATGCGCAGGGTTCGCGCCTGCGTCGCGCAATGCGGCCGCGACGCTCTCTTTCGCGCACATAGCGCTTGCTCCGATGCACAGGACGCCAAAGCCCGCGCGCGTGCGCGACAGGTATTCGCGGTCGAGGGAAGCACCGTCACGCAGCAGGCCTGCGGCCGCGCCCGGATCCAATGGTCTGCTGAACAGGTAACCCTGCATCTCGTCGCATCCGTTCGCGCTCAACAAAGCCAGCTGTCCGGCGGTCTCTACCCCCTCGGCAATGACGCACAGCCGCAGACTGTGTGCCATCGCGATGACAGCACGGGAAATGGCAAGGTCGTGGGGGCTGGACACCAGTTCGCGCACGAATGACTGGTCCAGCTTGAGCTTTTGCACGGGAAACCGCTTCAGGTAGTTCAGGTTCGAGTACCCGGTCCCGAAGTCGTCGATCGCGAGCTGGACGCCGACGCTGCGCAATGCCGCAAGAATGCCGAAGGTGCTTTCCGGATCGTCCATGGAAACACTTTCAGTCAATTCGAGCACCAGGTGCGAGGGATCGACCCCGGTTTCCTCCAGCACCGCACGGACCCTGTCGACGATGCGAGACGAAAATTGTTTTGCCGACAGGTTCACGGCAATCGGTACCAGTGCCAGGCCTTGCGCGCGCCAGTCGCGAAGCTGCAGGCACGCCTGCCGCAGCACCCAGTCGCCGATCGGATGAATCAGCCCCGTCTCTTCCGCAATGTCGATGAAGTGTGCGGGCGATACCATGCCGAGCGCTGGATGGCGCCACCGCAGCAAGGCCTCGAACCCCACCATGCGCCCGGTACTCAGGCTCGCCTGTGGCTGGTATTGAAGGAACAGTTCGTTGCGCTCGAGCGCCTGGCGCAATGCGACCTCAAGCCTGAACCTTTCGGAGGCTGCGACGAGGCGCTCCGGCTGGTGGAAAATAAAGCGGGGTTCTTCCGACATGCTGGCCTGGCGCGACGCTGCCGACGCCGCCTGGACCAGCGTGTCGAAATCGGCCTCGTCCGGCGGTGCCACGGCGATGCCGACGCTGACCTCGACGTGCAGCGCTTCCTGCCCCACCTGGAAAGGCGGCGCCATCAGGGCAAGGATCTCGGCGGCGGGGGTTGCCAGTTCGTCTGGCCCGGCGCGCAGCGCCACCACAGCGAAAGCGCCGTCGTCGCAGCGCGCCACGCAGTCCCCGTCGCGCTGCCATCGCTTCAGCCTGGCGGCCATCGCCGTCACCAGCGACTGTTCCGCCGCCGGGCCCAGGCTTTCCCTGACCAGCGGCAGGCGCTCGCACCATATCCACAACAGGCCTGCCGCACTGCCCTGCCGGGCGCCATCCAGGGTCTTCCCGAACCGTTCCCGCAACGAAGCGCGGTTCGGCAAGCCAGTGGCGGTGTCGAAATTGCTCAGGTAACGCAAGCGCTCGCGCAGCTCTTCCGCTTCCGTCACGTCCAGGCCCGTGCCGAGCCAGTAAGCGTGCTTGCCGTCGGCCCCCTGCACCGCGCTCACGGTCCAGATGATGCGCAGTTCGCTGCCATCGCGCGCGCGCCAGTGTTCGTACGGGAAACCCTGCCCCCCGCTCCTTGACAGGTTGTTCAGCGCATGACGCACGTCGGCGGCGCGCGCGGGATCGACGAGTACGTCCGCGAAGAACTTCCCGACGACTTCCGCTTCGCTCCAGCCGAATGCCGCCTCGCAGGCAGGATTGAAGAGAACGATTTTTCCCTCCTCGTCGGCCAGCATGACGAGGGCCGCGGTCGTCCTGACGATCTGCGAAGTGAGGTGCCGCTCGGACTGCAGCGCGCGGGTGCGCTCCCTGACCAGCGTCTCCATATCGCAGTACAACTGGGATCGCTCGATCGCTACCGCAACCTGCTGCGCGGCAGTCTCGATAACCTGCCTGCTTGCGGCGCCATCGCCGTGCAGATCGTTCGTCGCCAGGAGAATCGCGCCCAGTGTCCGGTCCCCGACGAACAAGGGCACCACCATGCCCGCGCCGGCCTGGCGAGCATCTCCAAGCAGCGTGCATTGGCCCGGCACCTGCGTCAACCGGCGCGCGACGTTGCCCAATGCCGCGCGACAAGCGCAGCCCTGGCGCTGCACGCACAAGCCACGGTCGTCGCCGAGCAAGGTGGTGGCGGCAATCCGCAGCGCCCCGTCCGCAGCGGACAGGACCACCGCGCCGCCCGTCACGCCGGGAAGCGACCGCAGTTCCTCCAGGGCCAGGCGCGCGACCTCGCGCGGATGCAGCGCCGGCGCAATGGCGGACCCGATCCTGCACAGGCGCTCCAGCCATTGGTATGAACCAGCCAGGTCCTGCTGCTGGATGCGCAGCTGCTCGGTCATGCGGGCGGCCTCTTCGTAGGTCGAGACGAGCAGGTCGAGAATTTGTTGCCGCTCTGCATCGATGAAATGGGTCGTGCCACCGAGCTGGATGCGAACGCCCATCTGTACCCGCCGCTGGCCCTGCGACAGGCGGGTATCGATCACGTGCCGCAGTTTCGCGACCAGGTCCCCCATGTCGAACGGCTTGCGGATGAGGTTATCCGCACCGCTCTGCAGTCCCTGCACGATATCGTCGAGGCTGTTCAGAGAAGTCAGCAGAATCACGGGAACGTCGTGCAGCGCATCATCGGCCTTTACACGGCGGCACATTTCGAATCCGTCCAGGACGGGCATGGCAATATCGCTGAGTATGGCGTCCGGCCGTTTCCGGCGCGCCATGGCCAGCGCTTCGGCGCCATCGGCCGCCAGCCGTACCGAGAATCCGGCCGCCGCCAGCAGGGTGTCGATCTGCAGTGCCCTGGCGGTACTGTCGCCAACGACAAGGACGTCGCGCGTCGTATCGTTCATGGGTTAATCTCTTTCGTTATTCTGTCATGGATGCGCCCCGATCGATCCCGGCGCAGCCCGCTTCGTGGCGCACCACCGGCGATGGGGCCGGCGCCGGCGTGCATGGCCATCTGCATTAGCGGGAACCCGCGCAATGCCGCGCCGGACGACACGGCATTGCAAGGCTCACGCATCGTCCAGCGCACGGTGCAGCTCGGCCTTTCCGTAAGGTCTACGCAGCATTTTCGTTCCAGAAGGCCACTGCTCAGCGTTATCAAAACCCTCCAGCACATAGCCGGAGCTCAGCAGGACGCGCAAGGCGGGTCGCAGCCGGCGTGCTTCGTGCGCCAGCTCGACGCCGCTCATTCCCGGCATCATGATGTCGGTCAGCAAGATATCGAAATGCAGTCCAGACTGCAGCAGGATCAACGCCTCTTCGCCATCCGCGGCCGCCGTCGCGGTATTGCCGAGCGCTTCGATCAGCATGCGCAAGTGGGCACGCAGGTTCGGATCATCCTCGACCACGAGTACTGAACGCACGAACCGCTGGCACAGCGGCGCCGCCTGCGCGGGCGTGGCGGGCGTGCCGGTGGCGCATGGCAGGTAGAGCGTGACGACCGTGCCGCATCCGGTTTCCGAAGCGACCGTGACATGACCCTGCGACTGCCGCGCGAAACCATAGACCATGCTCAAGCCGAGCCCGCTACCGCCACGCTTGGTCGTGAAGAATGGATCGAATACCATCGTCAGCACGTCCGCCGGGATGCCGGCACCGTCATCGCTGACGGTCACGACGATGTAGTCACCACTGGCCGGCAGGCCCTCGAAGGCCGCGACGTCGGCGCCGACCGTCGACATTGCTGCATGGATGGCCAGCTCGCCGCCAAGCGGCATCGCGTCGCGCGCATTGATGCACAGATTGAGCAGCGAGGTCTCGAACTGCCCGCGGTCGACAAAGACGCGGCATGCATCCCGGTCAACATCGATGCGAAGACGGATGTTTTCCTGCAGGCTCCGGCGCAGCATCGGTTCGATGGCGTCCAGGACCACGGCGACATCGACCAGTTCCGGCTCGAGCGCCTGGCTGCGGGCGAACGCGAGCAGGCGCTGCGTCAACTCGGCGCCGCGCTGGCCGGCGCTCTGGATCATGAAAGCCAGTTCGGCGAGATCGCCGCGCTCCTGCATTTCTTCGGCCAGCTCGTCGGCATTTCCGATGATCACAGTCAGCAGGTTGTTGAAGTCGTGCGCGATGCCCCCGGTCAGCGCCCCGAGCGCCTCAAGCTTCTGCGCATGCAGCAACCGCTCGTCGATGTCGGCCCGGTCATGTAAATCGGTCGAGATCGACAGGATCAGGCAGGGGATGCCGTGGCAATTGCGCACAAGTATCCAACGGGAATGCATGGCCAGCGCCGCCCCATCCTGTTGCGTATGCGTCATTCTTCCGGCGAACTCCCCCAGCCGCATCAGCGTACGCACCGCTGTCGCGAACTCGTGCTCGGGCGTATCCCGGCAGATGTGCTCGCGCAACGACCGTCCGACGACATCGGCGGCGCGCCAGCCGTAACGGGTCGTCGCGGCGCGGTTGCAATACAGCGCGCGCTGGCGTATGTCGCAGACGATGATCGCGTCGGCGGCGCTGTCGAGCAGGCCCGACAAGCCATGCGAAAACCCCTGATCGTTCACTGTCCTGACGCTGCCCACCACGCGCACGGTCCCGTCCTGCGCCGTCACCGCGAATACCTCGTGCAGGACATGCAGCGGCGCCTCCCCATCCACATGCAGCAGATAGAACGCCTGCCAGTGGCCCGCGGTCTGCGCCGCGCACGCGCGCAGGCCCGCCTGCAGCCGTTCGCGATCGTCCAGGGCGACGCGCCCGATCCAGGCGTCGAGGGTCTCGACACCGGCAGCAAAGCGCGCCAGGGCCGCATCGGAAGTCGTGCCGCAACGGATCTCGCCGTGCGCCGGACGCCAGTCCCAGCGCATCGATACGCCGGCCGGGTCGCGGCAAGCCGTGCGCTGCTTCGGTGGGCCAATACTCATGGCGCCAGCTCGACGCTGTCGTCCGCGCACCGCGCAACGGGTGGTAGGCCCGGGTCGCCTTGTGGCGCATGGACTTCCATCGTCCCGAACAGCGGTCCACGCAGCTGGCGGCAGCCGGCTGCGGTCAGCAGCGCCTGCTGCTCGTGTTCGGCAACGCCCTCGGCCACCACAGACAGTCCCAGGCTATCGGCCAGCCCCAGCATCGACCGCATCAGCACCGCGTCCACGATCGAGCCGGTTGAACCACGCACGAGGCGCGGGTCGAGGCAGACACCGTCCAGCGCCAGCCTGCGCAGCAGGCCAAACGACGAGGCGTCCAGGCCGAAATCGGCCAGCACCACGCGCACGCCCGCCGTCCGCAGCGCCTCGACGTTCGCGCTTGCCGTGCTCCCTTCGAACCCGGCCTGCGCCAGTTCCAGCACGAGACGGTCGGAGCGGCAACCGTGCGCGGCGAGCACCGCGAGCAGGCGGGCGCAGAACAGGGGGTCGCGCAACTGGTGGCGCGCAAGCGGCAGGGCCAGGCGGAAGCCCGCGCGCGCCGGCGTGGCGCTCCAGTGCGCCAGGATGGCCGCGCAGCGTTCGAGGAGCCACGTTTCAACGACCGGCATGAGGCCGCATCGCTCGGCCAGCGCCAGCAGCTCGCCGCCCGCGATCTGCGGGCCCGAGGGACCGGGCCAGCACAGCGTCACTGCCGCACCATTCTCCCGGCCGGCCGCGTCGACTTCGGCACGCAGCGCCAGCCGGACCTGCCCTTCTCTCAGCGCAAGTGCGAGATCCTCGCCCGGGGACATCTGCGCATCACCGGCCGCGCCACTGTCGACCATCACACCATTGCGCCCGCCGTTCTTGGCCCGGTACATCGCCTGGTCCGCGCGCCGCAGCAGCTCGTCGACCGGCTTCCGGTCGTCGCAGACCACGACCACGCCCACGCTGGCGGTGGAGCGGTGTGCGACAGGGCCGATGTCGACCGGCTGGCGGAACGCGCCGACGATGTTCGCGCCAACCGCGTAGGCCTGTTGCGACGCGACCTGCGGATCGGCGTCCAGGCCGTCGAGCAGCACCACGAATTCGTCGCCGCCCAGCCGGGCGACGGTGTCGTTGGCGCGCACACACGCCGTCAGCCTGCCTGCCGTCTGGCGCAGGAATTCGTCGCCGGCATCGTGGCCGTGCTCGTCGTTCAGGCGCTTGAAATTGTCCATGTCGATGAACAGCAGCGCCCCGCAACGGCCCTGGCGCGCGCTGCGCAGGCGCAGTTGCGCCAACCTGTCCATGAGCAGGCGGCGGTTCGGCAGCCCGGTCAGGGTGTCGTAATAGGCAAGGCGCCGGACCTGCTCCTCCGTGGCGCGCTTTTCCGTAACGTCGCTGCCAACCTTCAGGATGACGTCCGGTCTGCCGTCCGCACCGCGCACCAGGGTCCAGCTCTCGTCGACCGTCAGGATGTCGCCGCCGCGGCGCAGCTGTTTGCTTTCGCCGCGCCATTCGCCGTCCGCGAGGATGGCAGCAAGCGCGGCGCGCGGGACGTCCTGGTCCAGGTAGCAGGACAACACCGGACTGCCCACGGCCTCGCCGGCCGGCATGCCGTACATCGATTCGGCGCCGCAGTTCCAGAAGCGCAACACGAGGTCCAGGCCGAGAACGGTGATGGCCTCGCGTGCGTGGTCCAGCAGTGCGGCCTGTTCCTGCATCCGGCCGGCAGCGTCCAGGCGTTCCATTTCGGCCGCCGCGCGGGTCGCGAAGACCCGCAGCACGGCGCCCAGCACCTCGCGCTCCACGATCGGCTCGCGAAACAGCAGGAACATCACGCCAAGCATGTGGTCGTCCGCAGCGGTCAGCCGGCGCCCTGCATAGCCGCGCGCCACCAGCCCCGGCAGGCCGCCCGCTTCGGGACATTGACCGGCGATGTCGTCCAACACGACGCATTCGTCCTGCGTCATCAGCGTGGCGCAGGGAGAACCCGTGAGCGCATAGTCCATGACGTCGAGCTCGCGGCCGTCGACCTGGCAGGCGATCGTGCGCAGGTAGCCGGGCCGGTCCATGTCTGGCCGCGCAATCGCCCCGCCGTCGGCGCCGAGCGCCTGCACCAGGTGCTGAAGGAGAACCTGGAAGTAGGCGCGCGCATCGCCGCTCGGCACGCTGGCCGCCATCCCCATCATCGCCGCCTGGATGCGACGGCGCTCGGTCAGGTCGCGAATGCCGCCCACCATGCGCACGATCGCACCGCTCTCGTCGCGCAGCACGCGGGCATTGTCCTGCACCCAGGCATAGCTGCCGTCGACGCGCCGCACCCGGTATTCAGCTGTCAACTCGTCGGCCCTGCCCTGCATGACCGGCGTGAAGGCTTCGCGCACCCTGTCCAGGTCGTCAGGGTGAATCAGGCGCTGCCACGCCTCGATGCCGGCCCCCAGCTCCTGTTCTCCGAGACCGACCAGCATGGCGATACTGCTGCTGCGCCACATCGTGCCGGCCGCGATATCCCAGTCCCAGATGCCGTCGTTACTGACCTGCGCGGCGGCGCGGAAGCGCTGCTCGCTCTTGCGCAGCTTGCGCTGGACGCGCCGCTGTTCGGTGATGTCCTGGACCGCGCCCTCGACGCCGACCAGGCCTTGCGGCCCGCGCGCGGCCTGGCCGAGTACCCGCAAGACCATGGGGGCGGCGTCGCCGCCGACGAGATCGATCTCGACGTCAATGGCACGGCCGGCACGCCGGCAGCGCGACAGCGCAGCGAGCAGCGTCCTGCGCGAGCGCCCGTCCAGACGCGCCAGGAATGCCCCGGCTGCCTTGTCCCCCAGGCGCAGGCGCTGCTTCATGTAGGCGCCCAGCTGCAGCGCTCCGGACGGCAACGCCAGGAACCAGCCGTCGATGGCCGCCATCCGACCGGCGTTACTCAGCAATACGGAAGAGCGGCGCAGCAGTTCGTCGCTGCGCACCCGCTGCGTGACATCTTCGGCGATCAGCAACACCTGTGGCCGACCATGCGCGGCATCCCGGGCGCGCGACATGGTCGAACGGAGCCATACTTCGCCGCAGTCCGGGCGCAGGTAGAGGCGCTCGCCACGCACCACGTCCCGGTCCCCCTTGACCAGCGCGTGCAGCGCGTCGGTCACGTAGCCGCGCTCTCCGGCAGCCTCGACCAGCACGAAGTCCGTGCCCGTCAGCTCGCCATCCGCACGGCCCAGCATGGCTGCGAAACTCCGGTTCGCCTCCACGATGCGTCCGTCGTCGCCGATGAGCGCCATGCCGCTGGCCGCGCTCGAGAACAGGCTGCGGTAGTTGTCCTGGGTATCTTGCAGACGGCGCCGGGCGCGCCACCACATGACACCGAGGACCGCAAGCACGAGGGCCGACAGCAGGTTCGCTGCCTTGATTTCACCGGCCAGCACCGCAGCGCGTTCCGTGCTGGCCTTGCGCAGCGCCTGTTCCTTCTTGCTCAATTGCCCGACCAGGGACCGTATGTCGTCCTGTAACTGCCTGGAAGCGCGCAGGCGATCGAGCCGCAACGGCTTGCCTGCCTCGGCGTTCGCCTTTGCCGCCAGCGCGTTCGCCAGTCGCTGGCGCACCTTGTGCTCCAGGATGGCGAAGGTACCATCGGCTTTCCCTGCTGCGATCGGCGTGAGGGTCCGCAGCGTCTCGAGCGAGCGCCCGAGCCGCGGCAATGACTGCGTCAGCGGCGTGAGGAAATCGGGGTCTTGCGTGAGCAGGAAACCGCGGGTCGCGGTCTCCGCGTCGACCGTCAGCTGAAGTATTTCATGCAGTTCCCGCTCGACCCTGGCCGATCCCATGAGGAGCGCCTGCTCGCGATGCAGGGCGTCGATCAGCGAATGCGACAACGCCGTCGACAGCGCGAGCGTGAGGACGAAGCAGAGTGGCCACAGCCAGCTCCGGTTGGCGCGTCCCGGCATGCGCAGAAGGCGATTTCGGAGGGAATACAACAGGTCGAGGCTCATCGGCACAGGCCTGCGCCATGGCGGCGGTGTGGCGAGCGAACGCGGCATGACGTTGAGGTCATACGTGGACGCTGCGCATGGTCGGCGACGCGCGGGCACGCGCAGCGGGGCGCGCACACGGCCGTTACGGACAATGCGCTCGGAACAGAGGATCGAAAGGTAGGCATCGTGCTGCAATCCTGATTAGCTGGCCATTCAAGGTATGCAAGTATTTTTCCACTTGGCAATCAGTACGACAAGTCAAGCAGATTGCGACAGGATGTCGACATCCCGACGATGGAACGGGCGCATCGGTTGCTGTATCGTCCGCTGCATGCTCGGTGCCGTGTGCCTGCTTCCGCCAAGTTCCTTCAGCCTGGTCCCCGACCAGGACAACGCTCCTTGCCTGACCGATGCACGGAGACAGCGCGCACGAACGGCCTCCCATTGCCGGGACCCGTGTGCCGCAAGCCGTCGCCACGATGCTCGCCTGCCACAAGATGACCGCGGGCAACGCAACGCCAATACGATGACAAGGAAATACGATGACTTTTGCCAAGAAGCTGTATCTTTTGATTGCCGGCGCGGTGCTGGGGCTGGCGTCGCTGGGCACCATCGGCGTGCGCCAGATCGACAAGGTGTTCGATGCGGCAAGTTATGCGAGCACGAATTCTCTACCTAGCATCGAGCGTCTGGACTCAGTGCTCGCGGACCTGTACAAGACGCGCATCCTCACGTGGCGCCACATTGCCGCCGAGGTCCCTGAAGAAAAGTCGCGGCTTGCGGATCAAATCGCAGCGTTGAAGAAGAACCAGGCAGACGCCCTGTCGGTGTACCTCCTCAAGGATGTTTCCAACGATACCGATCGCAACATGACGAACAAGAGCAAGGCTGCCCTGGAACGTTATTTCAACGCAAATGCCGATGTTCTCGCGTCCTCGTCCACCGGAGACGCCGAGGCGGCACGCGCCACGCAGATGTTGATCCAGGCCACGATCGACGACGCCGAAAACAGTCTGAATGCCCAGCGCAATTACAATGTCGCGCTGGCCCACGATGCGAGCGTCAGCGCCGCGTCGACCAGGCACACTGCCTTTCTCACCGCGATCGGCATCGCCGTCGCCACCACGCTGGCGATCGCGCTGGCCGGTTACTGGCTCGCGCGCCAGATGGTGGCGGGCCTGGAAGCGTCGATCACACTGGCCGATGCCGTTGCAAGCGGCGATCTGACGGCGCGGATCGACGCCGACGGCAGTGACGAGGTCGCGCAGCTGCAGCGGGCACTGAGCCTGATGAGTGCAAAACTGGCCGCTGCCATCGGCGACGTCAAGCACAGTTCGGACGCCATCGCGACGGCGTCGCGCGAGATTGAGAGCGGCAATATGGACCTGTCGGCACGCACCGAGGCGCAGGCCAGTTCCCTGGAAGAAGCCGCGTCGTCCATGGAGCAACTGACCAGTACGGTACAGCAGAATGCCGAAAGCGCTGCCCATGTTCGCCAGCTTGCCGACGCCGCTGCCAGTACCGCGCGCGAAGGTGGCCAGATTGTCAGCGACGTGGTCGCGACCATGGAGGCGATCGCCCAGGCATCCACGCGCATTGCCGAGATCATCAACGTGATCGACGGTATTGCCTTCCAGACGAACATTCTCTCGCTCAACGCCGCCGTCGAGGCGGCAAGAGCCGGCGAGCAGGGCCGCGGGTTCGCCGTCGTTGCGGGCGAGGTCAGGAACCTGGCCCAGCGCTCGGCAAGCGCGGCCAGGCAAATCAAGGCCCTGATCGACGACTCGGCGGACAAGGTCCGCCAGGGCAGCGCGCTGGTCGACAAGGCCGGCGCATCGATGCAGGAAATCGTTGGCGGCGTGACCCGTGTGGCGCAGGTCATCGGCACGATCGCCGACGCCAGCCGTGAACAGGGCGCAGGCATCGTGCAAATCAACGAGGCCGTCAGCCAGATGGACAGCATGACGCAGCAAAACGCTGCGCTGGTCGAGGAATCTGCCGCAGCGGCCGTCGCCATGCGCGAACAGGCCGAGTACCTCGGTCGCCTGGTCACCAGGTTCCGATTCCAGCAGGAAGACATGACTGCGCAGCGGCAGTCGCACCCCCGCCCCGCCGCTGGCGCGCTGCGACTTGCCACCACCTGATCGGGCCGGCGGCGCGTGCATCCCTGCCCGGAATGCGCCTGCCGCACCACGCAATGCAATGAACTACTGGAGGCAGTGATGATCCATGTCCTCGTCGTGGATGACAATGAACTTGTGCGCTACATCCTCGAACGCTACCTGAAGTCGGGCGGGTATCAGGTCAGCTCGGCAGGCAGCGGCGTCGACGCCATTGCGTTGTGCGAAACGGCGCACGTCGACGTGCTGGTCACCGACAAGAACATGCCGGGTATGAAAGGCACCACCTTGATCACACTTGCCCGAGCACTGCAGCCAGAGCTGCGCTGCATCCTGATCTCTGCCGATCCGATCGGCCTGTCGAACTTGCCGGCGAACGTCATCGGCATGGAAAAGCCGTTGTCCAAGGCGGCGCTGATCGAAGTCGTTGCTGCCGCCGGCAAAGGTGGTCACGCACTGTACTGAGGCGTCCTCGGGCGCCCAGTCAGGGAGCCACGCATTCCAGCCCTGGATCTCCCCGACAAAGATCATTCCGCCGGTTGCTGTCTTTTGCGCACGTCCATCAGGGAATCGGCAATCCTGCGGGGGCATTGCTCTGGAAGAAAGCAGTATTCATCCCCGCGAACCTCACGCTAGCTGGGCAGCAGCTCAATTGTGTTGAAGAAGCAGCCACGGATAACGTTTTGTACTTGTGGTGTAAATCTCACTCGCTGCGAATAACTATTAGTTGCTGCCGTTTTTACCGGATGCTAGTATTTCCACACGGATATTTTTTGCTAGCAACAGAATTGATTGTTCTCGGGAGGAATTATGCGTGCAAGTCCGAAAGCGAAAAAGCAACGCATTGCCCTTGAACCCCGCATGATGCTGGACGGCGCCATGGCGATGGATGCCGTTGGCATGGCGACGGAGCAGGCGAACATGGCGCAAGTTGACGCCCAACAGGACGCGTCGTCGCAAACTGAGCCGCACGCTGACCTGGCGCTCGAACCCCAGGCCGGGCCCTTCTCGAGCTCACCCGCTGCGCCGGGGCAAACGGCATGGGTGTTTATTGATGGAAGCCTGCCCGGATTGTCCGACCTGCTCGCCCAGGTTCCAGCCGACGCGACAGTGGTGCTGCTCGATCCTGCACGTGATGGCCTGGCCCAGGTCAATGAAGCGCTGGCTAGCCAGCATGACGTGCGGGCCATTCACCTGGTGACCCACGGCGATCAGGGCGCGATCATGCTCGGCAGCACCAGGCTCGACCTGGCGACCGCAGGCAACGACCACGCCGCCGCACTGGCAACGCTGGGCACGCACCTGGCCGCCGGTGCCGACATTCTGGTCTACGGCTGCGAGGTCGCGTCGTCGGATGTGGCCATCGCCGGCATGGAAAAACTGGCTTTCCTGCTCGATGCCGATCTGGCCGCCTCGGACGATGCGACCGGTGCGGCAAGCCTTGGTGGCGACTGGCTGCTCGAGAAGCAAAGCGGCGCCATCGAAACCTCGACGCTCAATGGCGGCGCCTGGGTGGGACTCTTGAACACGCTGTCCGTCAATGTTGGCCTGAACCTCAACACGCCGCTCGCGGTACCGGAAGACTCCACCCTGGCGTTCACGGGCAGTTCACTTCTGCAGCTCACGCTGACCAATATGCTGGCGACCTCCACCAGCGTCGAACTGTCGGTCGCGCATGGATCGCTCAACTTCACGCCGCTCGCGGGCGTCGCCATCACGGGGGGCGACGGCAACCAGGATACGGCGGTGACCCTGACCGGCAGCGTCACCGCCATCAACCGCGTGCTGTCCAGCCTGACCTACAACGGCGACCCCGACTACAACGGAAGCGATACGCTGCGCCTGGCGGTAAAGCAGTCACTGCTCGGCATCCTCAGCATCTCGGCGCCCATCAATATCGGGTTGAACATCACGCCGGTCGCGGACATCGTCGCCGACAGCGCCAGCACGCTGCGCGACCAGCCGATCGCGATCAACGTGATGGCCAATGACAATTTCGAGCGCAGCAGCGCTGCGGTCGGTAGCACGACGCAGCCTGCGCACGGCAGCGTCACGCTGTCTGGAAACGTGGTCACCTACACGCCGGCGCCAGGCTATACCGGCAGCGACAGCTTCACCTACACAGTCAACAGCGGCACCACCACGGAGACGGCTACAGTCTCCATCAACGTCGTGGTGCCGAACACGCCACCAACAGTGACGGTTCCGGTCTCCGCCAGTTCCGGCGAAGACCAGCCCCTGCTGTTTTCGGCGGCCAACGGCACGGCCTTGACGGTGACCGACCCCGACGGCGGCACGCTCACCGCCACGCTCGCGGTCACGCACGGCACGCTCACGCTGGCCTCCACCGCCGGCCTGCAGTTCACCACCGGCGACGGTACGAGCGACGGCACGCTGGTCTTCAGCGGCACGGCGACGGCGATCAACGGGGCGCTGGACGGACTGCGCTTCACGCCCGACGCCGACTACAACGGCAGCGCCACCCTGAGCCTGGCCGCCGGCGATGGCCAGGCCAGCCGCGCCGCCAGCATCCCGATCAGCCTGGGTGCGGTGACCGACGCCGTCGACGACAACGTCGTCACCGGCGTGCTCACGCCGGTGACGCTCTACCCGCTGGCCAACGACCTCTTCGAGGGCGCCGCTACGATCGCATCGGTCGGCGCCGCCGCGCACGGCACCGT
>Ga0308158_10001823_pt1 | contig 21403 bp, 18 predicted proteins | sample PhyBR2_FD_201038 | JGI IMG/M metagenome (GOLD analysis project Ga0308158, IMG submission 201038) | Phyllosphere microbial communities from UC Gill Tract Community Farm, Albany, California, United States - DLSLB.R2 | ecosystem: Host-associated > Plants > Phyllosphere > Unclassified | place: USA...
GCCACTGGCTGGTTGTCGTTGGAAATGGTCACTTCCACACGACGGTTCTGGGCACGGCCCGAGTTGCTGGTGTTGTCGGCAACTGGGTATTCCTTGCCCAGGCCCTGGGCAACGATACGCGAAGGCTCGACGCCTGCACGAACCAGTGCGGCCATTACGGAGTTGGCGCGGCGCTCGGACAGGCTCTGGTTGTAGGCAGCCGAACCGGTGCTGTCGGTGTAGCCTTCGACGATGACCTTGCGATCAGGGTTTTCCTGAAGGAACTGGGCCAGCTTGGCAACGTTGACGAATGCGGACGACTTCAGCTCAGCCTTGTTCAGGTCGAACAGCACGTCACCGAAGGTCACCAGGGTACCGCGGTCAGTCTGCTTGGCGTTCAGGCTGTCCTGAAGCTTCTTGATCTGAGCGTCGCGGGCATCCAGACGAGCCTGGGCGCGTTGAGCTGCAGCACCTTTGAGGGTTTCCTCGGCGCTGCGCAGGGCGATGGTCTGCTTGGCCACTTCAACGCGCTGGTTGGTCAGGTAGGCCAGCTGGTCGACTTTCTTGGCATCGGCGTCGTCGCGGAAAGCCTTGTCAGCCTTGTCCAGCCATTCCGACGCATCCTTGGTTTCCAGGGCCGCCAGCTGTACCGACTTGGGGTTGGTCTGCAAGGAAGAGAAATTGGTCCGCGCCTGTTCCAGGTTAGGGTTCGGCGGGGTAGAGCAAGCTGCCAGGCCAACGCTGAGGGCCAACAGGGCAGGAACCATCAATTGTTTACGCATAATCTTCATCCTTTATTCGAGTTCAAGTCGCGATGGGCAGCTTACTGAGCGCTGCGCAGGCCTTCTTCACGCAGGTCCTGGACACCTTGCTTGGCGTCCTGCACGGCCTTGGCGGCTTTGCCAGCCTGCGCCTTGCGCTCGGCCAGACGTGCGTCCCACTCGGCCTGTTCGGCAAGAACCTTGGCCTTCTCGTAGTTCTTGTCGTGCATGGCAATTTCAGCCTGCTTGAACTTGTCCTGCGCAGCCTTCATTTCCACGGCGGCGTATTCGGTACCGCCAGCGCTCACGGCGCTGTTCACGGCCGACTCGGTCACGGCGTACTGTTCGGTCGGGGGCTTGCCAGCGCAGCCAGCCAGAACGAAGGTGGTGCCCAGTGCGAGAGCAGCCAGTTTCAGCCCGCGCAGCGGGTTGGACGAGGTTTTGGCAGTACGGGTATTCATGGCTTTCAACTCCATTGGATAGCTCCTGAAAAACATCAAAATCCATGACAGTCGAACGTTTCACGCGCCTGGGTAAGCCCGGCGACTAGCACACGCCGCTGGCTGTAATGGTTAAACGTTGGGACACAAGGCAATTTTGAATAGTTCAGAAATTTGTCCAAATGGGCGAGTTTTTTCTGGCGCCGTTGGTTTGTCATACGACTGACAACTTGGTCGGGGTTTGCGACATCCATGGGCCATCGGCAGGCGATGGCTCGCAGGTCAGGCGTCGGTAGCGAGCTGTGTGGTGAAGCTCTCCACCGCACCAAGCACACGTTTCGCGCCGTCCTGAATCTCGGTGATGACGGTGCCCGCCTGGTTGGCCAGGTGCAGGCCAGATTCGGCTTTGTGCTTGCCAGCGCCGATGGTGGCTACCGCATCGGTGGCCAGCTTTTGATTGCGCTGCACCACGCTCTCGATCTCCGAGGTGGCTTGGGTCGTACGTGAAGCCAACTGGCGAACTTCATCGGCGACCACGGCGAAACCGCGACCCTGCTCACCCGCGCGTGCCGCTTCGATGGCCGCATTCAGCGCCAGCAGGTTGGTTTGCGCGGCGATGCCGCTGATGGTCTTGATGATGTTGGAGATCACCTGGCTCTGCTCGTCCAGCGCCTCGATGCCTTCCGCAGCGCTTTGCATGTGGTGCGCCAGGTCCTTCATGACGTTGACCGTCTCGCGCACGACCTCGGCCCCGCGCAAGGCCGTTTCATCGGTGCGTACCGACGTGTCGTACGCCACCGTGGCCGCTTCGGCAATGGCGATCTCCCGTTCCACCATCTCGGTGATGACGGTCGCAACCTTCACGACTTTGTACACGTTGGCGTTGCCATCGCGGACCGGGTTGTAGGAAGCCTCGAGCCATACCGTACGACCGCGGCTATCCACACGCTCGAAGCGCTCGGCGACGAACTCCCCGCGACGCAGCCGTTCCCAGAACGCCTGGTAATCGCTGGAGTTGGCGATTTCACTGCTGCAGAACATTCGGTGATGCTTGCCCTTGACCTGCTCCAGGCCGTAGCCCATCGCTTGCAGAAACAGGTCATTGGCGGTCAGCACATTGCCGCTCAGGTCGAACTCGATGACTGCCGTGGAGCGCAACAGCGCCTGGATGAAGTTCTCGTGGGCGCGCGATGTCTCGATGGTGTTGGTCAGGTCGCTGGCATAGCAGGAGAACTTGACCAGCTTGCCGTCCGTGGAGCGCACGGGGTGCATGATGACCCGCAGCCAGGTTTCATGGCCGTCCTTGCGCACCAGTCGCCAGGCGCCACAGAAATGCTCCCCCTGCCGTATGGCGGTGCGCACGCGTGCGTAGTGCTGGTCGTTTTGCGCATTCTGGGCAACGAGGCTTTCCAATGGCTTGCCCACGAGCTCGTCGTTACGGTATTGCAGCACGTTTTCGAAATTGGCATTCACGCCCAGGATGCACCCCTGAGGGTCGAGCCGCAGATGGATGGTTTCTTCGTCCAGGCCCTGGCGGATCTGCCGAACGATCGCCACCTCTTCACGCAAGGCGGCCAGTTCATTTTTCATGCGTTTTGAAGCAAACATGGCGCGAGCCTCGGAGAAGGAGATGGCATCCAGCGTATCGACAGCGTGCGCACATACTTAAGCCCCGAACTTAACCCCCGAACGCGCACGCGCACGTGTAAAGCGCCTGGCCATGAAAACCCGGCACGAAGGCCGGGTTCTTTCAAGCGTTGTAGATCAGTGCATCGAAGCGCGAGACCTGACGGGTTGGTTGTCGTTGGAAATGGTCACCTCGACTCGGCGATTCTGCGCCCGACCCAATGCGTTGCCGTTGCTCGCCACCGGGTAGGACATGCCTAGCCCTTGCGCCACGATGCGCTCGGGGCTCACACCCGCGCGTACCAACTGCACCAGTACGGCATTGGCGCGTCGTTGCGACAGGGTCTGGTTGAAGCCAGCCGAACCGGTGCTGTCGGTATGGCCCTCGACGATTACCTTGCGGTCCAGGTTGTCACGCAGAAAGTCCGCCAAGCGGGCAATGTTGTCGTACGCACTGGTACGCAGTTCGGCCTGCCCGGTTTCGAACAGCACATCGCCAAAAGTGACCAGGCTGCCACGCTCGGTCTGCTGCACGGCCATCGCTTCGGCTGCGGGCTGCTTGGCGTTGAGGCTTTCCTGAAGCTTCTTGATCTGCGCATCGCGCGCTTCCAGGCGGGCCTGGGCGCGCAATGCAGCGACACCTTGGATAGCCTGTTCGGCCGTGCGCAGTTCGATGGTCTGCTTGGCCACCTCGACCCGCTGATTGGTCAGGTAGGCCAGATGGCCCACCTGCTCATCGGCTTCCTTGGCGCGGGCGGCTTTCTCGGCGCGCTCCAGCCAGTCGGCGGCGTCCTTGGTTTCCAGGGCGGCCAATTGCACCGACTTGGGGTTGCCTTGCAGATCGGCGAAATTGGCCTGGGCCTGCACCAATTGCGGGTTGGGGGTCTTGGAGCAGGCAGCCAGCAGTACAACCAGCGCCGACAGGGCGGGGAACTTGAATTTAGTCTTCACGGTAATTTCCTGAATCTTGAAAGAAGAACGCGGGAGCCCGGCTCAGGAAGCAGCGCGCAGGCCTTCCTCGCGCAGGTCCTGGACGCCCTGGCGGCCGTCTTCGACGGCGCGGCGGGCCTTGGCGGCCTGAGCCTTGCGCTCGGCAACGCGAGCGTCCCACTCGGCTTGTTCGGCCAGGCGGCGGGCTGCCTCGTAGTGCTTGCCGTGCAGGGCGATTTCGGCGTCCTTGAGCTTGTCCTGGGCGGACTTCATTTCGACAGCGGCGAACTCGGTGCCGCCAGCGCTCACCGCCGCATTGACTGCCGAGCGGCTGACCGCATATTGCTCGACCGGCGCCATGCCGGCGCAGCCCGTCAGGACGACACCGGCAGCGAGGCACACGAGGGATGTTTTCAAAGGGCCGAAAGACGACCGTACGCTGGATGTATTCACGCGATAGTGCTCCATTGAACAGCGATTGATTGCTTCGTCCGCCAGCTGCGGCACGCCGACCCAGGCCTGCTGCCGCGATGCACTACGGACAGATGGGTGGCCATTTCCTGGCTCTTTTTTTCCCGAGTCTACAATCGCTTTTGAACACTATCCTATTGATTTGTATGAGTTTTAGGCTCAGGTTTGGAATTTTTTTATGACTATTTGACCCAGCCGTTCCTGTGCGTAGGAAGCTTCTGAAGCTTCCTGGTCCAAGCTCATTTCGCAGTGTCGTCCGTGGTGTTTTTCAGGCGCTCCAGGTGCTCTCGCGACAGCGCCAGGAAACGAGGCGTCGCGCCAATATCCTCGTACAGAGGGTCGCCTTCCTCGTCGGTGGCAATGACCTTGGTCCCCTTGACGTAGGGAAAGCTGCCTTCGAGCTCTTCAAGTGCCGCACCGATCAGCTCGCCGAGCAGTTCCTGAGCATGATGCTTGGGGTACATCTGGGTCAGGGCGGCCAGGCGCGCCGCCGATTCCATGTCCAGGCGGATATTGATACCGGTGTCGGTCAGGCGACCCTTGGCGTTCTGTTCCCAATGCTCGGCCAGTTCGTGAATCTTCATAAACACCTCATGTGCCGGTTATTCACGCCCCTGTCTGTCGCGCTTGTCAGCCTCGTCCAGGCTGGGGCACTCTTTGCGGTATAGATCATTCGTTGCATAGACCAGTTGTAGAGCCATTTTTCCCGTGCTTGTTCAGTGGCCCAGGCGATCCCATCACACGCCGCGCCGGGCTGGCTGGACGGGCAAACCGTTTCCAAGCCACGGAGAATGCCGATGTCCGATATCGATCTGCGCCTGCGCGAAGACGTGCACCTGCTCGGTGAGTTGCTGGGCAATACCATTCGCGAGCAGTACGGCGATGCCTTTCTGGAAAAGATCGAGCGCATTCGCCGCGGCGCCAAGGCCGACCGTCGACGGGATCCGACCGGTGATGCGGTCAGCGCCGAGCTGAGGTCCAGTCTGGACGACCTCGGTGAGGAAGAACTGCTGCCCGTGGCCCGAGCGTTCAACCAATTTCTCAACCTGGCCAATATCTGCGAGCAGTACCAACTGATCCGCCGTCGCGACGAGGGCCAGCCTGAACCCTTCGAAAACCTTGCCCTGGGCGAGTTGCTGGGGCGGCTGACGGCCGCCGGGCATAGCCCCGACGCGTTGGCGCGACAACTGGTGGCGCTGGATATCGAGTTGGTGTTGACCGCCCACCCTACCGAAGTCGCGCGCCGCACCCTGATCCAGAAATACGACGCGATCGCCGCTCAGCTGGCCTTGCACGACCATCGCGACCTTACCAGCGCCGAACGCAATGCCGTGCGTGAGCGCCTGCAGCGCCTGATCGCCGAGGCCTGGCACACCGAAGAGATCCGCCGTACCCGGCCCACGCCGGTGGACGAGGCCAAATGGGGCTTCGCGGTCATCGAGAATTCACTGTGGCAGGCGGTGCCCAACCATCTGCGCCGGGTCGACGCCGCATTGCAGGCCGCCACCGGGCAGCGCCTGCCCCTGGGCGCCGCGCCGATCCGCTTCGCTTCATGGATGGGCGGCGACCGCGATGGCAACCCGAATGTCACGGCCAAGGTCACCCGTGAAGTGCTGTTGCTGGCGCGCTGGATGGCAGCCGATCTGTTTCTGCGCGATGTCGATCAACTGGCCGCCGATCTGTCGATGCAGCAGGCCAGTGCGCCGCTCCTGGCCCATGCACCTGACAGCAGCGAGCCCTACCGCACGGTGCTCAAGCAGTTGCGCGAGCGCCTGCGGGCCACGCGCAACTGGGCCCATGCGTCGCTGCCGGGCGACCAGCCGGCCGATGCTCAGGTGCTGCAGGACAATCGCGAGCTGATCGAGCCGTTGCAGTTGTGCTTCGACTCGCTGCACGCCTGTGGCATGGGCGTGATCGCCGACGGACCGCTGCTGGACTGCCTGCGCCGCGCCGTGACCTTCGGCCTGTTCCTGGTGCGCCTCGACGTGCGTCAGGACTCGACCCGACATCGCGGGGCGCTGAGCGAGATCACCGAATACCTGGGGCTGGGTCGCTTCGATGACTGGGACGAGGAAGCACGAATCGACTTTCTGGTGCGTGAGCTGGCCAATCGCCGGCCGCTGCTGCCGACCTGTTTCGAGCCCAGTGAGGACACCGCCGAAGTGCTCGCCACGTGCCGCGAAGTGGCGGCGGCGCCGGCTGCGTCGTTGGGCTCCTACGTGATCTCCATGGCCGGCGCTGCCTCCGACGTGCTGGCAGTGCAGCTGCTGCTCAAGGAGTCCGGCCTGCGCCGCTCGATGCGCGTGGTGCCGTTGTTCGAAACCCTGGCCGACCTCGATAACGCCGGTCCTGTGCTGGAGCGCCTGCTGCAACTGCCCGACTACCGCGGCACGCTGCAAGGTCCGCAGGAAATCATGATCGGCTATTCCGATTCGGCCAAGGATGCCGGGACCACGGCAGCCGCATGGGCGCAGTATCGGGCGCAGGAAACCCTGGTGAACATCTGCCAGGCGCACGGCGTCGAGCTGTTGCTGTTCCATGGTCGCGGCGGCACCGTGGGCCGTGGTGGCGGCCCGGCCCATGCGGCCATCCTCTCGCAACCGCCAGGTTCGGTAGCGGGCCGCTTCCGCACCACCGAGCAGGGGGAAATGATCCGGTTCAAATTCGGCCTGCCGGATATCGCCGAGCAGAACCTGAACCTGTATGTGGCGGCCGTGCTGGAAGCCACCGTGCTGCCGCCGCCATTGCCCGAGCCCGCCTGGCGCACGGTCATGGACGAGCTGGCGGGGCAGGGCGTCAAGGCGTACCGGCAGGTGGTGCGTGAGCATCCGCACTTCGTCGAGTACTTTCGCCAGGCCACGCCGGAACAGGAGCTTGGCCGACTGCCATTGGGCAGCCGTCCGGCCAAGCGTCGGCAGGGAGGTATCGAGAGCCTGCGAGCCATCCCGTGGATCTTCGGCTGGACCCAGACCCGGCTGATGCTGCCCGCCTGGCTGGGATGGGAAGCAGCCCTGGGTGCAGCGCTGGCCCGTGGCGAAGGGGATCGACTGGCTTCGATGCGCGCGCAGTGGCCATTTTTCCGCACGCGCATCGACATGCTCGAAATGGTACTGGCCAAGGCCGACGCCGAGATTGCGGCCTTGTACGACCTGCGTCTGGTCGAGCCTGACTTGCAACCGCTGGGCGCGCAGCTGCGCGACCTATTGTCGCAGTGCTGCACGGCCGTGCTGGGGCTGACCGGGCAGACACACCTGCTCGCACACAGCCCGACGACCCTGGAGTTCTTCAGCCTGCGCAATACGTATCTGGATCCGTTGCACCTGCTGCAGGCCGAACTGCTGGCCCGCTCGCGGGCGCGCGAAGCGGCGCTGGACAGCCCTCTGGAACAGGCATTGCTGGTCACCGTGGCCGGTATAGCCGCCGGGCTGCGCAATACCGGTTGAGTCATGTGGTCGATGGGCGCGGCGCGAAAGCGCCGCCGTAGCCACAACCGGGGTGCAACCGATCGGCGGTGACACCCGGTACAACCCCTGCCGGACGCCTTGCCGGGGCGCGGGTGCCTGCGACTTTCGGTGGCTTGTGTGCCCCGTGCACGCTGTGTATCTTGATCAGCCTTTGGCCGTTTTGCGGCCATCATTTTTTTTGGGAAGGGCTTCTGCCGTCAGCGCGGCGGGAGCAGATCTGACGACTATCTATAAGAAATCGAGAGGAGCACATCGATGCGCGTGATTCTGCTGGGAGCTCCCGGGGCCGGTAAAGGTACTCAGGCTAAATTCATCACCGAAAAATTCGGTATCCCGCAAATTTCCACTGGCGACATGCTCCGCGCTGCGGTCAAGGCCGGTACCGAATTGGGCGTTCTGGCCAAGAGCGTCATGGACAGCGGCGGCCTGGTGTCCGACGACCTGATCATTGCGCTGGTGAAGGAGCGCATTGCCCAGTCCGATTGCGCCAATGGCTTCCTGTTCGATGGTTTCCCGCGCACCATTCCTCAGGCCGAAGCCCTGGTCACCAACGGCGTGGTGCTCGATCATGTCCTGGAAATCGCGGTCGACGACGAAGAGATCGTCCAGCGTATCGCCGGCCGTCGTGTCCACGAGGCCTCGGGTCGCGTCTACCACACCGTCTACAATCCGCCGCGCGAAGAAGGCAAGGATGACGTGACCGGTGACGCGCTGGTACAGCGCAAGGACGACACCGAGGAAACCGTGCGTCATCGCCTCTCGGTCTACCACTCGCAGACCAAGCCGCTGGTGGCTTTTTACCGCGACTTGTCGGCCGCGCAGGGCAAGCCCAAGTGCAGCCATGTCGAAGGCGTCGGCTCGGTGAACGACATCACTGCCAAGGTGCTTGCGGCACTGAGCTGAGGAGTGGGCATCGGCACCTGTCGTGTCGGCCACCGCCTTGTCATGAACGGCCCGCTTGCGGGCCGTAGTTGTCTATAATCGCCACTTTCCCACATTGCCTGGACCCTTTCGATGACCACCCTGCTGGCCCTGGACACTGCCACTGAAGCCTGCTCCGTCGCTTTGCTGCACGATGGCAAAGTGTCGAGCCACTATGAAGTGATCCCGCGCCTGCACGCGCAGAAGTTGCTGCCCATGATCAAGACCCTGTTGGCCGAGGCGGGCGTGGCGCTTTCGGCCGTCGATGCGATCGCTTTCGGGCGTGGGCCGGGCGCATTCACTGGGGTACGTATCGCGGTGGGCGTGGTCCAGGGCCTGGCGTTCGGCCTGGATCGTCCGGTGCTGCCAGTGTCCAACCTGGCCCTGCTGGCGCAACGGGCCTGGCGCGAGCACGGTGTCAGCCAGGTCGCGGCCGCCATCGACGCGCGCATGGACGAGGTGTATTGGGGTTGCTATCAGGAACACGCCGGGGAAATGCGTTTGCAGGGTGAGGAAGGGGTGTTCGCACCCGAACGGGCCCAGTTGCCGCCCCAGGCCACCGGTAGTTGGTTTGGCGCAGGCACTGGCTGGACCTATGCCGAGCGTATTGCCATCGCAACCGTGGGGCGCGACGCCGAACTGCTGCCCCATGCCCAGGACCTGCTGGAACTGGCGCGTTTCGCCTGGGCTCGAGGCGAAGGACTGCCCGCCGATGGCGCCCAACCGGTTTACCTGCGAGACAACGTCGCCACGCCGAAAAAGTCGCTTTTGTAATACACTTCGTCGGCGTTCACACCCGTAGTGCGCATTTCATCGGCAGAATCTGCCCTGGCGATAAAACTTTGCTGCAATTTGTGGTCTAGTGATCACCTGGGTCGCTGCACGACGGTGTGGCGGCTTATTTCGACGATCGAGTGAACCTGATGCGTATCGATGGCATTTCCTCCCAGGCTTATCCAATCAAGCGCAAGCCGCTTGCGGAAAAGGCGCGGGTGCAGGAATCCGTCGATGACATCGAAGGCGAGTTCGAAACCCCCGCGCAACCCACGGCCCAGCGCTCTCGCGCACGCGGCGCCAGTGTCCCGGCGCGCCAGCAGGACATGGTCTTCCCCCGCTCGATGAGCCGCCGCGCCGCCGATGCTTTGGGCATGTACCTGAGCACCCAGGGTTTCGTCGAATGGGACAATGAAGTCCTGGGTCTGGATGTGCATATCTGACTGTGCCCAACCTGCCTTATTTCATCGGTTGTCCTTCGTGGAGTGAAAACGCCTGGCGCGATTACTTCTATCCGCGTGATGCACGCCCTCCTGATTTCCTCGCGCTCTACGGCCAAGTGTTCAACGCCGTGGAGGGCAACACCACGTTCTACGCACGGCCCGCGCCCACTACGGTGGAACGCTGGGCCACGAGCATGCCGCCTGAGTTCCGCTTCACGGCAAAGCTGCCGCGCGACATCAGCCACGGTGGTGATCTGCGCGAGCAATTGGGCGCGGCGGAGGATTTCTGCCGACTGCTCACGCCCCTGGGCGACCGGGTAGCACCTCTGTGGCTGCAGTTGCCGGCCTCGTTCGCACCGTGGCGGCTGGCGGAGTTGATCGGCTTCATCGACATCCTGCAGCGGCCTCTTGCCGTGGAAGTCCGTCATGGTGCGTTTTTCGCCCGTGGTGACGAAGAGCGCCTGCTCAACAACTTGCTGCGCGAGCGCAATGTCGAGCGTATCTGCCTGGACCCCCGGGCCTTGTTCAGCTGTACCTCGGATGCACCCGCCGTGCTCCATGCCCAGGCCAAGAAACCTCGCGTGCCGCCGCGTCCGGCGGCGTTCAGCAACAGCCCGCAAGTACGTTTCATCGGCCACCCGCAGCTGGAGGCGAACGAGCCTTTCCTGACGCCTTGGGTGGAGAAGATCGCTGGCTGGATCGAAGAAGGGCGCACGCCCTACATCTTTCTGCACACGGCCGACAACCTGCTGGCGCCGGCCTTGGCCCGGCGCTTTCACGCGCGCCTGATGGAACGTTTGCCCGGCCTGCCAGCCTTAAAGGAACTGCCTCGGGAGCCGCAGACGGCGCAGCTCGGCCTGCTCTGATCCTGTACCCGCTGCGGTTTTCTTCAGCTATGCCGAGCAGAGGCCGATGTGCTGCGATTGCTGATCATCCTGCTGGTCCTGGCCGCCGGCCCCGTTGCTGTATGGCGAGGGTGGATCGAGGTGCCCGATCGGTGGAACCCGTGGGCGCCGCTGGACATTGCCGAGCCGGTGAATTTCCTGACGCGCTACAAGCTTGGGCGCTTGCAGAGTGATCCACAGCTGTGCGTACAAGCGCTGGCGACGTCAAGCGTTCGCTACAGCGTACAGGCCGACAGCCCGGCCGATGCCAAGTGCCCTTTGGTCAATGTGTTGCGCGTGCAGGGCAGCGACGTCAGATTGAGCAGCAGCTTCCTGGCGACCTGTCCGTTGGTGGTGGCATTCGCCATGTTCGAGCGCCAGGCGCTGCAACCGGCGGCACAGGCCGCGTTTGGCCAGGCGGTGACGCAGGTCGATCATCTGGGCAGCTTTGCCTGCCGCAATGTCTATGGCCGCAGCGAAGGGCGCCTGAGCCAGCATGCGACCGCCAATGCCTTGGACATCGCCGGGTTTCGCCTGGCCGATGGGCGCCGCATCAACGTGCTCAAGGATTGGCCTGGCGACGACGCCAATGCGCGCTTCCTGCGCCAGGTTCGCGGTGATGCCTGCAAACATTTCAACACCGTCCTGGGCCCCGAATACAACGCTGCCCATCGCAACCATTTCCACCTCGACATGGGCCGCTGGAGCGTCTGCCGCTGATCCGTGTTCATTCCAGGTCACCGCGCCGCGCCCGGACGCGGCTCGCGCCGCTGCTACAGGGGATCGGGTGCGTCTGGAAAACATGGCCCGTGTAGCAGCGGCGCAAGCCGCGTCGGCGGTGCATGCGGACTTTCTGGATGACGCGGCGGTCAGGCGGCTTGGCGGATGTTGTTCAATACGGCGGGGCGCATCCAGCTCAGGTCCAGTTCCAGCGCGTGGCATTGCTCGTCGATGGTTTCCTGTGCCAGCGGCATAGAAACTTGCGCCAACTGCCAGTCCAGCTCGGCAATCGGCAAGTGCAGCGCACGAGGCATCGGTGCCGGGCCCGGTTGCGACACCTGGCCCCCGTGGTTCAGCACCAGCGGACGAACCCAACGGCTGTCGAACGCCAAGTGAGCCTGTTGGGCCAACACGTCCTGTTCAGGCAACGGCTCGGCGGGCTTGTCCAGCAGCGCCAGCTCCAGCTCGGCCTTGGGCAGAAACATGGGCTCGGGCGGCTTGACCTCGGTGTCGCGCACATCACACAAACGCTGCAGCAGAATATGCGCAAGGATCTCGCTGCCGGCACTGGGCTCTGTCGCCGATTCGCTGGCAGCCGCTGCAGGCGCCTGACCCTGCGCTCGCCCCTCGCAATGCTCGGTCAATGCCTGGGCGAAGAAGTCCTGCCACAGCGCGCTCGCCGCACCCAGGGTCTGGATGTTGTGCTGGCTGAAGTCGCCAATGGGCGAAATGTAACCTGGCGCTGTGGAATTGATGACGGACATGGCACTCGACACGCTTGGGCTCTGGCAAAATGCCTGGCAAAGTTCTTATCGGCGGCAGGCGCCGATCTTTTAGCCTTTCGATACAGGAATCTTCAGTGGAGCAGCAAGCAGGTGGTCGCATCCAGGTCCAGGCGCAGAACGACGCCTGGGAACCGCAAGCCGAACAGTGGTCGCAACGGCTGGACCTGCCTCGACATCTGCCCGATGCCGATTTCACTTTGCAGGTAAGCGAAAACGGCCTGCAACTGCAACAACTGGGCGCAGACGCACCTGGGCCCGTACGTGTGGACTTCGTCGAAGGCGCAGTGGCCCATCGCCGGCTATACGGCGGCGGCAGTGGCCAGATGATCGCCAAGGCCGTTGGCGTACAGCCCGGTGTTCGACCGCAGGTACTGGATGCCACGGCGGGCCTGGGCAAGGACGCATTCGTGCTGGCCAGCCTGGGCTGCGACATGAGCCTGATAGAGCGCCAGCCGATCATTGCTGCGCTGCTCGAGGATGGGCTGGCCCGTGCCCAGGGTGATCCGGAAGTCGGCGCCATCGTTGCGCGCATGCGGCTGCTCAAGGGCAACTCGATCCAGGTCATGCAGCAGTGGCAGGGCGAAGCGCCTCAGGTGATCTACCTGGACCCGATGTTCCCGCATCGAGAGAAAAGCGCGCTGGTGAAAAAGGAAATGCGCCTGTTCCGGCCGCTGGTCGGCGATGACATGGATGCCCCCGCTCTGTTGGCCGCCGCATTGGCCCTGGCCAGCCATCGGGTGGTGGTCAAGCGACCGCGCAAGGCGCCGTGCATCGAAGGCATCAAACCCAGCCATGCACTGGAAGGTAAGTCCAGTCGTTACGATATCTACCCGAAGAAAGCACTCAAGCCGGCATGAGAAAGTGCACTGGGTTGTAGGCACAGGCGACCTTTCATGCCCACGGCGGCGTAGGATCGGTCCTGATTTTTCCCGTCACGGTTTTAGCTCGGTAGCCTAAAATAGAATCAAGTCTCATTTGTAATGAGGCTGTATACATGTACCGTTCTACAGGAGTTTGCACGTTGCCCCGCCGGTCGGCGCTGGGCCTGGCGTTGATCGGTTGCGCCGCGGGCGCCCATGCCCATGAGGGGCATGAATCGCTGGTGCTGGACAAGCTAAGCGTTACCGGCAAGCAGGCTGCGCCGCCTTATCAGGTCCAGCGCTCGGCTTCGGCCAAATACGCGGTACCGCTGTTGGACGTGCCGCAAACGGTCACCGTGGTCCCACGCCAGGTCATCCGCGAACAGAACGCCCTGGGTTTGCGTCGAGCGCTGTCCAACGTTTCCGGAATCTCTTTCAACGCGGGCGAGGGCGGGGCCGGCTCGGGTGACAGCATCAACATCCGTGGCTTCAGCGCCAACGCCAACCTTCAGATCGATGGCCTGCGCGACTCTGCACAGACCAGCCGCAGCGACCTGTTCAACCTGGAGCAGCTCGAGGTCATGAAGGGCCCTGGCTCGGTGTTCGGCGGCGCCGGCACCACCGGCGGGGCCATCAACCTGATCACCAAGCTGCCGGTCGCCGACAGTTTCACCGAGCTGGGCGCCGGTGTCGGCACCGATCGCTATCGGCGCCTGACCCTCGACACCAACCAGCAACTGCACGACCTGGGCGACGGCACCCTGTTTCGTCTCAACCTGATGGCCCACGAGAACCACGTGCCTGGTCGCGACCGCATCGAACAGCAACGCTGGGGGCTGGCGCCTTCCCTGACCTTCGGGCACGGCAGCGACACGCGCCTGACACTCAGCTATTTCCACCAAAGCGATGACAACCTGCCCGACTACGGCGTCCCCGCCCGCGATGGCAAGCGCCTGCCGGGGGTCAAGACCAGCCACTACTACGGCTGGCGCAACCTGGACCAGGAACGTGCCGACACCGACAGCCTGACGGTCAGGTACGAGCACGACCTGAATCCTGACTGGAGCGTGCAAAATCTTTCGCGCATCAGCCAGGTCGACCGCGATGCCACGGTGTCCGCTTCCCACGTCAAGCTGGCCAAGCTTCCGGCGTTGCGTTACCTGCCGGCAGGGCCGCAGGCTTATCGACGCGACGTGCAGACCCGCCTGGCCATGAACCAGACCAGCCTCACCGGCCACTTCGATACCTTCGGCCTGGGCAACACGCTGGTAGTGGGTGCCGAGCTGTCCCGCGAAACCTACGACCGCAGGGCTTCGGGCTATGCCGTGGAGTCGTTCTACCCGGCCAACGGCTACGACCTGGCTAATCCACCGGGCTACTGGAGCGGGCCGAAGGTCAAGTCGCCGACCAGCGTGGCGCACAACAGCATGGTCGATCAGGCCCTGTACGTGTTCGACACCCTGGCCCTGAACGAGCAGTGGGATGTCAGCCTCGGCCTGCGCTACGACCACATGCGCGCCCGAGCCAACAGCCGCTCCAGCAGCGGGGCTCGGAGCCAGGCCGGCTCCACCGAAGGTGTGTTCAGCCAACGTGCGGGGCTGGTCTACAAACCCACCGAGAACGGCCGTTTCTATGTGGCCTACGGCACCTCGTTCAACCCCTCGGCCGAAAACCTGCTGACCTATGGCGGTGGCCTGTCCGAAGGCACCCAGAGCCTGGAACCGGAGAAGGGAAAAACCTGGGAGCTGGGCACCAAATGGCAATTGCTCGATGAGCGCCTGCAACTGGAAGCCGCGCTGTTCCGAGTGGTCAAGGACAACGTTCGCGAGCGCCTCAGCGACGGCACCAATCTGCTCGCGGGCAAGCAGCGCGTGCAAGGCCTGGAACTGGCCGCCACAGGCAAGTTGACCGAGCAGTGGCACGTGTTCGCCAACTACACGCTGCAAGACAGCGAGACGCTCGAATCGGTGGCAACGCCCAAGCGGGTAGGGCAGGCACTGAAAAACACCGCGCCGCGCTCCTTCAACCTGTGGACTGCCTACCAGCTTCCGAGCGACATCACCCTGGCCTACGGTGTGCGCCACGTCGGCAAGCGCAACCTCACCTCTGAGGATCAGGCCAAGCTCGACGCCTACTGGGTACACGATGCGATGCTGGGCTACCGGGCCTCGGACAACCTCGAACTGCAACTGAACCTGAGCAACCTGACCGACAAGAAATACGTCGAGCGGGTGCGTACCGTCATAGGCAGCGATACTCGCTCCTCGGCCGTGGAGTACGGCGACGGTCGCGCGGCGGTGCTCAGCAGCGTCTATCGATTCTGAACACCGGCGCCGTCGTCATTACCGTGAAGCGGCATCCATGCGGATGCGCAATGGCTGCTCATCTTTGCCATCCAGCGTCACGCCGTGATGCTGGGTGCTGATGAACAACAGGTGCCCGTCGGCTTCAACGCGGGCACTCACTGAATAGCGATGCCCCGGCTTGACCTGGGCCGGGTCGTATTCCAATTTGAACGGCAGCGGCACCTGGCCGGTGATGGGGCCGCTCTGCCGGGCCAGGGCGACGGCAGGTGCGTCTGCCAGCGACACGTCCTGCAGGCTCACGGTCAAGACCGCCGGAGGCGGCAGGGCGATGCGCTGCAGATAGAACGCTTCCCCTTCGAGCGTGGCTTTGGGTGCAGGCTGCAGGCTGCTGCAGGCACCTATGAGGGCGCTGAGTACGATCAGTGAAAGGCGTTTCATGGGTTTCCATCCTTCTTCGAATACAAGTATGTCTACAACCCGCAGACCAGGCCAGCCGCGTTACGCTGAGTTGCGAGAGAGAGCGGCAGTAACATTAATAGCTTCTATTATACAGGGTCAAGAATAAAGGTATCCATGATTTATCTGGGCTCTTCTTGAAGGCTGTGCAGCAGTGAATATAAGTTTTTAATCACGGTGTGATTGAATAGTTTTATTTTTTATGAGGTTATTTTTTGTGATTTTTATAGGGGCTGCTAGTGTGTTATTGGAGAGTCGAATGACAGTGTTCTCATTTTAATTTACGGGTGTAAATGGCCGGGGTCATGTGAATGAACGCACTTACCAGATTGCTTGAAATTAAAGAACTTCCTGATCATCACAGGGCGGCGGCCACTTATTACCCACCGGCTGCCGAGGATGTGTTTCTAGATATAGAGGGTGCCTATCACGGCCAAACATTTACCTCGCGCATGGCAGAGATCACGGCGGCTCATCTCAAGCGTGGGATCTCCATTCTCATTCCCTCATTAACAGATCACCCCGCCCTGCCGAATGAAGGATGGCTGATTTTAACGCTGAGTTTCTATACTGAGCAATGGCAGTTTCGCGCTGATTTCGTCGATGGTATTTACGAAGGCGAGACGCTATTCATCCCTCATGAGGAACTTGTTCCTTTCGCAGGGCAGAGAATGGCGATGGACTTGCGCGTCTTCGAGCCGGATGCATGGATGTCGTTGATAGACCTGACCACGTTTGTGGATTTGGGATCTCCCAATTTCATGGCTCAGGTGGAGGGCGCTAAAAATGGTTTCATCGATGCACGCGTTGCTGCGAGTGGCAGCACATTGCTCATTCCTCCTTATGAGGGCATGAGGAACGGCGACGAAATCATTATTTATCTGCTGGGTCGGCAGTCAGAGGGCAGTCATGTCTTTCGAGTTTCTATTGAAGAGGGCGCTGTTGGCCAGGCCATCAACGTACCGGTGCATGCAACGCTTCTGCAACCAAGCGGCAATAGTACCATCACCATTTTCTACAGGATTGCAACGGCAGAACACACTATAAATGGTCCGCTTGCTACGTTTTTCGTAGAGAGCTATGGTGGTGGGCTGGTTGTGGCTGATGCGACCTTCATTGATCCTTATCTGTACAGTTATTTGGGCAAAGAGTCCGAGGTGGTGTTTACAGTGCCTCCGGCCGAAGGGCAGCTGGCGGGTGTCGAGCAAACACTGTTTCTCTGGGACGAGCTTGAACCCACAAGAAGAGATTACCGGCTGGATACCCGATCTCTCGATGGGCCTAGCACGTGGAGCTCGGCCCTTTCGCCAGAGCCCCGAGGTGCATTCGTGTACACCACAACTTGGATAAGCATGGGGGCGGCTGCCGTTTGGGCTGCTACAATGGACAAGGCCATTATTACATACACAGGTTTGCCTCGGCGTGGATCGATGCCCTATCCGCCTTCTCTCTCGGTGGAAACCCGTACACTTGAAGCACCCACTGTGTGGGAAGCTATTGACGGCGTGGTCTCCGAGGAAGCCATCAATGCAGGCCTCACCGTATCCGCTCCTCGGCCCGTACATTTGCCAAATGGTAGTTATCTGTCCTTGCTACTGAAGGGTTATACAGGGACGGTTCACAATGTGGGTGTACTCACCACCGATGACACCATGTTGAGCTGGAAAGTGCCAGGGGAAATAGCCAGTCTGCTGCTCAACCAGATGGTCTCATTCCACTACGTTGTGCAAGACGGCTCAGGTATGAGATCCGAAGACACAGTACTCAATTTTGCAGTTCAACGACTGCCACTTCAGATTCTGGAAGCTGAGCAAAACAACGGTAATATCCCTGTCATTTCGGTAGCGGCGGCGACGGCTGGAGTTTCAGTTTTTCTTCCGCCTGCGCCTGGGCTCAACGCCGGCGACGTAGTCACGTGTTACTGGGGCGGCAGTGCAGGTAAAGGGCATTTTGTCACCGCCATTCCTTGGACATACGAGCACCAGCAGACAGGCCTGACGTTTCAAATACCGCCTCGATACGTAATCGCCCACTTGGGTGGCCAAGTCGTCGCCAGTTATACCGTTCTTGCACTGGGTCGAGTGCTGGACGGCCCAGTCAGTCGCTTCCATGTTCAGCCAAAGGTAGAGTCTGTGGATGTAATGCCATTGGCGCGTGTAGATTCTGCCGAGTGGAGGTTCAGTGGTCAGGCGTTGATTACGCTTTCAAATCGGTTGGGTCTCGGGATCGGCGACAAGGTGATCTGGTACGTCGATGTCTCTCCTAAAACGGCTTTGAGCGTTGTGGCGTGGCGTTTCGAACAGGTTATATCCAACCCGTCCCAGCCAATCCAGGTGATGATTCCAGCCAGCCAGGCCTCCTACCTGCCCTTCGAGGTACGAGTCTTCGTTGTACGTGCTGATAATGAAGAAGTCTCGTTTACTTCAACTCGTTTGCTCAGACAGGCTGGTGCCTAGCAATACGTCGACGCTCACAGCCCATCGGCGGATTCTTCACTGCGGTGCAGCGCCACCTGGCGGATCGACAGGCGAATTTCCGCCGGCAAGACCCGTTTGGCGGCCCCTTCGGCCAGCTCGTCGAGCATCGGGTGGTGGCTTAACTTGCCGTTGGCATCGCGGCGCAGCACCCCTTGATCAAGCAAGGTCTGGATGAAGTGGCGGAACAAACTCTTGTCGAAGAACTCCGGCGCATTCAGGCCATGCAGGATCGACAGGCGCTGGGCCATGGTCGTGCACAGGTCTTCCAGCTCCTCGGCACTCAGGGCGTTCTGGCCGGCATTGAGTAGCAGGGCGATGGCCATGTAGAAGCGCTGCAGGGTCTGCGCGATGGCGCGCGACAACAGGGTCAGCAGCACGAACTGCCGCGAACTGGGCGCGGGACGCAGGTACACGCCGTTTTCGAGGCGCAACAGGCCTTGTTCGACCAGCGCCTGCAGCCACTGATCGATCACACCGTCCAGCTCCTCGGCGGTCCAGCGGATGAACAGTTCGGCTTGCAGATAGGGGTACAAGGCGTGGGCATAGCGCAGGATCTGCTCGCGGGTCATGCGCGAGGTGCTCTGGAAGAAACTGGCCAACAACGCTGGCAGGGCGAAGATATGCAGCACGTTGTTACGGTAGTAGGTCATCAGCACGGCGTGCTGTTCGTCCAGGTACAGGATCCTGCCCAGGGCATCACTCTGTTCGGACAGCAGCTGCATGCCCTGGACATGGGCGATCAGGCTGCGGGCGTCGCCGTCGGGCACCGTGGTGTGGGGCGAGTAGGGCACCTGGCGCAGCAAGGTCAGGTACAGGTCGAGTACCCGCTCCATGGCCCCTTCGTCCAGGGCCAGCTTGCTGGTCGACAGCAGTGCCAGCGCCACCAGGTTGACCGGGTTGATCGCTGCGGCTTCGTTCATGTGACGCGCCACCCGGATGCCCAGGCGGTGAGTGGTCTCGTTCAGCCAGTCGGGCTTGAACTCGGGCGCCAGGTCCTGCTGGCGCCAGTCAGGCTGCTGCTCATCGAGAAACGCCTGCAGTTTGATCGGCTCGCCAAAATTGACCGCCACCTGGCCAAACCGCTGCTTGAGCGCGCCGATTACCTTGAACACGTCCAGGATCGACTCTTTCTTCTTGGTCGCGCCGCGCAGCTCGCCCAGGTAGGTACGGCCTTCCAGCACGCGCTCGTAGCCGATGTACACCGGCACGAAGACGATGGGGGTACGCGAGGAACGCAGGTAACTGCGCAGGGTAATGGCCAGCATGCCGGTCTTGGGTTGCAGCATGCGTCCGGTGCGCGAGCGCCCGCCTTCGACGAAGTACTCCACCGGGAAACCCTTGGTGAACAGCGTGTGCAGGTATTCATTGAACACGGCGCTGTACAGCGGGTTGCCCTTGAAGGTGCGGCGCATGAAAAACGCGCCGCCGCGCCTCAGCAGGCTGCCGATCACCGGCATGTTGAGGTTGATGCCGGCGGCGACATGGGGCGGTGTCAGGCCGTTCTTGAACAGCAGGTAGGACAGCAGCAGGTAGTCGATGTGGCTGCGGTGGCACGGCACGTAGATGATCTCGTTGCCACGGGCAACGTCCTTCACGCCATCGATATTGTTGACCTTGATGCCGTCGTAGATCTTGTTCCAGAACCAGCTGAGCACCACCTCCAGAAAACGAATGGCGGTGTAGGTGTAGTCCGAGGCGATTTCATTGCCGTAGTGCAGGGCACGGGCCTCGGCCTTTTCCAGGCTGATGTGCTCGCGTTCGGCTTCTTCGGCGATGGCCTGGCGCACCAGTGGATCGCGAACAAGGCCTTTGACCAGATGACGCCGGTGGGAAATGTCGGGGCCGATGACGGCCGTCTTCAGGTTGCGGAAATGCACCCGCAAGATGCGCTGGGCCATGCGTACCGTACGCTCGTGCCCCTTGTTCTGCTGCACCAGTTCGGCCAGGTGAATGGGCTCGGAAAACTGCACGCGTGTCTTGCGGCCCAGAATCAGGATGCTGACCAGCTTGCGCAGACGCCCGGTCACCGCCCAGCTGTCGGCGAACAGCAGTTTCCAGGGGCTGGATTCGCTCGCCGGCGATTGCCCCCAGAACACGCTGACTGGAATGATCTGCGCATCTTCGCCAGCGTTCTGTGCCAGCGCCGTGACCAGCCGGGCCAGGGTAGGCGGCGCGCCGCGCTTGTCCTGACGGCCGAGCCAGTCCGGGTCCGGGGTGAGGTAGAACACCGCCGTGGGTTCCATGAGATCGCCGATGGCCACGGGCAGCACCGGACGGGGCAGGCCGGCCTTGGTGCATTCGCGGTCGACCACGGCAAGGTCGGCCAGCGAAGGCGACTGCAAGGCGTACAGCACGGGCCTGCTGCGATCCAGGTTCAGGGTGAACGATGACTGGTTGATGGTTTCGGAACGAACCCACAGGTACAGCAAGCGGCGCAAGGTGCCGAACACGAGGCGGTGCAGAGGTGAGCGGGTCATAGGCCAGGGCTTGGGGGAAAAGGCTACTTTACCGGGTTTTGCTGAGGTAAGGGATGCAGGGTGGCAGCGAATATTTGCGTATGGCTACTGGCCCTTTCGCGGCCACTGGCCGCTCCTACAGGATTTTGCTTGGCATACCTGCAGCAATTTCGAATGGCTTCGTAGGAGCGGTCAGTGGCCGCGAAAAAGCCACATCGTGTCAGCCGGTACGCCAGGTAATTTCTTCTTCACCGTCTTCGCTGATACGAATCCAGCGGTCGGCGTTTTCTTCGCCTTCCTCTTCCACCCAGCTGCCCGGTGCGCAGCGCACCTCGACACCGAGTGCCTTGAAGGCTGCACGGGCGCAGGCGACATCGTCGTCCCAAGGGGTGGCATCGCTTTCCAGGTACAGGCTGTTCCACTTGCCCACGGCCTTGGGCAGCCAGGTTACTGGCACGTTGCCGGCCTGGCATTTCCAGGTCTGGCCCTTCTGCTGCCAGTCGCTGCAGGGCCCCAGGGCCTGGCCGAGCCAGGCGGCGATGGCCTTGTGGTCGACGTCGGCGTCCTTGAGGTAAATCTCGATATCGGGTTGGCGCATGGGTAGGCTCGCTCAGTCTTGACGCACAAAATAATCGTAGCGCATGGATACC
>Ga0308158_10001825_pt1 | contig 21384 bp, 17 predicted proteins | sample PhyBR2_FD_201038 | JGI IMG/M metagenome (GOLD analysis project Ga0308158, IMG submission 201038) | Phyllosphere microbial communities from UC Gill Tract Community Farm, Albany, California, United States - DLSLB.R2 | ecosystem: Host-associated > Plants > Phyllosphere > Unclassified | place: USA...
TGGCGATCGCCGATGTCCGAGCGCAGTTTATGCACCTGACAGCCGGTCGCGACGTTCCAGTGCACGCGTGGCCAATTGCAGCAATGACCTGGTTGAGGATATCGCATCACGACGAGGCTGCACACGCAACGCTGTACTGCCTTGGCGACTGCAAGACGCTGCTGTACACGACCAGCGGGCCTTGTATTGACCTGGATCCATTCGTGAATCCACAGGAAGCTGTTCTGCAGGATGTGATTGCCAGATTGACAGCTGACGGTATCGCGGATCCGGCAAGTCGACGCGAACAGATGCTCCCGATGCTGCGAGCCCGCCGCGAATCACAAAACCTGGCGCCAGCGCCTGGTGTCCTGTGTCTTGATCCGAATGGGCCATTCCAGGCGCGTCTACGCAGTGTCGAACTGACGCACGACGCCAGCGTTCTGGTGATGACCGATGGCTTCTATCGGTTGGTCGATCTCTACGGCTTGTACACTGACGCGACGCTGTTGGAGGCGTGCATCACCCACGGGCTCAAGGCGCAACTCGACAAGTTGCGGAACTACGAGGCAACGGGTGCACGAACTGCAGAACGCGCGGTGAAAGCGTCAGACGATGCATCTGCAGCGATCTGGACCACATCGTAGATTACGATGAGAGGGAGGCATGCACGACGTTCTACCTGCAATCAGCCATCGACACACATAGCGCATTTAACATAATATAGATTATGCGGTCAGACGGTACTTTACGTAGTGTTGCGTTTTTCAGCTCAAGCAACGGCAACGACTACAGCCGCTTGATCATAAATGGTAGGATTGCCTGTTGCTCAACACTGGGCCTTCAAATTGCTTATCCAACTTCCGAGTACTCTGGCAGCGCACGATCTTCGTGGCCCGATTTTAATAGACCCGCATGGGATACCCCGGTACTGGGCTACGGTTTGGTCGACGCTGTCAACTGCTCAGGTCGCCGACTCTACTCACATCAAGAAACTTCGGTGCATTGAGAGCCTGTACCAGCATGCTGACGACGTGCTTGGCACTTCTTCGCTGGACGACGCGCTGGGTACTCTAGACGACGATGCCTTAACGCAGATTCTCGAATCCTGGTTCGTGTCACTTCGCAACCGAGCTTCCGGGACAAAAAATGACGAGGTCACTTGGCAAACTGGCTCTGGATTCGTGTTCTCGGTTATAGCTTGGCTATCAAAAAGCGTGTCAGACGATCGAATTCTTCAGATCGAGCGGCGGCTACACCGCCTCAAAACTCTATACGGACAGTTGCACGTGCGAAGGACTAAGTCAGTTGAATCCGTGAGGTCGCTGCCTTCTAGCACGGTCGAGGCGTTATATACGCTGCTCGATCCAAGTTCCGAGAAAAACCCGTTTACTCGCCAGGCAACGCGCTGGCGAATGTTTGTGGCGTTCGTCCTCATGCTTCATCAAGGGCTTCGCCGCGGTGAGGTTCTGTTGCTACCTACTGACGCGGTAAAAAGCGCATTCGACCGCAGACACAACAAAACAAAGTACTGGCTTAATATTAGTGAGAATGACTATGAGAAAAGCGACTTGGATCCACGATATTCTAAGCCAAGTATCAAAACAACTCATTCAATTCGCCAAATTCCTGTCAGCCAAACAACTGCCGACATAATCGACACCTATGTGCAGAATTACCGAGGACGGGCAAGTCATTCGTATCTCTTGAACTCGCACACGGGCATGCCTCTCTCAACAGAGGCTCTGACCAAAGCATTTGTGCTCCTGACTGAAAATCTCCCGACGCAAGCGCTAAAGGAACTGCGAGACAGGACTGGCAAGATTTCTGTAACACCACATGACTTGCGTCATACCTGCGCAGTCGTAAGGCTTCATCAGTTGCTTCGCCTCGGAGACGAAATGCCAGAAGCTTTACAGAAACTTCGTACATTTTTTGGATGGTCAAAGACGTCCTCAATGCCGTCGCGATACGCTCGTGCTGTGTTTGAAGACCGTCTTGCGCATGTCTGGAATGATGCGTTTGACGAGCGTGTCTCCCTACTTAGGTCGCTGCCGAAAGGACACTAAATGAGTATTTGGAACCAAGAAGAACTTTTTAAAAATGATGCTCATATCGTTGAGGACGATATCCTGCAGCGCTTATACGCGGCATTGCCGAAGTTGCCACCCCTGATCCGCTATTACGATGACTTCGATGATACGCTTCGATCGATCGCCACACCCGAGGCGCAGACACGATTCGAACTTTTTGTTAACGGTGCGCGGATGAATGTGGATTTTTCCCGCTTCCACCCTAGCAGTGCATTGCTCTTTAAGCATTTATTCCTATTCATTCTTGGAGCCGATCGCGCCGTCGGTACTGCAGTGTTATACGTTACGCGCGCATATCCGTTGTCCTTCTCAGACGTATGCGCATTGGTAGACGCCGGGCCGACAGGTATTGCGCTTTTCTGGACTGAGTTTCGTGCACGGGGCTACTCTCACCATGCCTACCGATGCGCCAAGACTTTGCTGCTGATGTTGTGTGAGGTGCAATTTAATGGCTGGTCGAACAGCTACCAGACCTTTCTAAGCACTGCCCTCCCCTTACCGGCCATTGACAAGTATGCCGGCGTTCGATCGGGAGATGTTTTTTTGTCTGCTGAAGAAGAAGCTCTAATTGTCCGACACTTAGACGCAGCGGTCGAGTCAGTTGTGCAGTATCCCAACGGTGAGAACATGGATGACCTAGCTGACACTCTCATGCTGGTTTGCTCGTATCAATTTGCGATGCGTCCAATACAAATTGCAAGGCTTGAGAACAGCCATGTGCGGGTTTGGTACGACGACGGTTCTAATGATCCGACCGTACATTTAACGTTTCACACCGCCAAACAGCGGTCTAATATCCATCGAATCCCTATGACTCGTCGCGTAAAGCGTGAGTGGGTTCCTCTTTTTCTTGCATGGCATGCAAATCGGAACATCAGCAACGGTAACGGTTCGTTGCGATTCTTCAATGTTCAATCAAATCGTGATGTAGGGTTCCGTCTATCGAACTTAGTAAGAAGGATATTAGGTACCGATGAAATAGGTACGTTAACCGATCTGAGACATACGGCTGCTCAACGGCTTGTTGATGCGGGAGCAAGCCATGAAGAGCTCGCTGAGTTCATGGGGCACTCGCATATCAACACTGGTCTGGTCTATTACCACACCTCTGCGTCTCACGCTGAACGTGTAAATCAAGCGCTTGGCGCGTCCGAAATTTATCGCCGGGTCGCAAAGATTGGTCACGACCGCTTCATTTCGGCCGAAGAGTTAGCCATCCTGAAAGGCGAGCAGCAAATCGGCGGGGTTCCGCATGGAGTACCAATAACCGGTATCGGTGGATGCTCGTCTGGCCAAAAGTCGTGCCCATATAATCCCATCACTTCATGCTACGGATGCCGGCGGTTTATGCCAATTCGTGATAAGGAAATGCATGCAAAAGTATTGGCGGACATGCGGGAAGTTGTGCTTTTTTTCGATCGCAGTTCGCGCGGAGATACTCAATCACCCGCTTATCTACAGCTACAACGGACAATTTCAGAGATACAGACGGTGATTAGCGAGCTGGAGGACGACGCACAATGAATTCACATTTTTCTACATATATTGCACTCGGCCAGACGCTTGCAAGTGATAAAGGTCTGAACTGGAATATCCTGCTAGATGAGGATGGCTCGGCAAAAGATTGCACCGGCTGGAACCTAACGTCCTGCGTCGGTGATGTCTATCCCCCGACACATTACTTGCGTGACCTGGGTAGTGAACCAAAGGCTATAAAAGCAATAAATGAAGAGCGGAGCCCTCAACGTCTCCCTTTGCTTGAACGCAAGCCACTATCTACCCCGTGGCAGAATTTTATCAAGGCTGCGGTCGCAGAGCAGTTGCTGTTTAAAAGGAACACCCCCGGGTATGTCGCGCAAAGCATCCTCCGGCCCCTTCGCTTAATCGCTACGTGCGTGGAAAAGGAGCCTTGGCAGCTAAATTTAGACGACCTACGATTTTCGATAGACGTTGCTAAAAAGGTGCAAGCATCTGGAAAACTAGCTGACCTGGTTATCGGTATCGTTAAGATCTTGCTTGATCCGCATCACATTTGTGACGCTGGACAGCTGTATCACCTGCTCGGAATTAAGCGTATTCCCGTCCGCAGCGCGAAAGCGAAGCACACAATGTCTAAAGATGAACTCTTGGCTAACCTCGATAAGCGTAAGCTGGCCGAAAGACTCCCGGAACGGAGGGCTTTCTGGGAATTGGTGCGTATATCTATGACAGAAAAACCGCGGACTTTCACGGACGAGTTAAGGTTCGCAGCTATCCGAACGGTCATCATCACCGGCCTGCGTGTTGGTGAGGTGGCCTTGCTTCCGGTCGACTGGAAGCGAGAACGGACCTACCTAGATGCGAAGGGTCGTCCTGCGGGGGAAGCCGGCGGGATATCAACCTCCATGATGCTACGTCACTTTGCGGAGAAGCAGCAAGAACAAGAATCGGATAGCGTCGTTCTACGGGAGAGTACGCAGCCCGTCCCAGAGATGTTCCGTGAACTCCTAGCCGATTCGCTAGAGCGGGTTGCCCGCCTCACACAGCCGCTTCGCAATACTCTCAAGTTGCAGTGCAAAACGGGACGCATTCTTCCGCAGTACAACGCCAGCGAGTACATCCCGATTGCGGAACTGTATCCCCTACTCACGGGCAATCCTTTTTGGCTTGAGATCGATCGTCAGCCGTTCATCGACCGCTACCGACATGATTTGGACGTTAGTGTATTGGAAGAATTGCACCGCTTTCAGGTAGAAAGCTATCAAAGCAAGGGCGGCAAACTAGATATGGCCCTTTACATGTTCGGGAATCGCCTCCAGAAGCAAATTGATAGCGGAAAATATGGGCTTCGATTCCGGTCAGCGGCTGGTGCCCCTATCGCAGCCGGCAGCCGGATGAATTGGCGGGAGACACACGTATGCGTAGGCGAACTTGAAGATTTTATTAAAACAGCAACTCCTTCTAAAACGTCAGATTTAGCGCCGTTACCGTTGGCGACCGGTGCAGTCGAACCTTGGGAGTTCTTATTCCTACATCCGAAACGGTCTCTCGCAGAAGAGCGTAATGATGGGTTGTGCGACGTGACACGCTGTGTTTCGGTCAATCGTCCCGACCCGACCTTCATCTCATTGTCACTTGGCGGCCCGAAAGATTTGCCCTCAATTTTTGAGCGGTATGGCCAGACAGACGAGGACCGCGCCCTAGCAATTGAAGCCCACTCTTTGCGTCACCTTCAAAATACAGAGTTGTTCCGATTAGGAGTTGCTGACACGATTATCTCCAAGCGGTTTAACCGTAAGAGCGTGGCCCAAAGCTACGAATACGACCATCGCAGCCTAGCAGAAGATCTAGACCAGATCGAGCTGGATGATGAGCTGGAAATTATGCTCGGTGAGAAGGCTACTACGGTTGCAAAGATGATTGCCGCTGGAAAGGCCAACGGGCCAGTGGTCGCGTCCTTTCGCAAAATCCAGCGAAACCAAGGTGACACTGCGGCCTATGAATTCCTTCGCGCGGAAGCTGACGGGTTCCACGCTACGCCTTACGGTCATTGCCTGAATTCCTTTACCGTAGACCCCTGCCCTAAACATCTAGAGTGTTTTTCAGGCTGTCGCCACCTTTCTGCCACTGACCTTCCCGAGAATCGCCACAACCTTATCCGTCTGGAAGGGAAATTTAAGGGCGCCATCGAGACCATTAAAGCGCGTACGTCTAACAGTATCGGCTGGCGCAACCAATTGGAGCATGCTGAGCAGCGACTCAACGGGGTGCGGGCATTGTTGAATACACCCGCAGGCCAGCCTGCATTTCCAAACGGTACAGACCTTTCACATATCGCTGCACCTGGAATACTTGATGAATAAAAACGTAAACAGCGATCGATCTGCGGATGACGCGTTAGTGGTAATTCTTGAAAAGCTGCTTGAGGAGGATGCAGATATCACAGCACGAGCAGTCGCAAGACTTCACCCTTCCCTCGCAGCAGCTTCGTCGATCACGCGCAATCCAGCGCGTGTCGCATTGCTTGCGAAGTACCAAGAACAGCAGGCCCTTTATCGCCGATGGCGTGGACGAGTTCCACGGATGTCTGGCGCAGAACAATCCGCCGTCTTAGCAGCAAAGGACGCCCGCATTGCCGAACTTGAGGCAGCAGTCCAGCTCCTAACGGCTTCACACGTCGCTATGCTACGGGCAGTTGGTGAACTCGGCGGATTTAGCAAATGGGCGAAGTTCTACGAAAATTATAGTTCTATTCGTAACAGCCTTAACGCGCTTGGTGCGCTTCCCAAGTCCACTGTGCACGCGTTTATATCCGGGGCCCCAACAGGTAACGGCGATGGCTAAAATCACGTCGCAGCCGGTTTTCTTCGTAAATGCGGTAAAAGAATAGAACTGTCCCGATACGTGTAGGTGTCAAGACCCGCTTGGTTATATACGCGCTTAGTGAATAGTTCAGGGCGCTCTGCATGCCATTGTTTGAGAGCCTGAATGGGCGTCTGATGCTTCAAGGCGCGCTGCGGAATGTTGTTATTGTAGATCTTGACGTAGTTGCGCAGCGTCGATTCGAGCTCCGCTGCCGATCCGAACCGTGTCTGATTAACGATGTCGCTGATACGCCCATTGAAGCGCTCGACCATACCATTGGTCTGTGGATGGCGCGGCGGAATCAGGCGATGCTCAATATCGAATTGTTTGCACAGGCGGTCGAATAAGTGGCGCCCACTCGGCTCCCTGTTCTTGCCTTTGGCAGTAAATCGGTCGGTGAACTGGCTGCCGTTATCGGTGAGTAGTTTAACGATCTTGACGGGGCAGGCAGCACGCGCCTTGGCCAGAAAATCGGCACTACTGTTCTCGCTCTGGTCGGCGTAGATGTTGATGAAGACCCAGCGCGTGGCACGGTCGATGGCCACGAACAGGTAACGCCGGGAGGATTCGTCCGGCATCTGCGGCAGGTACTTGATATCGATGTGGATGAAGCCGGGCTCGTAGTCCTTGAAGGTTTTCTTCGTCGCCGGCCCGCCATCGTCCTGCTTGACCAAGTCGCGCAAGTCAGACACTCCATGGCGGCGAAGGCAGCGTGAGGGAACTGACGTTGCCCGCTGCACGGTGGAGCGTTTGATGCGCAAAGCCAGCCTGCGTGGCGTCATGCGAGGCAAGGTCGTGCGCACGACGGTAGCCGATGCGAAGACACCACGCCCGCTGGATCGCGTCTTTATGATATAGGCTCCGCGTGCAGATCAGTGCCTTCCAATGTTGTCGAATGGTTTAGTTCGAGTGGAATCGTTTCAACCGCCCAGCCGGGAAGGCGAAGCACACCAGTCAGATCACCGATGCATTCAATGGCCGCCTACTGCAAGCTGCAATCGCTGGCAGCCTCGTCAACCATGCGCACAGCGCGCTCGATAATTTCTGGGGAATACCTAGGCTAGTTCCTCATGGCTCTATTCTCTCAAACAATGGAGCCTTTAGAAAACAGGGGCCAGTTCAGCTCGCGCCCAAGGGTCAAGGGGAGGCGCGACACTGTCGCGGTCTGATTCTGGCAAGGGCGGTTTTGCTTTTAACGGGTACGGCTCGATAAATGCGACAAGAGTGCAACATGCCTAACGGTTTCACTAGACTTTCATCGCGGGTCAGTCCACTCCTACAGTAAGTCGATGACAACACCGTCATTCCCGTTCCCATAGCGCGTCGTATATGCCCATTTGTTACGTAGACTATCAGAATCCCAGATTTCGTTGAACTTAGTGCGGCAGTTGAACACCAGCTTGACCCCGGTAGGTGCGTACTTGACCACACGTGCTACGGCCTCCTTGTCGGGGTGCGCGTAGTAGGCGCCGTTGGAAGAGAACACTGCGTATTCGCAAGGAATGAACTCGACTAGGTCTCGGCACACGTTGTTCTTACTACCGTGGTGTGGGATTTTTAGTAGTGTCACCGGAAATTTCTTTCCGCCATTTAGCTGTTCGCACGCACGAAGAAGCACGGAAGGGTGGGCGTCACCGGAAAGAAGCATACTCCTCTCCTGGTATTCCAACAAAAAGGCAATTGAACTCCCGTTAGGAGTCGTGTCATCTTCCGTAAATGGAAAATCCGCCAAGGCATCAACACTGAAGCCGAATGCTTCGAAGCCAGCTGGCAATGGTGCACGCTCTGCAGGCGCAGAACGTGGATCTAATCCAGCATCTCTGACTTCTTTGTCCCACTTCGGCTGTAGAGCGCGAAGTTTTTGCCACGTCGGGGACAAGATTGTCAGTTTCGCACCGCCAGGTAGCGTCATTCTGTGAGGCGTACCGTTCTCCTGGACCGAAATCGATCCGGATGAAAACGCCCGATTCCAGGGGAATTTGTTATCAACCAGTGATTCTGTCAGACGTTCACCTTGCACGGCTCCGAACGATTCCAGTCCGCCGCGGGGCTCAAGGTGTTGTCGTCCATTGAACCAGACGTCCTGGAACAGGTCCGCGTTAGCGGGATCTGCGATCACGGGTAAAGCGCCGGCAATATGATCAGCGTCTACGTGCGTGATCACTAACAACTCGTTCGTCCCCGGTTGCCCGCGCGCATTCTTCAGCTTGGCAGTGATCCTGGCTGCCGTGCCCGTGGTACCGCAATCGATCACAATGCGGTGAGGAGCGGTGGAGTCGCCATACTCGACCCAGAGGCAATCGCCATGGCCCGCATGCAGAACCTCAAGCCGGAAAATCAATGTAGTCATTCCAATTTCTCAAGTCGAAAAACACAAAAAGATTCACGTGGGTCGACCCTCATGCTCAGCAGTGTCACGAGCCTGTCCGCAGCCTCAAGCAACGACGTGGTCTCATGAGGAAGCTGTACCGACGCGAGAATCCGCAGATTGGTCGCAAGGAGAGCTAAGCCAGCGCGAAACACAGGGGGACCGTGAAGTAATGAATCAATAACTAACGAAGCGGCAAGCATGCTACGGGCGTGCGGCTCCGCCGGAAAATATGCATTGTGATCCTGGACGTAGTCGTCGGGCGTGCCGGTGTCCCCGCGTTGTAACAGTAATGTCGCGTGCAGTATTTTTCCATCTGGCAAACTTGGGAAATAGTGGCCAAGGTTGCCGATCCATTGCCCCCACGCAACTTTGACGGTGTGAGGCGGCGCTTGTACCAACACGTACCCAGCGGCCACCGCAGCAAGCGGATTGTCGAACTTCGCGTATAGGATTGGCAGACTACTTGCTGCGACGTGAATAGCCGAGCCGAGGTCACTACTATTCATGAATTCCAACATCGACTTGAAGGATCGATCGTCGACGCTAATTGAGAGCCGCACAAGGCGCGGATCGTCTCGATCAGCACGAACAATTAGCTTGGAAGAATGCGCACGATTAAGTGGAGGCAATCCAATAAGGAACCTATGATTCCCCCCTGTACCGCTCAGAAGAGCATAATCGCGCACTGCTGGACGAGAAGGCCCGCCATAATCACCTAAGTTATCGTCGCCTATGGCATTAAGTGATGTGCTGACGTTATTGCCTTCAACGATCGGAACCATTGCTGTTCTGTCGGGCGATAATAATACTTGGCGAAAGTAATCTGTGGGGCGTAATGGCATATTCCGTGTCCGCTCCCCTATTCCACGAGTACTTCCCCAGTGTAATGACCGGACACGCAAAGAAGTCAGCGAAAATTGCCGGTCACCGATTTCCGGAAAACTAAAATAATTGGGGCGATGAATCGGTCCACGTAGTCGCTCCCGCCCCGTCGTTAACGTGACCGCGTCGCCGTAAGAAAGGCTCAGGCGGCCTCTTGTTGCCGACCAAGGGGGCACTAGCCCCCTGGATTTGACAGAAATTCGTGGAGGTTGTTGACCGGCGGCGTCCAGTAACTGAGGAATAGAACGGAAATTATTAGGATTTTCTTGCCGGTCGCAATCTACGCGGACCGGACCGGAGTCTAGGTATATACTTAACTCGGTTTGATCAGGAATTACGACGAGTTCCCTAACAATTTCGCCAGTGTCTAGTTTCAATTGAATCCAATAGTTTCCGGATTCGAAACCGTGCGAATGTGGCACATCAAACGCGCCATAGGGGAGCGTGAACTCGTATCTCCGGAATGGTCCAATCGCAGATGCGGGCCACATTGCGCCGACGGCGACTCCTGGCGGCGAGCCGGCCGGCGTAAGTAGATAAATAGAAACAATTGTCATGGATGGTCGAACGAAACAATCGCATACGGTGGATGAGGCAAAGCAGGCACTCTCTTCGTTGCGGAATCCGCCGCCACTGCTTCGAACGTATAAGCATCAACCGGTAGATCCAGATACCACGGCTCCGAAGGCCCCATTGGACGCTTGTGTCCAGAACTACACTCGAAAGCTGTCATGCTGTTGCGCGATGCTGGATTGCACTGAACCTTTACCGGTACTGATGGGCCCCCCGGGAGGGCGTGGACAGGAAATCCGCGAACCATCCGGTCTAGTACGGAGAACTGCAATCCCGATGTCGAAAATTGCGGTATACGTTGGATGATATGGTCAATCGCACGCTTTAACACGTCAGGCTGAATGACCCACCGTCCGTCGTTCGCATCTTGCATCGCTCCCCCTCCCTGCATCGCATGTAACAATGCTCCCATGAATACGCTTTCGTGCCCTGGAACACCGTATGCTAGAGCACCCAAGGACGTGGCCCACAGGCATGCCTGCTCAACAATTCCGAGTCGAACGTTGGGGGGTGCCGACACGACCGCAGCACCACGTTGTCCACCAAAATTCGCAAATGCAGAATGCTCAACAGTTCGGCAAGCATCAAACAGAAACAGTTGCGAGCATGCCGCTTTGGTGCGCATGCCGTCCATCAGGCCATCGGCATCTATAGCGCCTGTGTTGAAGGGATCGTTCTTGTCGTTGCCGAAGTCCTCTAGCAGCAACGAGTGGACGATGCCGGAACTGACGCCATGACCGCAAAAATATAGCATCAAGAAACTATCTTCATGCTCGTCGCCACGCGCCGCCCATGCACTAATCGCCTTTCGTGCATTCTTCATGGTTGGGGGACTGACCGCAATAAGCTGACCTTGGTCGTCGTAAAACGTTCCGCCGGCCGAGCACAAGACTTCGATACTGCCAAGCGGAAGCTTTTTAGGTCGGAATGTCGATCTAAGCCAGCGGCATAGCACCTCCGCTGACGCGACCGGGGATTTCAACTGTCCGAGGCCTCCATTGGGCGTCAGCGGCCGTTTACTAGACCCCTGATCTAAAAAAGGGTAGTCACTCACCGCAATCACGAGCACATGGACGGCAGGTACCGAGGTTTTCTTTCCTATATTTGTGAGTAACGTCATAAATGCACGTGTAAGTCCGCGGTGATTAGTACTGCCATCGAGCTACTACAATAAAATAGGGTATTCATTACTGTCAGTTTTTCTGAGCGTCGCCGACCGTGCACTGGCTCTCATCCGTAGACTTCTCTGTTCCGCTCAGCATTATCGGCCAAAGTAATGCCATGGAACCCGGTCAGGATACAGGAGCGCTGCCATGAGCGACAAATGATGGACCAGATTATCGGTCGGCGGTGTAATTTCCGGCCAGGCGGCCACCAATTCGTGAACTCTAAAAATATCGTAGCCAACCTCCCATACCAGATTTTCACCATCGTGCATTATCTCATCTCCGAAGCACGAATAGTCCGGATTGACGTAAGCCATGAAGCTTACGCCATCCAAGTGCCACAGGCTTTCGTCAAACACATCTGTAAGCCCCAGCGTAGGTGCCAGCCGCAATAAGACGGCTAGAGTCTCGTTAGGTCTTTCTACTGCATTTACGACTCTAGAAAAGTCCCCTGCGTCCACCGAGAGTATGTAGTCCACGATCTGCGCACCAATCGCGTTTGCACGAAGGAGGTTTCCCTGGTTCGCGACTAACCTATAAAAAGCTATCCCGGCGATCTCATCTGCTTCCTCTGAGAGCCCACAAGAATGCAAGGCCGACAACAAAATGTACCAATGTGATGCCTGTATATCCGACACAGGTGTTATCGAATATCGGTAGGTCTGTCGCAAGCAGGCGACCAAGGTCGCAAACTGCGCTACTGCTGCCGCAGAGTCTGATTCCTTTGCAAGTTTGATAAGTACAGGAATTGCTGTCCAGGCGAGCGTCTTAGTGATTCGAATGGGCAATAAATAAAGATCGGGAAAGGCGTTCTCTGATGCCAGGAGCGCAAACGGGTCGTCACCTAACGTCTCGATGAGCACATTGGTAGTTGCGACGATTTGCGTCGAAACTTCATCCGCTATCCGCTGCGCAGCTTTCGCAATGGCCGCCGATCCAAGATAGGGAAGCAACGAAACAGCCAGCACCGCTCCAACTTCAACTGAACGAAACCTATCAGTAGTGGACTCGGCCCGTTGTGAGAGCGAATCACTAAGTCTCAGGACGAAGTTCGCTAAAAGCTCTGGATCACTGGCCATCGATGAAAAAATCGGTTGAACAGTATTTGCTAGGCTCCGTGGATTCCAGTTCGATTCAATCGAGGAATAGATGGACCATAGTGCCTCGTACTGAGTCTGGGTAAGTCCGGTAGAAGATTTTACCGACCACTCCTTCACGAAGACTTGCATAGCAATTGGATTCTCGGAGTAGAAAGGATTGCGACAGAACCGCGGAGCAGCGGACAAGTTCAATCCCCAAACCACTGGTGTTTGCCCTGACGCGCGTAACTTATTTGAGACACGTCTGCTGATTTCAACAAGATCAAGGGCGGCGGCATGGTCCTGAACAAATTCGCGTCCTTGGATGCAATCTAAAAGAGCGGATGTGCCCCGTCCTACGCCATCCTCCTCCATTGCAAATTCGTTTTGGGCGGCAGTGGCAAACAGTGTAACGCCAGGCGTATGAGCGTCGCCTAACGTTTCATTTTTTAAAAGCACACCAAGGTCATTAATTAAGCCACCTCCTTCGCACGCGTCGACAATGATATTCGTTTGCCTAGGGCCAACTTCAGCGATCATTCGAAATATATCGCCAAGAGAAAGTGCGGTCATCGAAAGCCTACTCTCGATTACATCACGTCCCCACATATAAAAACTGCCAGCTTTAACGCTACCATGTCCGGCGAAGTAGAATGTAAACGTATCGATAGAACCGTAGTTCGATAGCAAACGACGCAAAGCCTCTCTTAACTCGGATAGCGTCGGCGACAAAAGCAATAGGGAATGTTCAAGCGCGTAGCCGCCGAACTCATCATTTGTTAACGCGCTGAACATTCGCTGAGCGTCAGACTCTGCCCCATCTAGGGTTGGTATAGAGGAGGAGTCGTAGGTATTGCAGCCAACTGCGAGAGCGAGCCTCATGTTTGGTTTCCATATCGTACGAACTTCGCTTGCCGGCGTAATTCCCTTTCCCTGCCTTCAGCAATCTTCCGCGCTTGTATTTCCTTGATCCGGGCGTCGGCTTCAGGGGAAATCCCGTCCATAGCCTCCTTAAATTTTTCGAAAGCCCCGGCACCTAAGTGAATTTCAGGTAACTGCGGAGTCCCATCAGCAGCAACAGGAATTTCCAGCTTTTCCAACATAGCTTCGAAGGCAGCTAAAGTCGACCCCTCTGCTTTGGCATCTACTACGTTCCCGCTACTTTCACACGAGTCATTGATGGTCCCGTATAGCGACTGCAGAAACTGGACGTTCATTGTCTCTCTAAACGATTGCAACTGCAAACGCAGAATGGATACATTATGCTCCGCTATATCTTGGAATTTGACTGTGTGAACGGACGAATGCTTCTTAATTCCACCGTCAAAATAATTGGTGGCAGACAACCGCCGAAGGGGACCACCATGCACAAAGCTTTGTGTGTTCTCAGGTTTAATGCGAGCCGAAACGATTTCTAACTGAATCTCGCCCAGCCTTGAAACTAGCGCTTGGTTGATGTCCATTGAAGCTGCGGGGTTTGCGAAGAAACTTATTGATCGTTTTGCCACCCGAACTCCTTAAGTTAGGTCATTGTCGAAAGCGTACCCATTAACGTTACCCCCTCCCCTACATCCAGAGAAGGATTTCACCCGATAAAATGGCTAAGATACTACGTCACAGCGCAAGGGAGTATCTGACCACCTACGCAGCCGAGCGCAACAGTTGCATGAGAACTATTGGCGACCGCCTTCGGAGCGTGTGGCATCATCATAGGAAGCGGCATAACGATATGGGAAAAGAAAAATGCAACGGAAGAGTTCTCAGCACAGGACGTTTTTTATACAGCAAAGAGCGCACATAAATCTTGCACAAAGCAAGAACCGTTGTGATCAGAAATTGTAGCATGCTCCCACCTTAAGAGCACTCTCCCGTAGCTCGTTCAAGGGACATTTCGTTTCTTCGCACGCTCTTTCCGGACTTGGGCAAGATATTCAGGCATGCCAAAGGGCTGAAGAGGAGCTAGCTTTGCCTTTAGGGATTCTCTTATGCGTATCACATGTCTAAATCTTTCGACATCCGCTTCTGTAACAGAGATGTTTTTTAAGATAGGTGCGATTGACGTCTGCATTAACGAACCAGCGCTCTGGAGGTAATGCATATTGATGTAGTTATCCTGGAGGTGGCCTTTGTTCACATGCACTGACGGGCCATATGGAGCGGTTTCCGACCACTTAGTATATTCTACGAATCCCGAAATGAAATTACCTAACCTAATCATCGGCACAAGGTATCTCGGCGAAGCCTTATCAGAAAACTCTTCGAATAGGATGAATTGAATCAGGACCGCCATTATCGTATCAGGTATGAAAGTCCCTGCACTTGAGCTGAAGTCCTCAGGCAAATAATTAAGATATTCGATGACCTTTCGGCTTTGAATAATGCTCGCGGCCGCTGTTGAACCAGCTCCTGCGTCTGCGTCCAGCTCTAAGGCGCATCTCTCGTCATTTGTCATCTGTTGATTAGCAAAGAACAGATCGCAATGTCCTAGGCTAACATGAGAAAATTCGTGACCGAATAGGAAGAGTATTCCAATTAAAAGCAAACGGCGCGCGTATAGTTTTGCCGCATCAGTTTTTGGCATCACGTGGAATAGGCCGCCATCCGTCGTGGCTGGCTCGATCGATGCCGTGACACAAGGTGATGCGTTCTCTAAACTAACAGCGGCGAATTCATTACATAACGAAGCCGCACGTAAAACTGCGCCCACTGAAATCTCGATGGGATATGGAGTTCCTCGGCGAACCTCGGCGTAAAACCCGGACAGATCGACGATTTTCACAGTGATGCTATCAACGCGCTTTGGTGGGCCGAGCCACTTTAGGAGTCGCTTAGGTAGGCTTTGTTCTTCGAAGCGCTGCATGTTCATAGCGAGAGTTTGCAGCAATATAGTCACATCCTCGATGGCATGATCGGCGATTTCGACTAACAACGGATCGGTCAGGCCGAGCCGTTCAAAGGCACCACTGTCTCCGGTAGGAGAGTAGCCTGAGCCTAGACGTTTGACAGCCTCGTCGCCATCAATAAATCTACGCATGTGATCAATAGTCATTTATATTCCAACAATTTTAGCAATAGCGTGCTGCCTTATAAGCGGTCAAACGAACGCAAGGTGACGAGCAAGATCGCAACTCTCCTTCGTTAAGCGTATCTAACCGGGTTTCGATAGCACGTAATCGTCGGCCCGAGAATGCGATCTGACGTACCATCTAGCAGAGCCAGTTGCATTAGTTAACCATTGGCAAGCTGACGCTAGTGAGCGTCCGTCGAAGCGCAAAGGTAGGGTCGAACTCGCTACGTAGTTCGGGATCTAGCCTAATCGCTCGAGAACGTAATTTTCAGCTGTGAGCCGGCGTCGAGTTCCGAGCACGAACACATCTACTACTACGCCAACCCTTCGAGGAATTTTTGAATGACTGGCAGCGCCTTCGGAGTATTTTCAAGACCTGCATCTAAGAGCTTCATAGTTAGATGTTTTACGGACTCGCCACGGAGCGCCTTTAGTCGAGTAAGCAAGCCTACCTTCTCTTCAGGCTGCAGATCAGATTGTTCGATTCGGACAGCGATAAGCTCGCGGATGGTGTCATCGTGAAGCTTGACAGTAACCGTTCCAAAAATTGCAGTCAAGCCACCATCGTCCGCGAGGAAATCCAAGCCACTTGCAGTTATCTTTGCACCGACACTCCCCCAACTGCCATCCATGAACTGCTCCAGTCCCGATTCGATAAGACCATGAGCCTCGAGATAGAGCAAGTTGGTCGTGTATCTGTCGTCTTCCTCTTCTGTCATCTCCCTTTGTGGAAAAACATCCTGACGCCCCCTAGCGTAGTGATCAGATAATAATTCAAGGATTTCTCGTTGTAGAGCGCGATCCAGTTTCAAGTCTTCCCTCCTCAGTTATCGTGCTAGACGAATGCGGTCTGCTCGCATCTGTGTTCGAATTTGGTTTTCTCGATCGGCAAGCCAGCCCTTCGCCTGATCCTTATTGCCGTCGAAGCCAGCTTCCTTCATAGCTATACGCGCCAGTCGTGCTCGTTCGCTGCGATCGTCGGTGAGGAAACAGTAGAGTAAAGCGGAATTCGCCAGGAAGCGGGTAGCGGCCTCGTTTAGCAAACGGCCCCGGGTAAGAATAGGCTCACACTGCTCGATACGCGCACTTAGTTCGGCCTTTTCCTTGCGGCCGGTTTTCGTCCCTTCCCGCAGTTCGGAGAACGCGGCTTTGATTTGCGCCATCTCCGCAACTAGGGTAACGAACTGAGGCCTGCTCACGGCCGACAGGCCGGCGAGCGCCCCCAACCGATGTTTGATAACGCGGATTTCTCGTTTGGATCGACCTCGCTCCTCGTAGTGGCGCACGATCTCACCTTCAACTACTACGTCCGGTTTGCCAGTTCTCGCCATCCGTTCGATCCGACTGCGAAATTTCTCACCGATACCGCAAAGGAAGTCGTCGATGCCTCGACGGGACGTCTTCAATTGTGTGATCCAATCCTGAAGCTGCGCCTCATACCTGACCCCCTCGGCGACAAGCTGCGCAACGCGATCTTCTCGTTCTTTAGCTTTCCTAATGTTCTGGGCTAGCCCGATATCTCGGAACACCGTACTGTCAGCACCAAACTTCTCCTTTGCGCAATCACCACCAAGAATTGTAATCGAACCGTCTCGCAATCGCGCGACCCATCCATGATTATGAGGCGTCGCACATAGCGTCCCGCTTGCACGCTGAACGCAGCAACACCGCTTTTCGGGAAGGCGATACCACCCAACAATTTCCTTATAGTTTTCTTGAGTCAATGGGTTATCAGGCAGAAAGCCTGGTAGGTCAGCAATTTCCTCGAAGACCGCAAATCCGAGCAATTGTTCAACTTTCAGCGATTTCTCCATACGCACCTCGAGCACAAAAGGTAATTGACAGTACTGTACATCAATACAGTGCACTGCATCTAGTGGTTTTTGGAGAATCGATCCCACATCTCGTGCTTTGCTTGTTTGCTTCGTATGAGAGGAAAAATCTGTTGCGGTCGCGCAATTAGGCGTCGTGAAGAAGTTCGTCACCGTCTATTGAGGTGAGGCGCGACTATTTCTGAAGTAAATCTGTGACTACCCGACGGAAACAAAGCGGACGCGTGACCGTCGCCTGAGCCGGCAAATTGCTCGAGTATTGCGAGTCGAATGAAATTTTCTTGCGGACCACGTGGAATGCCTCGCATTTGCGAAGTTCCATGTGATACGGCCCTACTAGCGACATGGCAGGCTAACTAAGCTTGTCGTCGCTCTTTTTAAGGGCCGCCGCGCATGCTAGCGAAACGGTGAAGATGTGCGCTAGCAGTTGTGGGATTATGATAGAAGTACTAGGTCGGCGGGAGCCGTCTCAGCGAACGGCTTGGAGCTCTTGTTGCTGAAGAACCTGTCGATCGAGCGCATCGCCCTACCACGTTTTTGAACGACCCCGGCCGTAAGCCTTAGGTTCTGGACTCGCACTGAACGCAACAGCTACGCTAGAAGTTGCAATGTTTCGCTTAGTTAGTGCTGCGATCGACGTGATCGTGAACGCAACAGAAGTGATGCCGAGGCGAACGCAACACAAATTCAGCCGTTCGTCTGGGATCTTCCAATGAAATCAAACGCAACAGATATCCCTAACTACCAAGAATGCGGTGTTTGACTTTTTGCTTGGACGCTTGCGGGCTGATCCAGATATGCGCCATGTCAGCCATGCAGTCAGTCTTTCCCAATCAAGTCCTCGGCCACCGGCAAAACAAACCCATGACCTGATTGCGCCATGTGCAGCGCCTGTTCCAGAGACTCGATACGGCGCAGCAGCGTCAATGCCAGCGCAAGACCGTTTCGATCCAGCTCAAAGTCATCCTGCAGCCTTCGCGCCTGCCTGACGGTGAGAACGTGCACCGAATGGAAGCCGGCGCCCGGGTTCGACGCATCAGCTGGCGCCATCACACCATCCTCGACCAGATTGCTGATGTCATCAGGCGATAGTCCAGATACTTCAACCAGATGATCAATCGAGCACACCGCCATATCGTTAAGCCAGACCGCATGAGTCACTTGCATGGACATGAGTAAATCTCCTTAGCCGAAGTTGGCACGGGCCTGAAACTTGGACGCCTCTGCCAGTTGCTGATACAGAGCGCGCTCGGCATCGCTGACCTGCGATGGGACCTTGATGACGATGACTGCATAAAGCGCACCGGCAACACCATCGGGCCCGCGCAAGCCGCGCTTGGCAAGGCGCAGTTGCTGGCCCGCTGTGGATCCTGCTTTCACAGTCAGTTCGACGTGGCCGTCCAATGTTGGAATCCGAACCGCTGCGCCCAGCACGGCTTCCCAGGGAGCAAGCGGCAAATCCATGTACAGATCGCGCCCGCTGAGGCGATACAACGGGTGCGGCGTCAATGCCAGCGCAACGTACAAGTCGCCGGGCTGACCACCATGGTGGCCGGGACCACCCTTGCCTACCAGGCGCAGCCGCTGGCCATTGGCCGCGCCGGCTGGGATCGTGATGCGAAACGTCCGGCTGACCAGATGTTGCATGCCACGGGCATCGGACTCGGGCAAATTCGCACGCACTTCAATCTCGCGGCCGCCGTGAATCTGCTCGAGCGTGACGTCCGCGGGAATATCCACGTCCTGGCCCCGGGCCGGCGCTGGCCGGCGTGCTTGACCACCCCTCCCGCCACGTCCGAACGCGGCGAACAGATCGGCAAGGTCGGCGTCGTCGAAGCCGGCCCCAGCCGTGCTGAAGTTGTTCTGCCATCCGGGCGGCGGCGCAACGTCGGCGCCTTCTGGTGCCTTGCCAAGCTCATCGTAAGCAAGGCGCTTTTCGGGATCTTTCAAGACCGCATAAGCCTCGCCGATTGCCTGGAATTTCTCCTTCGCTGATGCATCTTTAGAGACGTCAGGGTGAAATTTGCGTGCCAGCTTGCGATACGCCTGCTTGATCTCTCATGTTGAACTTTCGTCGTGCAATGACATTTGGTTGCAGCTTTAGCAAAGTCCACTCTTCGGAAGCTCATGTCAACTGCAATGACCTTCCTTCTGTTCGCGCTTTTGTTTTTATCTTTGTTTTTAAACCACGTTGGTTAGTTACTTTTATATTTGATCGTTTGTGATCTGTAAGTTGCTTGAAGACCTTCCGTGCTCAAATAGCTATCTCAGTCGGTGAGAAAGCGCATTTGAGGCTAGGGTTGGTCAAGAATTGCAATATCGATCGCATACCAACCAAGTTCTTCTCCAAACACCGTCCTTGCACCCGATCATGCTGGTTGTCCTCAGTGGCAACCAGGCATCAACACAGCTAACGTGCTCTTCAAAGCCGCGTTTCCTGCGGGCGCGCCAAGTGCTACGGCTGCGAATCTACGAAAGACAACTTCCCAGGCCCCCATCGTCCGGCGTTTTGCACAAGAACGACTTGCTCTGCGGAATTTTCTGTAATTCCTGGAGTTTCGTTTATGACCAGCCTTCCCGGCCCTACCTTTCCCGGCTCACAACTTTCCCGGAACAGCGCTGGCAAGCGATCGCGTTCAAAAACAGACAACCATTCGGACAGAGCGATCAAATCTTAGAGCACTATTGCGACGTACCCAAGGCGACAACCTCGTATTCCATCAACAGAAACTGGACCACAAACAAGGCAATCATCACGCTTAATTCGATAAGAATCCCGGCGTTATAGCCGCCCGGCAGCACTGATCCCAGGGTCGCGCGAAGACACATATATGCGATAAGCAGGTAATTTGTCGGCTTGCGCTTGATACGCAGCGTCGTCCTGCATGTCGGGCATGTCGTCGTGCCGTCGAGCGTCATGAATAATGTCGAAGAGTTGGAGAGAGAGAAATCCTGACATTGAGGACATTGGTACATGCTTCCCCCTGATTAGATAGAACGCGTGTTGCGATTTGATAGTAGCTGAATAACCCGCCCATACGCTCACACAAAGTCACGCACAGTCAAACAGTTCATTAGTCATCCCCTCCCCCGTCACGGCATTCCCAGCTGGACCTGACTTGCCGTGCCCATCAGTCGAACTGATTCGATTTGCCAATGTTGCGGAAACGTTAATCGACGAGGCACAATCAAACCTCCCTTCTGGTGGCTTATTTCGAAGTTGTCGTCTTTGAGAGAGTCGAGTACGTCGATAAATTCGTGTGTGTTATTGCCTGTGTTGGTTAGTTACCTTTTTATGCTACTCTAGTGCATCCCAACCTGATCCTATCGTCTATGTCCACACCAACCTCATGGGACCGTGATCCCATCAAAGCGTTCCGGGAATTCGTCGCCACCACGGCCTTTGCCGAGACTGGCCGCCGCCTGCCCGCCGATGGCACGTTGCGCATTCCGTCTGCGGCATCGGCGAAGATCTACAACTTCATGTTTGCCAACGTGGCGGGCTGGATGATTGAACAAGGCCTCACCTTCTCCACGGTCACCCACGCCGACCTGGCTCGGTTCATCGGCCGCACCACCAAGGGGAAACTCATCCTCAACAGCAAGATCGCCTACCGCTATCTGCGTCTCCTCGAGCGCTGCTATGAGCACCTCGACGTCAACCCCAACCCGGCGCAGCTCGCCATCCTCAACATCGATCGCGCCCACATGACTCGGGATGACGCCGGGCGCACATTGTCGGACGAACAGTTGGTGCGGTTCTTCGCGGCCTTGCCAGCCGAGGCGCCACAGCGCCGCACGAGTACCCCGCTCGAGGGCTGGAAGCGCCGGCGCGATCGTGCCATGCAAGTCGTCATGGCCCTGGCCGGTCTGCGCGTATCGGAAGCGATCGGCTTGCTGATGTCCGAGATCGGCCGCCAGCAGGCGCTCGACGGCTCGATCGTGCTGACCATCACGCCCGACGAAAAGCATGACACCAGCCACGAACACACGATCAC
>Ga0308158_10001826_pt1 | contig 21371 bp, 17 predicted proteins | sample PhyBR2_FD_201038 | JGI IMG/M metagenome (GOLD analysis project Ga0308158, IMG submission 201038) | Phyllosphere microbial communities from UC Gill Tract Community Farm, Albany, California, United States - DLSLB.R2 | ecosystem: Host-associated > Plants > Phyllosphere > Unclassified | place: USA...
TCGCTTCGAGGATCACGAGCGCGCGGCCAACCGTTGCACGACCAAGCCCCGTCGCCTCGGCAAGATAATCGTAGGAAGGATATACACGGCCGCGGTTCAACCGCGCGAGCGTGAGAATTTCCTCAAACACCCGGACGGCGCTGCCGGTCAGCTTCGCGATACCTCGCTCAACGGCCGTGAGCGTTCGCTCCCCCGATCGCGCATCACGGCGCAAACGTCGCGCAGCATCGAGGGTCTTACGCGCGACATGCAGCAAACGGTCGGTTTCCCCCTTGGCCGGCACCGTCCAGAAAGCCTCCTCGAAGCTCCCCGCCTCCAAGCTGTCGCGTAACACAGGTACGCCCGTCCGGTGCGGCGCACCCGATCGCCCCCCGGATCGCCCTGCCAAACGCTCATGCGTCAGCCGGCCAAACGCCTTAAGCGAGGCGTCGCCTATCGTTATAGTCCCCATCGTCCGTTCCCTTTTTAGGGTGGCGGAAACAGGCAAAAGTCAGCCGTGGCACGAAACGCGCATCCTTGAATTCAATCTGAAAAGCGCGTATTTAGGGATCGTTGTTGAGGCGATCGTTTGTGCTTGCCGGCACGAACCTAGTATGTGCTTTCGGGATGCCCGGCCTTTGTGCCGGGTTTCCTTTTATCCGCTCACAGCCATTCCTTCGTCATCGATGCCAGGGGCAAGATAGGGCAGGGTGCCGATCTGAGCGACGTGTGCATCCTGCACCAGCGTAGGCGCTGCGCGCGATGCGACTCAGAAACGTCGGCACTTGTCCTCCCTTGCCAATGATCTTTACGACCACGTCCTCGCTCATCGGATCCGCAAGAAACCGGATTCGACGAACGATGACCGCCGTTAGGCCATCCTTGCGGTTTATGGGGGCGGGGCAAAGCGCCAAGGTTCGTGCTTTCACACGGAAAACTCGGGAAATGTTCGTGCTATTACACGGAAAACTCTTGCCGGGTCCGGTAGCTTAGCCGGGCAGGCCAAAGGGTATCGCGTTTGCGTTCGTGCTATTACACGGAAAACCTCGTGCTAGCATGCAAACGGATTACGCGTCCGTGCCGTCGTCTAGGATTTCGAGCTCTCTTTTGGTTCGAAAGCCGATGGTCGTGTGCAACCGTGGCCGACCACCACGTCCCGACGGAATTTTCGTTTCGGCCACATCGAGAGTATATTCGGGTAGACTATCCCGTTCGGACACGTCGCGAAGCTGCTTCTTGAAATATTCGAGGCCACGTCGGTCCGAAGCGCAGCCTACGCGCGCCGCGAGCTCGCCAATATCAAGCGTAAACCCGTCATCCTTGCAGTTGAACTTGGCAAGCTCGTACAGACGCCGCTCGATGGGACCAAGCTTGAAGAAGTCATGATGGTATGCAGCGATCCGCTGATCCGTCAGGATCGCACGATACAGCCAATCGCACACCATGACTTCGACCCATTTTACCCTGCGCTCACCCGTCGATGTCTTGATGTACTTGATGTCAGCCTTGAGCAGCCAGGAAAAGGAGCTGTCCGATCCTTCGCCGCCGGTTTCAATATTGGTGATGATCTGCGTGCCTTGCAGCCTGTTCAATGAGGCCTTGAGCGACGTATAGGACCGTGCCGACGCGTTCGTACCGGTGACGCGGAAGAGATCATTGGCGGTAAACGTCATGATCCGGTCGGCTTTTTCGCCTTTTTCGGCCCGCTCCGCCATCAGACTGGCGATATAGAGCAGGATTTCCTTGTCATAGATCGTTGCGACGCCGGTCTTGCTCGGATTGATCTCGATCCGGGCTTCGCCCGATTCAAAGACCATCGGCGTCATATGGGCCTTTTTCGACAGGGCGAAGAACGGAAATTCAGCCACGGTCCGCTCGCCCTGCACATCGCCGTACAGCGGGCTATGCACCGAAAACAGGTCGCCCTGAAAAACCGCAACGTCGCTCATGATCCCAAACTCGCCTTTATCAGCGATCAACCTGTGTCGGTGCCTCACACTTGTCTAACAGAAAGGGGGTTTTCCGTGTGATAGCACGAACATTAGCTTGGTTATTCCCCGGCTGGCCGCCTTCGACCGGTCGCCCCTCGGAAAAGCACGGCAATTTCTATCCACTACCTTGGGATCTCGTGCTGCACTGCGTGCTTTCACGAGGAAAACGCTGGGCTGTGGCATGAGCCGCACGACCGAGACAGGAGACTTCGTGCTATTACACGGAAAACCCTGTCGGCCTTCAAGCCGCCTGCCGTTTGCGATTATTCAAGCCGATAATGTCGGTGCTACCTGTGTCCACCGATAAACGATATTACGGTCTACTGGGACGTTTTTGGTCAAAGGCGGGTCTCGAATATATCTGTATTGCGAACCTAGTCGGCAAGCACCTGCACCGATTTATGCCGACTGACTTCTTAAAGTTTGAAAGTCGTCGCGCCTTGCGATCCGCCCTTGGTGAAAAACCCTGCGCGTAAAGAGTGCCCCCGCGAACTGCGTCGAGTCATAGCCCGCTGCTGCCGCATAATGCTGGACCAATCGCGCGATCGCACGGTCTGATATCGCAGCAGGGTCAGCGCATCTCGCCGCGACAGACGTCGAAACAGCGGCCCTTCGGCATGCCCGGCCGCAGCCATCTACGCGAGAAGCAACGCCTTTGGCCGAATGCCCCAGCCCTCAGGGATAGCATAACGATGCCTTCCCGGCTCTAATGGTTTTCGAATGGGTAACCGTCAGCGTGAACCCTTCGGGTACGATCTGGATATGCTCGACCTGAAGTGCAACGATCTCGGAACGCCGTAACGCCGCAGCCATGCCGATCGCCAGGATGGCGCGACCGCGCAGCGCCCGCAGACCTTCACCGTCGATCGCGGCCAGCGTGTTCCGTAGTGCGGCAACGTCTGCAGGAGGCTTCTGTCGTTTGGCACCGCCATATTCCACGCGAATGCCGGCGAGCACTTCAGCCAGACGCCCCGCGGTCGGTGCCGGATACCCGCCAGCGCGATGATCGCGATGATAATGCCCCATCGCCGCCACCCGCCGGTTGATCGTTGACGGGTTGAGCCCGGCGGTCGCTTGGTCGCTAGCAAAGACCGCAATGATGTCCGGCCTTGCCGGCAGCGATACCGAGCCGTGCTGCATGCACCAGGTGGTAAGGATCGTCCAATCGGACTCATACGCACGCCGCGTCCCACCGGCGCGGGCCGCTTTGGCGTACGCGGCCGCCCGCTTGATCTTTTCATAAAGGATCGCGGGCAACAACGGTTCATTAAAGCCCATGGTGACAAACGTTGTTCGCGTCAGTGCAAGGTCCGGATGGAGTTCCATCGGTCGAAACCTGCGAGAGGCGGTTATACAGAAGCGTGCGCCACGCTCGGTTTCGACAAACTACTCTGATGCCCGAATACTCGATTTGTCGGACAATGCTGGACCCGATTGACTAGATTTCAGCCTGCGAAGTCCATTGCTTGGCTTTACATAGAGAGTGGCTTTACGGGTTAAGTTATAGAGGCTTAATTACTCCGGTTCCTCGCTTTCGCCCATCTCATCGCCGGATACTCAATCACGGTCCATGAAAGCCAAGCGACTGGAATCAACAGTGCCATAGTCAGCCCAAACACGGACAATATTCCTATACGCTGCGTTATGCCCGACCATATCAACAGCTGTATTATCGGAGAGTGATAGACATAGATTCCAAAGGATATATCACCGAATCTATTAACTGGAATATGCGGGCCAATTAGGCCAACAGAAAGCACCAGTGCGGTTATTGCTAACGGCGCCACTAGATAAAACGTCTGCACGCCGATAATAACAACACAGGACGATACCATCACAATTGGCCATCGGAATCTAATAAGGTGATCTCTGTAAATATAAGCAGATGCACCAACAACAAAGTATCCTGTCCAGCCAGGAAGTTGTCGAGCAATTCTAGCGTAGATGTTAGTATGCTCGGGATCCGCTAAGCTATTCCATCCGACAATCCAGGCATAACCCGCTACATAGAGTATCAACGCGCACGCCTTGCCTGCTTTTCCCCTAATAACTGCCATTAGGGCCGGAAGAAAAAAGTAGAAGGCAACCTCGATCTTTAGCGTCCACCAAGCGGTATTAATTTCCTGATGAATATTGTTCTCGAACGCACCAGGAATTGTCGGCTGTATAGTATTCATAAAGAGGAGATTCGCCAGCAGATAACGCACGCTCGAGCCTAACAGCGTCGTCCATTCATTCAGCGTCGAGACTAACAATCCCACGATCAAGGCAAATATGACCGAGACGGCATAAGCAGGATATATACGACAAAGACGTGATAAGAAGTAAGTTTTCAGACCGTGCGCCCGATCATAGCTTCCGGCTACCATGTAACCACTGAGACCAAAGAATCCAGCGACAGCTAGATCGCCCCGCGCGATCGCGGTGTACCATGTCGGCGCCGGCAGCCCCGTCATCACATAGCTGTGATAGGCCACGACCATAGACGCCAAAGTTAGGCGAACCAGATCCCAGTTGTTACGCTCCCGCAAGCGATCAGCCGCCGCGAGCCGCCAAGGCTCGATAGTTTTGCAAGCTGCTGGCATCTGGATCAAATTACTTCTTGGGCTTTGTCTTTTGGACTTGGCTGTTTGCTGATGTGAATGAGGCAGTCGAGCCCACCCCGCGGGTAAGCCGATTGCTGATCCGCGAATCTATTCGGGTTTGCAATCGCTGCGACACCCTAGCCATCGGTATAGTATTCGGCGCCGTCTTTTCCCGATCCTGCCGCTGCCCAACAGCGATAACCGGCTGCCGGCTTTCGCTTTGAGCTGCGGCAATGGACGATATCGAGCAGCTACCAATAACCGCGAAACCAATTAACAAGGATACTGGAACTTGACCGACATACCTCATGTACGGCCTCCTTGTTGGCCCGCAGGAACGAGCTCCAAGCGATCAAATTGACCACTTAACGTCGTCATAGCATCCGAAGATCGTGCTATCAGCGCGAGGGTTTGCATGGGGCAATTCATAGGAACCGTCATCGAGCCGAAAAAGTTTCCGTTGGCCGAAGACGAATTAGGAACAATGACGCGTCCCGCTTCCCGCCCGTCCTGACATGTTAGCACCCAATAAGGCAGTGCCGCCTCAGATTGATCAATACCGACACTGTGACCATGCAAACGATACTGGCCTGGAGGAAGCACCTGGACTTGTCGAACCAATATCCCGCCAATACTAGTCGACGCACTCACATCGAGGGAATTCGTATCCATAGAAGCGCTCAACCCGTCTGCGGCAACGGATTGCCAGTCAAATAGTGTCGGATTTATCAGACCCGCAGCGAATGTTGGATCGCGGCTGGCGTCGCGCCGTGCATTTGTGTGAAGGGATGCATAATACCGCCAAGCGTCCTCAATCGAACCTTTCGCTGCAAGTCTCGCAATCACCAACTCCTTGGCTATGCTGGGAACTATCGAGTTTCGCAGTTCGAGATCGCGGAATAACAATGCAGTAGCCTTTAGGTTAGTGCCATTCGCGGCCGCATATTCAATGAATAAGCTGGCCCAAGGCGCCCCGGCGGCAAGTGTCGTGATCAGTCGACTGCGAACGCGGTCATCTCCTATTGCCTCCACGAGAACAGGAAATAGGATTGCGCTTGCCTGCTTTGAGGTCCGCAGAGCAATATCATAATGGTGCAGGGTGCTCGCAATGTCCCCGCGCGCCACAGAGTCCTCAATCGCCCATAATTGCGCCGGCAGATCACGGCGTGTCAGCAGTTGCCCGTAGGCGAAAAGCCGCCGTGCCCGCGGCGTGTCGTTTTTCTCCTGCGCCAGCATGCCCAAGGCCGTAACGGCCGGCGCAGCAGTGGCATCCTGTCGCAAAGCCCGCTGCGCTAGGATGCCGCCAATCCGTTCACTCTTGCCTCGAAGATTAAGGAGGCTCGTAAGAGCGAGTTGAGCGGTGACTCGGCCATCCCACGGAGCCATGGCATGCGCCCGCGCTGGATCATTGCTTTTAATAACCGAGGCTAGCGACGCAGCGACGCTTATTACAAGAAATGCTATCGATAAGACGGCCAGCGCACCACGAACCATCCAATCGATCGGGGATTGCTTTGATATCGAGCGCCCTCCCCGCGGGCTCCGGGATGAGTCAGGCCTTCTCATCGCGGCCGTAGCCATAACCATATTCATAACCATAGCCGAAATGGGCTTTTTGCATTTCAAACTTCGTCATCACGGCACCGATGACCCGAGCATTTACGCTCGCAAGACGACTGAGTGCGGTCTTGACCAATGTCGAGCGAATGCCATGCGCCTCAACCGTATATATCACGCCCTGAACCCGGGCGGCGATCAACGGCGCATCCGCCAATCCCATTACCGGGGGAGAGTCGATCACGATATGATCATAGCTCTCGAGTAGGCGATCAATCAGTACTGGCAAGCGGCTACCGGCCAACAATTCTGCTGCGTTCGGCGGGATGGGGCCGGCCGACATTGCCGTAAACCCCAAGTCAGCCATTTCGAAGGTCATCGTCTCGATGTTGTCGTCGCCGGACAAGAAGTTGCTGAGGCCACGATCATGAGACACGCCACCCAGTTCATGAACCGAAGGCGAGCGCATATCGCCGTCGATCAGGATGACGCGGCGATGACCACGCGCGAGCGTAGTGGCGAGCGCCAGCGCGGTAGTCGACTTGCCTTCTGCGGGCCGCGTTGAGGTGACTGCCAGGGAACGGGGCACGCCTTGCTCGGTGGTGAAGCCGAGGCTGGACTGAACCGCAAGATAGGCATCAACAAGATTCGACTTGCGATCAAGGAGCGCCTCTTTGGGTGTCGTATTTTTGACCTTTGGAACCGACCCAAGCAACGGCAGACCGATAAGGCGCTCCAACTCGCTCGGATCAGCTATAGCTTCATCCATCTGCTCAAGAGCAAATGCCGCTAATGCACCGACTGCTAGACCGGCCAACAGAGAGATGGCCATGTTAATCAGTAGCTTCGGGCTTGACGGCATCTGCGGAACATCCGCAGCATCGACGATGGCGACGTTATTCACGCCGACATCACCCGCAACCCCAATTTCTTTGAACCGTTGCAGTAGGCCATCGTATAGGGCCCGGTTGGTATCCACCTCTTGCTGATAGATATTGTACTGGATGCTACGCCGGCGTAGGTCGAGATACTGAGATTTAAGTTGGCTTACGCGAGCTTGAAGCGCCTTCTCACGACCAAGCGCTTCCAGATATTCGCCCTGGAATGATCCGGAGACACGGGCTTCCTCACTAGCAATCGACCGGTCGAGCTGTGTGATCTGCGATTTGAGCGCAGCCGCCGCGGGATACGTCGGCTCGAACTGAACCATCAGCCGCTGATAATCAGCCGTAAGCTCTGCGCGACGCTGCCGCAGACTGTTAATCGCCTGATTGCGCAGCGTCTCGGCAGAAGCGCCCGAACGACCAGCCTGCTGATAGCGTGATTCCGCCTGAATCCGGTCTGCCGTCGCCTGCGTCAATACCGTGTTCAGTGCCGCTAGATTATCCGCGACGATTGACCGTTCTGACGTGGCACGGCCGTCTGCCCCCGTCTGAGACGGCAAGTTAATGATCTGCTGCGCAGACGCATAACCGACAAGCTGTCTCTGCGATGCATCCAGTCGCTGCTTAAACTCACCTAACTGACGCTGGAGCAAGTCCCGTCCATAAGACGTCGCCTGGATCTTTCGTTCTAGATTGGTTTTGATGAAGTTTTCAGCCCAAGCGTTAGCCACTCGGGCAGACAGCTCGGCATTAGGGCTGATGAAGCTGATCGTCACAAGTCGCGACAGACGCGTTGGCGAGATATCAACTCTTTTCATCAATATCCCGCCGGCCGCACGCAGACGTGCGGTGCGGCCAGATGCTGGATATCGTCCATTAGCAAGCTGAAATGCCGGATCGCTGCTAGATACGCCGAACAATTTAAAGAAATTGGGGTCATCCACCAATCTCTGTTCAGTCGCGACACGCTCAGCCAATGACCGCGCATGCAGAAGGCCATATTGGGTCTGATAGAATTCCTGATCGGCGATGCTTGCTTCGCGTTCTACGCCTTGGAAGTTCGTAACCTTATTAGCCTCGCGAGAAATTTCGATCGTCGTTTCCGCCGTATATTTTGGCGTCATTAACAACGTGACGATCAGGCCCAACAGGAAAAACGCGGCCATCGCGCCAAGCACCACGTAGCGCCAACGGATTGCGATACGCAGATACTGACGGATCAACGGCGAGCGCGTGCCATCGCTCCCGTCGATCTTCGATCGATCACTTCCGGATCCAGCTGATGCACTAGGCTGATGCGATACAATTAGGTTCATGACGACGGCTCGATCTTACTGCAGTATCGCGATGAGCGGCGCTGCCAGCAACGGCGCGACCGAAACAAAGTCACGGAAAAGGCGACGTTGCGGGGAGTCTCCAACGACAATTACATCGTTAGCGTAGATGGGCGGGTCATCGTAGGCACCGCCTCTAATAGCGGTCATATTGTATAGACCCGCCATTTTTTTGCCATTCACCGTACGCAAGATGACAACGTCTTCCTGCCTCGCGAACTCGGTCATGCCCTTGGCAGAAGCAACCGCGCGCAAGAGAGTCATCTGGTTGGTCACCGGGTAAAGGCCGGGCTCCACAACCTGACCATCGATGGTAACCACCTGGCTTACCGAATTCTTGATGTTGATTGTCACCTCAGGGTTCCGGACATATCGGCCACGCAAAGCCGCTTCCACAGCCCTCGCCAATTCATCCGCAGTCTTGCCTCGTGCATCGATCGTACCGATTAACGGCATTGATATCCGACCGCTGGCATCGACCTGGATCTCTCGGCTAAGCTCGGCGACATTAAAGACATCAACCTCGATCGTATCCAGAGGCCCGATCAGCGACGGCCGATCTGCAACTGTAAGATCCGCCCTTTCAGGAGCGGGCAGTTCGTCATTGTTCTGGATGACAGTCAATCGCGCAGAGGATTCCAGAGGGACCCGCTTAGCGCACGCAGCTACCATCAAGGCCATCGAAAGAGCGATGTAGATTTTTCGCATATTTCTCAAGAAATTCCGCGCCGAGTAAGGAATAATTCGTCGCCTATAGATGCAGGGGGGCGCCGGGTAAAGCTGGTGTCGCCTTTGCGTTACCGCTGTTCAGCCAGATCGCTGCCACGACCAGCACCACCATGAAAGCCGGCGTGCGCGCTGGATAGTCGAAGAGGCTGGCTACCATTAGCAGCAGGATTGCCGCCGACCCAAGTTTGGGAAGGCTCGCTTGCGATTTCCAGGCGTGGACACTGGCCCAAGCCCACCAAGCCAGCGCCGTGACCAAGAACAAAACGCCGATCACCCCGCCATCCAAGATGATTTCCAGCCAGTCGTCGTGTGCATGATTGAAATAGGTTGGCTTCAAAAGCGCAAAAGGCTCGTGCATGCGAAAGAGCGTATCGAAGCTTCCGAAACCTGCGCCGAACGGAAAATAATCACCGACCATTGCCAAGACCGTCGGCAAGCCGCGGCCGCGCATGTCTTGGTCGAGATCCGTGGCCAACAGACGGCCGATAGACACACTACGTCCGGTGGATACTCCGACGAGGGTCATCAAAGCGATAACGCACAGCGCCGTGACAATCATGGTCGGGAAGACCCAACGTGAGCTGCGTTGCAGCCTCCGTTGCAAGCGCTTGCCGATAATAACCGCACCAAGCGCGACGCCGGCGACGCCCAGCCCTAGGCCCGCACGGGAACCACTTCCCAGGATCGCCAGGAGGAACAGCAGGACTAGTCCGCTTGCCAACGGCCCGCGCCACTGAAGGCGCCCCTCATCCTGAAACGCCCATACCGGCGCCAGCACACAGCCGATAGCCATAAGCAACGCGAAATGGTTTCGGTTAGCGAGCGTTCCCGAGGTCTGCCCCGGCGTGTCGTTGATGAAGGGATTGGCGAGTACCGCCCCGGAGAACTGCAGCAAGCCGATCATCATGCTCGCTGATATGAATACGAGCATCATTGCGGGTAGCCAGTCCCGCTCATCCTTCCGCATTATCGACACGAGCATAACCGTAGCGAAAGGAACAACGAGCGAGGCCAGCGCATTAATCGTAGCGCTTGGCACGATCGACCAAGGTCGCCATGGCTGTGCCTGACCGCTGGCCGTCGCTGCTTCGATTAAAATTGCCCTACCCGGCATCGCTTGCCAGACGCCTACCGGTAGCGGCAGCAACTGAAGCACAGTCAGCAGCACGCCCGCCGTCAGAAATAACATCACCGGCTTGTGGTCCAACCGCGGCCGAGGTGCAAAGATGGCGGCGATCGCTAATAGCGCCCAGCTGACGCCGCGTACGACCACTTGCCCCATCACATCGGCACGCGAAGCGCCACCCGCTATCCATACAGCAATGAGAAACATCGCAAACAGGCCGAGTGACAATGTTGGGCGAAACCGCGATGGAGACAGGCGTTGACGCTGCATCGGTTGCCCTTATGTCGTGATTTACGGCGCAACAAGAGCAGTTAGGCCGGTTTGGTCAAAATACGTCAGAGCAGTGCTTGCCCAACAGCGTCATGGTACAGCGCGGCGACGTGTGCCCAGTCCTGCGGGAGGGTTTGCGTGGTGTAGAGGCGGCCCGCGCGTTGTAGAATGGCAGCCTGACCGGGAAGCATTGCAAGCGCATCGCACAGAACCGCGACGTCCTCGGCCGTGCCGTCGCAGGCCACGACTGCGGGACGAAGCGAAGCCGGCGTAGCATCGCCGATTCGGGTGGCGACGATCGCGCCATTGTCTAATCCCGCTAGAACACTGCCGCGACGTGCCGACACCCCATCTTTAAACGGTAGATACAGGATCTTGGTATCCGCAAGCTGCCGAGCCACCGCCTCGTCATTCAGTCCTAAAATCAATGTAACGCCGATCTTCGCGCAACAATCCATCACCATTCCGCCGAAAGCGTCGTAGCCCTTCGGAATTTCACCAATGATTGCGATACGTACCTGGGGTACGGCTATCCGCATTGCGGTGGCAACTTCAAGAAAATCCTCCAGCCCCTTGTTCGGCCGAATATGCCCGAAATACGCCACGTCGATGGACCGCTCGGCAAAGTCGGGTTGATTCTCCGCACAAGGGATATTGCTGAGGATGCCAATTACCGAAGTGGGCACCTTTGAGGAGAAGGCCTTGAACGCCCTCGCTCGATCCCGTTCTACTTCGGTGGTAAAGATAATACGCGCTGAAAAGTGGGACGCTAACGCCAAAGCAATCTGTGCTTTCCGCGACAGCGACGTGAACTCATGGAGGGCTAGCACTGATCGATAGCGGCGCGTGATCCATCCGATCACAATCAGGATATGCGGCACCAGACTCCAGCCATATCCCTGCGTGGGATATTGAACTACAATTGCTGCCGGTTTCAAAGCAAACAATCGCCGCAATATTCCCGGTAAGGCGCGCAAAGACCAGTCGCGCTCGACAAAAGCTTGCCAGCTTGGTTGGACTGCCTCCATTAGCCGTGCCGTATAGTCCCCGACCCCACAGATATCAGGAGGATATGCACCTGATACTATCAGAGTTCTTGATTGAGTATTATTTGCCATGTCTAGCGGGCTTCCAACCATTCTACGCCAGCGCGAAAGTCACGTCTCAACTCGTCTTCGTTATTAAGCTTGGAGCGTTTTATCTTCTGCCCTGACCGCAAGGCCGCGATCGCCGCCACCAACGCTTCAGGTGTCTCAAACATTTCCGCTGAGCCGGTATAGAATTCTCGAAAGACGGGAGTGTTAAGCAAAAAAGTCGGCCTCCCATTCATCAGGGCCAGAGCAACGGGCCGGGCAAATCCTTCACCTTCTGCAACCGACACAGCGATGTCGATAGAGCGGATGAATGCGGGCATTGACATGCTATCGCTGCCGACGACCTCGATCGCCAGTTCAGGATAGGCGGTACGCAGACGTTCCGTATAGGCGTTACAATGGCCGAAAATCTGCCAGGACACTGGTAACCCCTGCCCCCCGGCCCGAACCGCCGCAAATAGCGCATCGTAATTCTTTTTTGCTGAGTCAGAGCCGAATAGCCCAACGACGATTTGCTGCCCGATGGTCCCCCCGCTGGTTTGCGGCCCCGAGGCAGGATCGCCTAAATGGTTTGGTAAATAATGCATCCGCTCTTCCCTCACGCCACATCTTAGCAGGAAGTGGAGACCGTCCGACCGGTTGATATAGGCCACTGCACCTCTTGAAATGGCCAACGCCAAACTAAAAAGCCCCTTCTTTATCGCACCAGTCCGCCCCGTGAACGGGAAGCTATCATGGACCACAACGACCTGACGCCGCACGAACGCCACAGGATGAGTACTTGGCGTGAAGACGAGTTCTTTCAGACGGCATGCGTGAATCAACGCCATGAGAAGTTGCTTCTTAGTCAAAACCCGGACTTTTGCTGTCGGAATTCTGGCCGATACGACCTGCGCTAACGCTTCTGCCCTGACCCAGACCTCTCGCACAGAAGCGCCAAGCGCTTCGGCGTAGTCAAGACCGTAGTGAAAAAGACCATTGCTCTGCTTGATGAACCACATGTTCACAATTATCATATTGCTCTTCACAAATTGATGGAAGACATGGATATATTAAACATGTTTTCGCAACAGTTATCTTGTCACTATTATTTGAGTTGTTCAATACACCGAGTAGAAAGAGTTATAAGGTACATATAACTGAAGATATGGTGTCAATGCGCTCAATAGAAGTGCCAATGTAAATACCAATAGATATAGCACATATGGGACTTTTAATGCTTTCAAGTCATGAAATACAAGTGGTATAAGAACGATTTCAACAATTGAATAATATGTACTAATAATCTGAAATATTGGTGCTGCAATCATAGAGAAGTATATTGAGCAGCCAGCTATATAGATGTTGTATAGTTTTTGAACATATAGAGTGGGATTTGCGTGCCTCATGTAGATTATAAGAATTGCAATGACTGACCCTCGCTTTAGAGCCCCCAGAATTGCCTGCCGAGCAAAGTCGGTGTTCCCGTCATATTGCGCGTCGCCGGATGTATAAAACACCAGCTTAGATACGACTGAGACCCCCGCATATTGAGACAAGGCATTAGCTAGGCCTTCGAGCAAAGTGAGCGATACACCACTAATTCCTAGCACGAGGCTTAATACGAGCATTGGGATGACAGTGCGCGTACGCCAGGCTTTCGCACTGACAATCAGGCCCGGAAGCGCCGCAACAGATGTACGATGCATCAGCGCCGCCAATCCAAACGGTAGCGCCCACTGTGGCCACCCCTGAGTAAGACGACGCGGCCGCGCTAGAACCAAAAAACCGATACAGGTAAAGCCGATCGCGATCATACGGCGATTGCTGCCCATAAAGTGAGTCATTGCGTAAGATGCGTAGAATAGAAAAACCCCCATGCAAGGTAGTTTTGTACTTCTCTCTATAAATATATAGACAGAAACAACCGCAACAATTGCGTCTATCATTAAGAACACGGTGTAGTTTTTGCTAAAAAAGTATACAATTTTGTTAAATAGTATATACCCATAGTCAATACCGAATACAGTTGACTCATAATCGGAACTAGAGTCTGACGTATAAAATATTTTATAGTATGGGAACCAGTCAGTGCCGGTCTCCCATCGCAGTCCAATCAACAATATTATTGTAACTATTCCGGCTCTTGCCATCCACTTTGCTAGTATTTCGTTTTCGTAAAATAGCTCTATAATCATAGCCATGGCAAGGCAGGCGTAGATTATAAGATATATTTGGCCTTCGCCAAAGATGATATTGATGCTCGCTAGCATTAGAACACATTCGATTTTACATTAGCCGGCATAATTTCGGCTTGGTCGAGACAGAATGTATCGTAATGTTGCTCCACATGGGACAAGCGATTAAGACTACGTACCAAAAAGAAAAAGCGCGATCGCCCAGCCAATTTGAACAATAGACGCAAGCCCATGCGCGCGCGCGCGAGCAAGCGATCGGGATTGGCCACCGACCGTGTGGTGGCTTTGTCCATTGCCAAATCGGTGGCGCCGGATTTCCCTAGCAATCCTCGCATAGCCAACGCCGCATAGAAACTCTTGGCACCCACCCCAAATGGGTCTGCCGCGAAACCATGCCGTTCTAGCCAAACACGAAACAAGCGTCGATGACTTGGTAGAATCTGCATACCGTTTGCAAAGCTTTCGAAGCCATAGGGGATAGAAAGGTAGCGCGACATGTCATTTGCACACTCGCTGATGGCTTTTGCATAAGCCTCATAGACAGGCTTTAGATCTGTATAGTGTTCGGCATCGCTAAGGTTTAGCTGTGAAAACTTGCCACCTATAATCTTCCTGAAATCGAATCCTGAAAAATGTAGGAAAATAAGAGGAACGGTCTCATCGTCCTCTGTCCGAGATGAACGTGACATTACCAAGAACGCATCTTCGCGGACGATGATCTCACGCTCATGGTAATTCCATGGAGCAACGTTACAGCCAAGATGACGCCATATCTTTACGGCTTTCGAGGAGAACAGGGTTGGTACAAAGTCGATCCAACGCTGATCAGTGTAGAGAGCGTTGTAATGGTCATTGAACGCCTGGCGTCGCAACCGTACATGCCACCAGTTTAAAAACTGGGTCGTCTCAATTGCGGATCGCAGACCAATAAAGCCTAGATTGTAGACACCGGTTGCTAATATACCTCGGTCCGCCCGAGGGCCATCTATAGCTGACGGTACGCAGAGATGCGGTGTGATCAAAATCGCGCTGTCATCGAGCTCACGTAATATATGTTCGGCCCCAGCGGTGAGGAATGTATCTGGATCCATATATACGCATTTATCGTAACCATCTGCAAATGCGTGCATGAAGCACGCCGCCTTTAATGACGTGCAGAATTCGGTGATGTTGTACATGAAAGCCATGTTGGCAAACTCGATCGCATCGATGTACGGTTCGAGCGCGACGGAAGCCGAGACAACCCCGTCGCTTGCCGCGATGTCGGTCCCGATGCCGTCGGCGACATAGATACGGAAATCGACGTCGGCACCGTGTTTGGCGACCGAATTTTCGAGGACTTTGGCCAGACCAACGTAGTTTTTGGCGCAGATCGTGAAGATGAGTGATGACATGGCCGTTGCGTTACTTTCTCGTCTGGCTCACGGAGACTGCACCATCGGAGAAGATGCGGCGGATGGCGGGCTGGTCTAACGAATGCTCCCATATAAAAGCGTTCCGATACGATCTCGCTTCCGGATCGTTTTCAAAAGCCGCAATCCGCTCGGGCAGCGCGTCAAATGCCGCGCGCAAGGCTGCGGCGTCTTCGCGCGCATAGACAATCCCCCAGCGACCGTTATCGGTTGCATCGATCGAACTTGCGATATCACTGGTAACGATGAACAGACCGCTGAAATGCGCGTCCGCATAGACGTTCGGGAAGCCTTCGGGTCCGCGTGAGTTCATCAGCAACGCCCGACTACGCATCAGCACGTCGTAATAAGCCCGCTTGTCGGTGATCTCGCCGTGAAACCGGTATCGCTCGTCGAAATGCGGATCCGCAGCTCGGTAGGTAGCGATCGTTTCAGCCATTGCCTCATCTATCTCGCCCACGAACTCGATGGTCCATTCGGGTGGCGGTGGCCCGGCTTCGAAAATCAAGCTAGTATATTTGACCCAGATCGAAAGCCTTCCTGAGACGACGATCGACGATCTACGCGGCTCAACCGGAGTTGCGGGAATACCAAGCGACGCAAGCCAGGTCTCGCTGACGCCACTAAACGTCTTGGCTAGCTTATGGCCGAGCTGCAGCCCAAGAAAGTTCGCCCGCAGGATGTCCTCGCAGACGGTCGTCTCGGAGATGACAACATCTGCCATCGCCAGCAATTCGCGATAATAGTGCGCCTGTCGCAACCTACGGTTCCAACGCCCGCCATGCCGCTTCCAATCAGCTTCTACCGATCGAAGAAATTCAGCATTAGCATCCAGTTTCATGACGAGCTTTACCGGATCGCGTCGCCTCTTTGCGACCCTTGCCACGACATAGTCGGTGACCGGCGTGAAGGGGAACAGCACGAGATGCGTAAGGCCATTCACCTTCGCGACGTCCCGATACAACTTCAAGTTCTTCAGAAAGTCCAGACGCTTCGGCAATTTGCGCAGCGCCTTGGCATATTGTCGGACAACCTTGCCGCGAAAGCGGTCATATCCTTTATTTAAATCCATTGCCGAGATCCAATACTCAAGATCAAGGTTATGTTTTTCTGCTAGAACGAACGGCACCTGCCCAAAATCTCTTGTCAGAAATGCATCTGACGGAGAAAATTCTAGGTCGTTATAGTATAGTATTACCTTACCAGGCACATCAAACCTTCCTGCAGAGGAAAATATTTTGATAAGCTCGATAACGGTCTCCAAAGATCTTGCCGACTATGCGCGATTTCGCGTTCTCGAAGGGATTGAAAGCAAGCGTGCGAACGATCTGTAGCCGCTTACTCAGCATCTCCTTCGCGTCTTCCAAGCCGAAGAATCGCACGTGCGTCCTGTCGAGGATGCCGGCATCGTCATAGGGAAAACGACCGCTCCGCACGATCGTCAGCAGATTCGAATAATAATGGAAGTTCGGCAGCGAAACCAGGAAGTAGCACCCTTCCTGCGCGGCATCCGCTAACCGCGTCACCAGCGCTTCCGGATCGCGCAGATGTTCCAGGACGTCGAGCAGGAGCACGAGATCGAACGTGCCCACGTCGACCGGGAGGGCATCGCGCTCGAGATCGATTTGGGCAAAGTCGTCGAATATGCCTGCATAGTCGTTAGCCGGATCGAGGAAGAGATCGAGGCCAACGCTACGCGCTTGTGGGCAGCGGACCTTCAGCGCCCGGGTAACGCCGCCACGGCCGCAACCGATGTCGAGGATCCTAGACGGGCAAGTCGGCAGTAGGTCGAGAGCCTCCGATCGTGAATGATCGTAATAGCCGTCCTGCATCTGATTATTCTCCATCCGAGTCATCCCTAAAAAGTGGTCGAGCGGGCGAATTGATGCCGGTATAGATAGACCAAGCTGGGATATCGCCCTTCACGACGGCATTTGCGGCCACCACCGCTCCATCACCGATCCTAGTGGGACTAAGTACAACGACATTCGCACCCAATTGCACCCGATTACCGATCTCGATGGGACCGGGCGAATGAAGGGGCCGCAAAGAGGGCGGCAATGCGCGATGCGCGGGGTCGCGAAGGTCTCCGTGATAGTGATCCGTGACGAGCACATTGGGGCCGAACAGCGTTCCTGCACCGATACGAAGCGGCTGGATCGCGGTTACGACCAGTGGTCCCGAGGCGGAAACCCCCTCCTTGATAGTGATCGCACCGAGATCGGAGTGGACGCCGAGCCACAGGTCGCCGTCGCAACGGAAGCTGGGGTGGATCGACATCCGATCCGTCCGGCCACGCAACTTGATGCGGCCGGTAACCCGGGGCCGCAAGCTCATCCAGCGGCACAGCCGGGTCCACGAGGCATTGAGCCGGTGCTTTATCCTGGCTGACAGGGTGCCCATCATCCCACCGCCCGCTTGATGAAATTCAGCCCACCCAAGACGCTGGTCGCGCAGAAAAGCGCCATGGCTGCTTCGGTGACCAGCATCGTCGAGGCCATACCGATGACGCCGAAATAGATGCACGCGATTGGTGCTGCGATCAGAAAGCTCAATCCGACAAGCCGGTAGACGACCGCCATCGATGAATCGAGGCGCAATACGATCATTACCGGGTTCAGTGAGACGCTGATGATGGTGAAGAAGGACGTAGCGAGCCAGATGGAAAAAATCATGATGCCGACGTCGCTGTGCCGCGCGGAGAAGAAGATGTAGATATGCTCCCGCAGCGCGAACATGATTAACAGTGCCATGGCCGCGGCTACTGCCACTGCCGCGATATATAGCCGCACCTGAGCCCCCAGTTTTCCGGGGGCCCGAATGTGCGACCGGACGAACGAGGGGAAACTCGTCTGCGCTGCAACGTTGAACATCGACACGAATGCCTGCGATATCTTCTGTGCAATGCTGTAGAAGCCGATGCTTGTGGTGGACAGCATGGTGCTCATGATGATGACGCCACCATGCGCATAGACCGCGCCCCAAGCCGTCGCGGAAAACAGGGTCCAGTTCTCGGAAAACAGCCCCTTGACCTCGGCAGGCAATGATCTCGTCATCGTGATGCCGTAACGGCGCTTGAGCATTCTCGCCGCGGCCAACAAGGCCACCGCGCCTGCCACAGCCTGGGTCGCCGGTACGATGAAGGCGTCCTCGGGCGTTCGAACCAGCAGCATCGCTAGAACGGCAGCGCCCACACGGCACGTGACAATCAGACGCGCGGCCAATGGCATGATCAACATGCCTTGAAACAGCCATTGCGGGAATAGGCAGAGCATGACCGCCGACAGAAGCGACCAGAAGAAGACCCAGAAATGTGACCCCACCTGCTGGAAGACGAACGCCGAGAGGCAGAGGCTTAAGAAGATCGGAGCCAGGATGGCGAGTTTCACGATGGTTGTGGTGTTGAGATAGCGGCCGATCGCGACGTGATCATCAATATGACTGGCGGCAAAGCGCGTCCCGGACAATTGGATCGCATAATCCATCAGCACGCCCGCCCCAAGTGCGACCGCGCCGGCAATCGCCAGTTGCCCCATTCCGGCGATGCCCAGGGTGCGGGCGAAATAAGGGATCGTGATAACTGGGATCAAATAGGACGCCGCCTGGATGATCGTGAAGGCGGTGAGATTGGCAAGATGCGTACGGAAACGCACGATCATTCCCCTGATCTGGACGAACGATCCGCCGCTGGGAGGCGGCTGCACGGTGCGGCCATCATCGGGGCCCACGCCTGATGGAAGATCGTCCCTGCTTACCATCTGACCTTTACCCTCGAGCACCAAAAACACCTGCGCGTATCACCCGACCCGTCATCGCGACTTGGCCGCTTAATCCAATTCACCCCCGCATGGTCAAATTTTACGGAGCAATGGTCGGATTCCCGCCGCAGATGCCACTATATCCGGAGCGAGCGCCCCATAAATTCCGCGTCCGTTCAGCCGTCTCGCAAAATTGGGGCCGAGGGCCCTTCCGCTACCATCGCGAAAAGCTAATGCCATCCAGGCTCACACTCCCTTCATCGGCGGAAACGCGCGCCAAGCCGTCGGCGTAGATCGTGACCTGCCCGCCTGGGACGTTGTACCGCCGCAGCCCCGGCGGCCAGCATTGTGGAGGCAATACGAAGCCGACGCTGTCCCCCTCCCCTTGCACCGCGCCTTTAAATTCAACGCGATGTGACCATGGATCAAAGCGTACCGCTGGCATCTCTTCTGCTGCGGCCCGCCAATTAGGTTTCAATGCCAGCGGAAGCCAGGAAGTCTCGTTGGTCATGTACCGGATTCCACGTTGAATCGGCGCCCCCGGCGTCGATAGCGGGATACCTTCGAGTATCAAGAGAGAAGCGCCATCATCGCGCGGAGGCTTGCCGAAGGCAGCAGCGTGGACAATGCCGCTGCCGAATATCTTACCGAGCACATCGATGCCGAAGTCAAACACGGCACCGGTGCCGGAGAGATAAGCATGAAAGGCCTGCACCGAGAATCGAGATCTCGACGCCGCCAGACCACATACCATTTTTTCGCGGCTTCCCTCCAGATAACATTGACGGATATCAGTCGAATATGCGTTGTATAGGAATATACCGCCAGGGAACTGTTCTACAGTTGCATCAAATACATTGCCAATCGAGGTTGATGCAATTGAGCCGCAAAGGATGCCATATGGCCTATCAAAATGGTCTTTTGTCGATAAATTTAGCGTCGTATCAAAGTGATCTTTCATCTGCGTCATGAAGGGTAGCTGATATTCAGAAGGCACCTTGAGTGGCCATGGCGGCGAATGCATGCAATGCACCGCAAATATATTTGCATTGGCATCATCCCATACGGCCACGCCATAGTACAACGCGTTTGTCATCGCCCCGTACGATCCGCAGAAACTGTAATTGACCAGTAACCCGCAGCCCACGCGATCGATGCAAACCCCTTCGACGAACGATCCCGGGCAACCATGCATTCGTATGCCGCCGAACGGCACCACTCCTCTAGAAGTTAGAAGAATGTTCTTCACACCACAATTATACGTAACGCCCTGTGGTAGTTTGCCGTTGACCAGTTTGTTGTAAGCAAAAACCCCCCCTGCTTCGGTCGTGGCCGCCTCAATGATCCATGCGCGGTGATCCGTAAAATCGGCGACCAGCGCGCAAGCGCCCTTATTGCCCGCATTATAAGGATAATGAACAGGTGCTGGTCCCTCGAGGGTAACATAAGAGGGAAGTTTCAGCCCCTTTGTCAGCCTATAATAGACTTTAGGCTGTGGCAAAAAGACAACGCCCCCGCCCAGGCGCCCGGCGTGATCCAATACCTTTTGGATGGCTGCGGCATCGTCGGCGACCCCGTCGCCAAGGACCCCGAAGTCGGTGGCATTATATCGCATGGCCGACAGGGGCAAACCGGTGGTGACAACGGATGCGCCAACCATCATGTCTCGTCTATTCATTGCGCCCTAGTCCCAAAATCAAAATCGATCGCAAACATTGCAGTATTAGCGACGGCGGATTTTCCATTCGTCCGGCCTGCACGACATTCTCATTTCGCGTCTGCGTTCGCACGCGAACCGACGTACGACCATCCGCACCCAAAACTTACCGGTTTCAAATAGCGCGTCATCTGTCCGTCGATGCGGAGTAATCATTGTATTGGTGGGGGACAGCCGGAGTAGAATGTCTCAATGTTCCTCAACCGCCTTGAGGATAGCACGGCCGTAAGAGGTTTTTTTAAAGCGCTCGCCAGCCTCGCGCGCTTGATTGGCAGAGATGAAACCCTGCTCGTACGCGATTTCCTCTAGGCAGGCGATCTGGATACCCTGACGATGCTGCAATGTTCGGACGAACTCTGATGCCTCGAGCAAGCTGTCGTGCGTGCCGGTGTCAAGCCAAGCATAGCCGCGGCCCATTTGTTCGACATAGAGGTCGCCAGCCTCCATATAAAGCCTGTTAATGTCGGTGATCTCAAGCTCGCCGCGTGGGCTCGGCTTTAAGTCGCGGGCGAACTGGACGACGCGGTTGTCGTAGAAATACAGGCCGGTGACCGCGTGGTGCGACTTGGGCTTTGCGGGCTTTTCCTCGAGACTGACGGCCTTGCCGCCCTCGCCGAACTCGACGACGCCATAGCGCTCGGGATCGTCGACGCGGTAGGAGAAGACCGTCGCGCCGCCCTTGCGCGCGACCGCGCTCGCCAGCAGGTCGGTCAGGTGCGCGCCGAAGAAGATGTTGTCGCCGAGCACGAGCGCAACAT
>Ga0308158_10001827_pt1 | contig 21351 bp, 16 predicted proteins | sample PhyBR2_FD_201038 | JGI IMG/M metagenome (GOLD analysis project Ga0308158, IMG submission 201038) | Phyllosphere microbial communities from UC Gill Tract Community Farm, Albany, California, United States - DLSLB.R2 | ecosystem: Host-associated > Plants > Phyllosphere > Unclassified | place: USA...
CGTAGCGCCTGTTCCCGCCAGCCCGATAGTTAGACCATCAGGTGAGGATCTCGTTATCTTGTGCACGCCCAACAGGCCACCCAGCCCGACTGCGTTGTCCACTGAAACTCGCCTCTCTATTTTTTCACTGAATACCTGGGCGAAATAGCGTGCATACCGGTCCGCAGGTCCGTTAGGGGGGAAGGGCACGATCAATGTAATGCCACTATCGGTGGATGTTTTGCGATGCCGGCGTGTCAATGCGTCTTTTACCAAGCGGGCAGCTTCAGACAGGTTTGCTGCTTGACGCGTCACAATGGAAACGCAATGATCCAGTTTCGGGCTGATTTTTATACGGCAGACTCTTGGGTTGGGCGCCGCATCACCACAGCTTGTAGGCAATACCGCCACCCCAAAACGCTCGGAAGCAAGAGACATGGCCATGGCAGGTTGCGCAACTTCCTGAGCAACTGCGGGGTTAATTCCATAACGACTGAGAAAACTGTCCAGGCTCGCTCTGCCACCGCTGTTGCTGCTCAGAAGTACAAGGGTCTCGTATTTAAGTAAACCGACGGGGATCTCGGAGCGCCGGGAAAAAGGATGATCGACACAGCAAAAAACAGAGTAATCGTCGTGCAGGAGCAATTCGGAGTGCAGGTCTGAAGGGATGGAATCGTCTACGCAGATACCAAGTTCCGCCGAGCCAGAATGGACAGCATCAATCACGGAGGTATGGGTGAGATCTCTTAGCTGTAGCCTGATATCTGGATAGGACTGTTGGGCGAAAGCAAGACGACCTGCAAGGTCTCGTCCTGTTACTGTCGAGCCGCAGGCTACCGTGAGTGTCCCCCTGGCAACCGAACCTTTCTGCCTCGCGCGCTCGATTACTAAGTCCAGGTTAAATAGTGCTTCGCGCAAGGGACCGATCAGTTCGCGGCCGTCTGCGCTAAGAGACACTTGGCGGCTCGTGCGATCTATCAATGAAATACCCAGGTTTTCGTCAAGCGCCTTGATTGCCTGGCTTACCGCCGACTGCGTCAATCCCACTGCATTGGCGGTCGCGCTGAAGCTTTCTGTTTCTGCTATCGATAACAAGATTCGAAGCTGCTTGAGGGTAACGGGGCTGTTGATAAACGCATCCATAAGAATAATTAATATATTGGAAAGCTAAATTAATTTATCTTGCATTGCAAGTGCCATTACATTGTCTTTACCCCGGCAAATAGGGCATTTGCACTCCTTCTGTAAGACTATACCAGCATATATCAGGAACGGCATTGTCCATTGCCGCTGTATGGAAAGTTGCATTGCCCATCTTTTGATTGGACTAGATAGAGTATTTCTTATAAATCACTACCGCTGCCCGGAAGGAAGAGGCGCAACGCACTTTTATGGATGGAAATGGCTTGAGAACAGGAAACAGGCGTATGGCAAACGAGGTAAACAGCAAAGTCGACATTGACGGCCAGTCACTCTCCATTGAGAGCATGGTAAAGATTGCACGCGAGGGCGCTACAGTTGGACTGCCACCGGTTGCGTGGGAGCAGATCAGAAGCGGACGAGGCGTCGTTGAGCGCACTGTTTCAAGAGGGGATCTGGTCTACGGGGTAACAAGCAGCGTTGGCGCCAAAACGGGCGTACTTTTGGATCCTGAAAATTACACCGAATTCAATCAGCGGCTTCTGGAAACGCACAATTTCGGCCATGGGCCGACAGCCTCACATGAGGTGGTGCGTTCCATGCTTGTCATATTGCTCAACAGTATGGCTAGTGGACGACTGGGTGTTCGACCTATTTTGGCGGAAAAGATAGTTGACGCGCTCAATAGTGATCGCTATTTTACCGTTCACCTTTGGGGTTCTACCGGCGAAAGCGATATGTCGCCAGTCGTTGATATTGTTCTGGATCTCTATGATGATGTGCAATTGGCTGCCGGGGAGGCGATCGCGTTAATCAACTCCAGTGCCTTGTCAATCGGATCGGCAGCGCTGGCTGTCCATGATATCGAGAAGGTGCTCCGTAGCGGATGTGTTGTCGCTGCGTTAAGCATGGAAGGGTTTGCTGCCAACCCTTCTATCCTCTCGAATGCGGCCGTGAGGTCTCGTCCGTTTGATGGGCTTGCTCTGGCGGCTAAATTAATCAAAAGCGAACTGGAAGGCAGTTATATCTACAAAGAACACGGACCCAGGCATTTGCAGGACCCACTCTGTTTCCGGTCGCTTCCGATCACGTATGGCAACGCTTTTGATGTGCTCGATTTTGCGAAAAAGCAGATTGGCATCGAACTTAACGCGAGCCAGAACAATCCCGTTGTTTCCATTGAAGACGATGCGATGGTGTCGGTAGCGAACTTTGACATGCTGTCTCTGTCGATGGCGCTTGATGCGCTTAGGCTAGCCCTGGCACCTGTGGTGACTGGCTCCACGGAGCGACTGGCAAAGCTTGTTGACTCGTACTGGTCTGGCCTAAGTGTCGGGCTTATTGATGCAGACGAGCTGGGTCTGCCGGGATTCAATGGCTTGGCGCAGGTGCATAAATCACTGACTTCCGAAGCCAGGCTCCTGGCCGCCCCCACGGTTAATGAACTGGCTAGTTCAAGCCATTCCAATGGAAACCTTGATCGCGTCAGCATGGCGACCTTGTCCGCTCGGCGCTCCATGGAGATGGCCACATTGTCAAAATCCATTCTGGCGTTTGAGCTACAGGTGGCGGCCCAAGCGGTAGAAATAAGGAAAGTGCAGACTATGCTGGGGGCCAATACCACCAGGATCTTCAGGTTTGTCCGAAATCTGCTCCCCTTTGCAGGTGGGAGCCAGAGAGTGCCTCATCCCGCCCCACTTATGGATGCATTAGAGGAGATCGACTATGAGCTGCAACGGATTTTATGCCCTTTGCGGGAGACAGGATGTAGCCAAGCAGTTTAGTTTGCAGGAAAATGAAAGAACGTGCTGTACCGGGGTCCCGGCAGCCAATAACAAGGAGGAGTGTAATGGATATTAAAAGAAGAAGGGCGCTGATCGGCGCAATCAGAGGATTGGGCGCCCTCGCGGTTCTAACGCCCGGCCTTGCAAGGGCGAACTATCCTGACCGACCGATTCAACTGGTTGTTCCATTTCCGCCAGGGGGGCCTTCAGACAACTACGCACGAATTCTTGCCTCTGCGCTACAACAGGAATTGGGGCAAACCGTCATCGTTGTCAACAAACCCGGCGTGTCAGGAGCATTGGGCATTCAGTACGTTGCAAGAGCAAAGCCCGATGGCTATACCTTCGGCTTGGCCGGCATGGGTGCAACTGTTTTTCTTCCATTGCTGACCTCGAAAGTCCTTTTCGATACCGACAAAGATTTGACGTTCATTGGGGACGTGGTTGCAACGCCTAATGTGTTCATTATCGGCAACCATGTGAAAGTAAACGATATTGCTGATCTGATCGCTAAGGCGAAAGAGAAGCCCGGTGCATTTTCATATGCCTCTACAGGAGTTGGTAGTACCTCACATGTATTGACTTCCCTTTTCGAGCAATCTGCGCAAGTCAAACTCTTGCACGTACCCTACAAAGGCGCAGCGCCGGCGCTGCAGGAGTTGCTGAGTGGCCTGGTAGATATTTTCATTGGTGATGCAGCCGGCATTCTTCCTATGGTCAAAGCAGGCAAGGCAAGAGCGTTGTTTGCAGTGGATAAAGAGCGGATGGAGTGGCTCCCGGAACTTCCCAGTGCGCCCGAAGTCGGTCTGCCCGACGTGTATCTGAGTGGCGAATATGGACTGGTTGGTCCGACCGGTTTAAGTGACAGTGTGCAAAAAAGTATACATAGCGCTCTTGCCAAGGCGCTTTCGAGCAAGACTGTGAGCGAGAAATTCGGCCAGCAATTTGGAAAGCCGGTGATGGGTAGCGGTGCTGACTACAAAAATATGCTCGATACCGAGAGTAAGCGTTGGGCGAAGGTAGTCAAGTCTGCAAATATCTCATTAGATTGAGCATGGTCAGGTAGTTCCATCAAGGAGATAGTAATGGAATTGGTGCGTTTGGCATCTGAGGTCATTCATCTGGAAAGACTGCAGGCGCTCAGGAAAAAAATTCATATGAACCCGGAACTTAAGTACGAAGAGGTCAATACCGCCAGCCTCATCGTCGAGCATCTGGATACTCTGAATATTCCATATGAAGATAAAATCGGTGAGACCGGCATTGTTGCAACAATTTACGGATTCGGCCGCGATCGCGCAAACCCAGGTCGCACAATCGGACTGCGTGCCGACATGGACGCGTTGCCCATGCAAGAGCATAATCGATTTGAACACGCCAGCAAAGTGGCAGATAAAATGCACGCATGTGGGCACGATGGCCACGTCTGCATGTTACTTGGCGCGGCCGAACTGTTGGCTTCCCATAATGATTTTGATGGAACGGTGCACCTGATTTTTCAGCCTGCCGAGGAAGGCGGAGCGGGTGCAAAGGCCATGATGGAGGCCGGTCTGTTTGAAAAATATCCCTGCGACGCTATTTTTGCGCTCCATAACTGGCCAGATCTTCCTCATGGCCAGATGGCGGTCAGGCCGGGACCCATCATGGGCGCTTCTGTACGTTTTGAAATTATTATCAGCGGAAAAGGAGGGCATGGCGCGTTACCACATGAGGCAATTGATCCCATACCTATAGCGTGCGCTATCGTCGGCCAGCTCCAGACACTAATATCCAGAAGTAAAGATCCGCAGGATGCGGCCGTGCTGACCGTGGGAAAAATAGAATCTGGCATCATGGAGAATATTATTCCGGACCAAGCGAAGATTTTCGGAACATGTCGTACGCTAACGGCGAAAACCCAGGCGGTATTGGTAGAGGGCTTGCATCGCGTGTCGACTGGCATCGCGCAGGCCCATGCTGCAAATGCGGAGGTCAAGATCAAGTATGGCTACCCGGCTACGAACAATGATCAGGTCGAAGCCAAGTTCATGTTCGAGGCAATGAAAGACGTGGTGGGACCGCAGGCGGCACATTTCGAGCTGCCTGCGGCCCTTACGGCAGAAGATTTTGCCTATATGCTGGAAAGCGTGCCTGGCGCTTACGGATGGATCGGTAATCACATTCCAGGACAGCAGAAGAGTGCATTGCATAGTCCGACTTATGACTTTTGCGATAAAAATTTATTACTAGGCGCCGCTTTCTGGGGGCATTTGGTCAGAAAACGTTTCGGATCGTAAAGTTGATTCACTCATGATGCGTGTCAGATCCATTCCGAGAGTGAGGATAGCGACTGATAAGCCAATAGTTAACAGGCACTTAGGTTCATCTATCTGGTATTGACCGAAAAATTATGCTTTAGCAACAACTGTAGGACTAGCGACCGCTTTGAAATGGCGATTTTTTTCCCTGTCCCTAGTCATCCAGCGTTGCTTTGAAAGCTTGCTTCATACAATCTACAAAAAAATCCGTATGAATATCCCGTAGCGCGAGCTGAGGCTTGAGCATATAGCTTTTGAACGGAATGTCTGGTTTGAACGGAATGGAAACAATACCCGGAAATTTCGTGGTGCGGCTCACAATGGGATTCACCAGACTGATACCCAGGCCTTCGTTGACCATCCGGCATATGGTGACAGCATAGGCCGTTTCAAGGACCATGGTGCGATGTACGGAGCCGAATGCTGAGTCAACCGCGACACGGGAAGCACTGCCAGATGGAAGTGAAATGAAGCGCTCCCCCTCAAGGTCACTCGGAGTCAGGTGGGGCTTGCCAGCAAGACGATGCCCGGACGGAACAATACAAGTGGCATTCTCTGCATGAATTAACGATGCAATAACACCGGGCTTGTCGGGCATATAGGCTACAAAGCCAATATCGGAATGCTGTGTCGCAATCCAGTTTGCAACGACGGAAGATTCTCCAGTGTCAACGATCACCCGGACGCGCGGGTAACGCTCATGGAATAAGCGTATCGCTATAGGCAATGCACTCATGACAATGGATGCAGCGGCAGCCACCCTGAGTGCTCCTTGCCCCACGTCTCTGATGGCTCGGGCTGACTCGGCCACGCTATCGAGCCCGATGAACGTCCTTTCCACTTCCCTGAAAAACGCTTCACCTGCTTTTGTGGGCTGAACACGGCCTGCAAAACGATCAAAAAGTTCGAAGCCTGTTTCCGCTTCTAGCTTGCCAATGATGCGACTGACATTTGGCTGCGATGTATGCAGCTGCCTGGCGGCAATCGTCATCGAACCGGTGAGCATGACAGCCCGGAATGTCTCAAGCTGCTTGAAGTTCATAGTCCTCCGATCAAGAGCATGGTTTTGGAATAATCATTTCACCCCAACGCCAATATCAAAATGTCGATTGGCCCCAGGGCATACCTGAATCATAACGGATGTCATATCAAAAATGTATGGACTGTATTGAATTTGTTATTTGACGTGATGAGGCCGCAGCTCGGATACTACTTCCATATCAAATGGAGCACTGAAAATGGAATCAAAAGTAAGTCGTCGGCTGAAAGAGCCTCTTGCCGCCGAAATTTGTGAACTCATCTACGCGCCACGCCTGGCCAGGGACTTCCTTACGGTATTCCCACACCTCACCCAGGTAAACAAGGCCCACCTTCTGATGCTGCACAAGACGGGTCTGATGATTCCGGATATTGCCGTAAAGCTTGCCAAAGGTTTGTTGCAGATAGAATCAGAAGGTCCGGCGTCCGTCGTTCTGGATCCTGCTAAGGAAGACCCTTATTTCAATTACGAGGCCAGGCTGATGGCGATCACCAGCCGGGATATCGGAGGTCGGGTGCATATGGCGCGCAGCCGCAATGACATTAGCGTGACGATAGACCGCATTCGTGCCCGTGATGTTGTTCTCAAGATATTGGAGGCGATCGGCCGAGTCAGGAAGAACATGCTGGAACGAGCTCTGGGTTTTGCCGATACTGTCATGCCTGGCTACACGCATCTGCAGCCTGCGCAGCCCATGACCTTCGGCTTCTATATGGCTGGTGTTGCCGAACATCTTGGGCGAGACATGGACCGCCTGCTAAACGTTCTGGTACGCATCGATATGTGTCCGCTGGGTGCCGGGGCTTTTGCAGGTACAAGATTCCCAATTGATCGGAGTATTACTACTAAATACCTTGGGTTCACTACAGTTCAGGACAACACACTGGATTCGGTCGCGTCCCGGGATTTTGCCTGGGAGGCTATGTCTGCCATGGCCATGCTTGCCGTCACGTGGGGGCGTGTGGCCCAGGATCTGCACGTCTGGTCTACACCCGAGTTCGGACTCGTGTCGTTTCCAGACCGTGTAGCCAGTACATCAAGCATCATGCCGCAGAAAAAGAACCCGGCGGTGCTGGAGTATTTGAAAGGCAAGAGCGCTCACGTTCTTGGCTTGCTCAACACGGCATTGGTAACCGTAAAAGGCACGCATTACACGCATTCCGGTGATAGTAGTCGAGAAAGCATGAGAAATTTCTGGGAGTGCTCAGACGAAGTCCTTCGCAGCCTCTCTCTGTTTGGCTTGATTATGAGCAGCGTCGAACCACGAAAGCAGCATATGCTGGAGCACGTCAACCGGGACTTCTCAGCGGCAACCGATTTGGCCGATGGCCTGGTCGCCGACGCGAATATGCCCTTTCGTGATGCCCATCATATCGTCGGAGAACTGGTGCGGCTGGCTATTGATGCAGGAAAGAGTGCTAATGAGCTGACCAGCGAGATGCTGGATCAGGCCGTTATCGAGGTAACGGGGGCTCCTCTCGTATGGCCCGAAGATAAGCTGCACAAGTATCTGAATCCAATTGATAGCGTGAATGCTCGCACGAGTGGCGGGCCGGCTCCTGTGGCCACGCAGCAAGCGGTGCAAAGGCAATTGCAGCACATTGATCATGCGCTGGCCGTCGTAGCCTCAACCCGATCACGGCTTGAGGCCGCCAATCAGGAAATGGATGAACAGATCAAGGCCCTGGCATCGATCTGACGCATCAATACGAGTACTTTGAAGGATAGTGGACATGCAAAAACTCAATATTAAGCCATTTAGCATTAAATTGATCTCAGGCATCATGATGGCATGCTGTCTGAGCATCGCCGCAGCAGCACCTTATCCTGGGGAGCGGCCAATTAAACTCATCGTACCGTTTGCGCCGGGTGGTTCTGTGGACATCATTGGCAGGCTACTGGCCGATCATCTTTCCAAGGCCCTGGGCCAGCAGGTGATTGTTGAGAATAAATCGGGAGCAGGTGGCACTCTTGGCGCAGATGTTGTTGCCAAATCTAAAGCCGATGGATATACATTACTGCTCGCTGCATCATCTCACCAGACTTTCCATCCCTTATTGTATAAACGACTGCCGTATGACCCTCGCAAAGATTTCACCCAGGTTGCCCTGTTTGCCACCGTACCCAACGTGCTGGTGGTCAACAATCAGGTACTTGCACACAATGTTCAGGAACTGATCAATATTTCCCGGTCTCGAGGAAAGACGCTATTCATGGGCTCTTCCGGGACCGGTGGGGTCAACCATCTTATTGGCGAGTTCTTTCAATTCAAGACGGGTACCAAGTTCGAACATGTCCCCTACAAGGGCGCAGGTTTAGCGAACAATGACCTGATCGGTGGCCGGATCGACCTGATGTTCGTGAATATGCCTACAGTTCTGGCGCAAGTCAAGGCAGGCAAGCTTCGCGCCCTGGCTCTCGCCAGCGACACACGGTCTCCTTTGCTTCCCGATGTACCGACCATGGCTGAAGCCGGTGTTCCGGACTTTGCTGTGGATTCCTGGTCCGGTGTCCTGGCCCCGGCTGATACGCCCGCTCCGGTTGTCGATATGCTTTCGCTGGCCATTACCAAGATAGCGCATAGCCCGGACGTCGCTAAAAGTCTGGGTGGTATTGGGGCTGAACCTCGCGCAGGCAATAGCAAGGATTACAAAGAGTTGGTCGACTTCGAGTTAAAACGGTGGACCGAAGTGATCAAGGCCGCAAATATTTCTCTTGATTGAAAATAGAACCGTAGTCCTGTGAATTAATTGCCCAGTTAATCAATTGCTATCATCAAGATTTTTGCACGGCGATCGATATCTGCTGTTGTTCTGTCATGTTGGTATCGGGAATACTCACGACAACCAATGCCTGTGCGGGCTTGCCTATTGATCTGGATCTATGTGGGATTGATGCATTGAAATAAAGAGAATCTCCAGTCTCGAGCCTGACTACACGATCTTCAAATATTACGTCCATAACACCAGCTACGAGGAAGATAAATTCTTCACCGGCATGGCTCGCAAGATCTGTTTTTTCGTTGACTGATATTGGTGGCGTCATTATGAAAGGCGCCATGGCCTTTTGTGTGCGGCTGGCAGCGATGGCTTCGTAAACATACCCTTCACGCTCTTTTGAGCGGGTAAATGGGATGCGCTCGCCCGCTTTCACTAAAACGATATCGTCATCCTGTGCCTCCTGCCCAATCAACTGCTCGGCACTTCGACCCAAAGCTTGCGCCAGCTTGAGCAAAGTGGCAATTGTGGGTGAAGACAGGCCGCGCTCCAGTTTTGAAAGATAGCTTTTGGTAATTCCTGCCCGTGTTGCTACCTGCTCCAGGCTAAGCCCATTGAGCTTGCGAAAAACGGAGAGTCGCTCGGCTAAAAAATTTTGGTCGGGCGATTTTTTTTTGCTAATTCGTGTTCTTGTGGCTTGTGAGTCAGGTGACATTTTTGTTCGCACTGCATTCTCTTCATCTAGGTTGTCCGTTTATTGTAAAACAATTATCGTGTCCTAAATATCATAATGGTTGCATATATGACACTCGAGTGTCATAATTGCTGCGAGTACCCGATGTAGCGCGAGTACCCAATACAAAAATATATTAGGAGAATAACCATGATGAAAATAGGCAAGGCCGGGATTGGCGTTCTGGCTCGTTCTGTCGCAGTATATGTTTTTGGCATTTCTGCGGCATTTGCTGCATACCCGTCCGGCCCCATCACGCTGATTGTCCCTTTTGGCGCGGGCGGGATCACAGATTTAGTGGCAAGGGCCACTGCCAAGGTACTTTCAGATCAACTTAAACAACCAATCATTGTTGATAACAGGCCCGGAGCAGGAGGCAATATCGCCGCAGGACGACTTAAACATGCCAAGCCAGATGGCTACACTCTCATGTTCACTACGCTGGGCGTTGTTGCCGTCAATCCGCATATCACTGCTGATATAACTTTTGATAGTCTTAAAGACTTTACTTATATTTCTTCCGTTGCCTCAACGCCGCATGTGATAGCCGTCAATCCGGATATGAAGGCAAACTCTTTGAAGGAACTGATCGCTCTTGCAAACGATAAGCCAGAAAGCATCAGCTTTGGCAGCGCTGGTATTGGAAGCTCTCCATTTCAGGGGATGATCATTATGCAGGAACACACTGGATCCAGGTTCTTGCATGTGCCGTTCAAAAGTGGGGCTGAGTCGGTAACGAGTGTGGTTGGCAAGCAGGTAGACATAACCATGGAGGCAACTCCCGTCGTTATGCCATTTGTTAAAACCGGGAAATTGCGCGCAATTGCCCTGGCGAACGCCACGCGAATCAGCAGCGCTCCTGATCTTCCCTCTACTGCAGAGTTGGGATACCCTGATATTCTCTCTGGATCAATATCTGGATTAATCGGTCCGGCGGGCTTGCCAAAACCGATAGCCGACAAATTGAATGATGCGACACGGCAAGCCTTGAAAGACCCGGATTACGTCCACTTGTTGTCCGACCAAGGGACTACAACAGCCAGTTCGACGTCTGAGGCATTTCGCAGTGCTGTCGTTGCCGAATATGATAAATGGAAGAAAATCATGGCTAAACCGTTAGCATCAACCAAACAATGATCACAATCTTTAACTGTAACAGGAGATAATGATGGCAGCAGACACTATGCAACTTGGCAAATCTGACATTGTCAATTCAGCCCTCAAAAGCATGGAGGCCAATTTAAATTCCCAAAAAATGTCCACTCGCGAGGCGGTTGCCCAGACCTGTCGGACATTATTTGCGTTTGGTCATGATTCGGGGTTGTCCGGCCAGATAACTGCCCGGGCAGAACAACCAGGTACCTACTGGACTCAGCGACTGGGTCTGGGTTTCGACGAAATAACGTCGGAAAATTTGTTGTTGATCGATGAGGATCTGAATGTATTACAGGGTGAGGGGATGGCCAATCCTGCTAATCGCTTTCATTCTTGGTTGTATCGTGCACGACCTGATGTCCAGTGTATTGTGCATTCCCATGCGCCTCATGTCTCGGCTCTCTCCATGCTTGAAGTGCCTCTTGAAATAGCGCATATGGATACATGCGTGCTATATGGCCAATGTGCTTTCCTGAAAAAATGGCCAGGAATACCAGTGGGCAATGAAGAAGGAGAGATTATCTCCGGCGCGCTAAAAGAGAAAAAAGCCATTCTCCTGGCGCATCACGGATTACTGGTGACAGGAGCCAGCGTTGAGGAGGCGTGTGTTCTTGGTGTGATGTTCGAGCGGGCGGCCCGTCTCCAGCTCTTGGCCATGGCGGCCGGAACGATACAGCCCATATCTCCGGAGCTGGGCCATGAAGCACAGCAATGGATCAATACGCCACGTCGCACGCAAGCCACTTTTGCTTACTACGCACGCCGAGCTGACAAAATGCTGCATCCGTTTTAACGAGAAATGCTCTGCTCTGTCATCCATATTGTCGTTTGGCGCCGTTTCGCACGGTACTGAACGACAATACACAGAATCAATAATAAGTTATGGGACATGGCTGATTGCGGGCGGAGCGAGCGGCCGGGTCGCTACGCAAGCGTGCAATATCGCGTACTTTCCCCATATTGGTGCGTAAAACCATCCACAGCTCATGCTGCGGTCCGCCACTGCGGCTCGTGATGAGGCTATACGCCCAAATATTTGCTCTGTTATTTTGTGAACAGCCTGTGTTTGGGCTGGCACAAATTTTGCTTCAGTAGGGTTTTTACCAAGTGCACGCGAATCATTGGGATGACGCAGCACCACCTTCTATCTGGAGAAAACAGTGCAAAACTTCAAGTTGGTATTGAGCGCGATATTGGCTGTGAGCGGTCTGTCCGCCATGCCGGCGCAGGCGGAGACGATCAAGCTTAAGGTGATGGGCCAGCCCACATCGACCGGGTTGATTATGAAAAATTACGAGGCGCCATTTTTTAATGCACTGGCAGAAAGGACAGGACTGGACGTACACGCCGACTACACGTCTGTCGAGGCCACGGGTATTAAGGACACGGAGCAGTTGCGCATACTCAAAAGCGGATTATTCGACATCGTGTCGCTGCGCATGTCTCAGGTCTCGCGCGATGAGCCAACGATATTGGGGCTGGACTTGGTGGGACAAAACCCTGATTACGCCACTGCACGCAAGACAATAGATGCGTTTACGCCAGTGGTGGACAAGCAATTGCAGGAGAAATTCAATGTTAAGCTGCTGGGCGTCTGGCCCTTTGGACCGCAGGTGCTGTTTTGCAAGCCCGAAATCAAGAAACTGGCAGACCTCAAGGGCCATAAAGTACGGGTCTATGACCAGAGCCTGGCCAATTTCGTATCGTCCGTGGGTGGCACACCGGTAACGGTTGGCTTCGCCGAAGTACAGCAGTCGCTGGCGCGCGGGGTGATCGATTGCGCGATCACCGGCCCCAGCTCGGCCAATACCGCCGGCTGGCCGGAGGAAACGAACTACATGTTGCCCATTGGGTTTCAGATTGCGGTGCAAGGTTATGGCATCAATATGAAAACCTGGAATAAGTTTTCCAAAGAACAGCAGGACAAGTTGCAGGCGGCATTTACCAAGCTGACCAGTGATATCTGGACGTATTCAGAGGATATTTTTCAGGATGCGGTGCGTTGCAATGTGGGCCAGGAGCCATGCAAGACAGTAAAAAAATATGACCTGAAACTGGTGCCTGTGTCAGAGGAAGACAAGGCAACCATGCAGAACGCGCTCAAGAACATTGCTTTGCCCGTCTGGTCGTCCATGTGCGACAAGGTTTTTGCGCAATGCTCGTCGCAGTGGAAGTCTACGGTGGGTGCTGCGTTGGGCTTGTAATCGTATGCCTGCACGGCAGCGATCTTTAAGTTCACCGGCCGTCGAAGACGCGCCGGTTATGGGAGTATGACTATGCAACAATTTGCTAATTTGGCCAGCCGCCTGTTCGGCATTTCAATGCTGGCGTTGTCTTTTCTTGTGGCAATTGACACCGTGGCCCGGAAAACCATCGGTTTTTCCTTTGAAGGGGTAGATGAACTGGGTGGCTATATCCTGGCCATTGGGGCGGCGTTGTCTTTCACCGTCGCCTTGGTTGATCGCGGACATATTCGGATCGATTTCGTGCATCAGCGTCTGGGGCCGCGCTGGCGCGCCTTGCTCGATTGGGTCGCGGCCGTGTCGATGGCGGTGTTTGGCATATTTCTGGCGTATGTGGGCTACTTCGTTATCGAGGATACACTCACGTACGGCAGTGTCGCCCCCACTCCCTGGGCCACCCCAATGATTTATCCGCAAGCGCTCTGGTACGTTGCTCTGGTGCTGTTCGCTTGTGCGACGGCAGGCATGGCAGTCAAGGCCAGTTTGCTGGTGTTTACCGGGAAGTGGCGAGCATTATCGGGCCGCTTCGACCCCAAGAGCGTGCAAGAGGACCTGCACGAGGAATTGGGTGACCTTGCTCAACGAGATTCAAATAGTGGCGTTACGCTCAAGGAGGCGGTATGAGCAGCGGTGCCGTATTGATTGGTTTTGTTTCCATGCTGGGGCTTCTGTTCTTCAGCATACCGGTGGCGGTGGCCATGGTGTTTGTCGGTGTCGCCGGAGGGGCGTTGCTGTTCGGCTGGCCATTGATGCAATCAATGGGCCCTGCCGCCTGGAGCGTGCTCAATGAAAATGTGCTGACAGCGATTCCACTGTTTATCCTGCTGGGAGAATTGCTGTTGCGCAGTGGGCTGGCTGACAAGATGTTCCTGGCCCTGGCCGTCTGGTTTGTTCGACTGCCGGGCGGGCTGCTGCATACCAATATTGGCGCATGTGCCCTGTTTGCGGCCACGTCGGGTTCGTCGGTGGCCACTGCCGCCACCATCGGTACGGTGGCGTTGCCGGCATTGGATCAACGCGGCTATCGGCCCAGCCGGACGCTGGGTTCACTGGCGGCGGGAGGCACGCTGGGCATTCTGATACCACCCAGCGTCAATATGCTGATTTACGGCTCGATGGCAGAGACGTCTGTGGGCAAGTTGTTTCTGGCCGGTATTGTGCCGGGGATACTGTTGACTGGGTTTTTCATGTTGTTTATTGCCGGTCAGGCCTTGCTGGATCGCGACGAGGGGCAGGCGGACGAACCTGCAGTGCCGCTAGCGGAAAAGCTCAGACTCACACGACATCTCTTGCCGCCTTTGATTATCCTGGGCGTTGTCATGGGATCAATCTATCTGGGTATTGCGACGCCGACCGAGTCTGCCGCGCTTGGTGTCGTTGTGTCGCTGGGCTTTGTGGTGGCCGAGGGGCGGTTGAGCTGGGCGTTTCTGGATACGTGCTTTCGGCAGACTGCGAAGACCAGCGGCATGATTCTGTTGATCGTCGTCGCGGCCTTTATGCTTAATGTGACGCTGGCTTTGGGTGGAACCGCACAGGCCATGAGTGAATGGGTGGCTTCACTTGGGCTGTCCTCGACCGGACTGTTGCTGGCGCTGATTGTGTTTTATCTCTTGCTGGGTATGTTCATGGATGTCCTGTCCATGCAAGTATTAACGGTGCCAGTGGTGTTGCCTATTGTTGTTGCCGCGGGTATTGACCCTGTGTGGTTCGGCATATTTATCGTGTTGATGTGCGAGCTGGGCATGATAACGCCGCCGGTAGGGATGAATCTGTACGTGGTGCATGGCATTCGCAAGGACGGGGGGCCGTTTCGTGATGTGATCTATGGCGCTCTGCCTTATGTGGTGATCATGATCCTGTTCACGATTTTGCTGATCCTGTTCCCGGATCTGGTGTTGTGGTTACCTGAAAAATCCGGGAGATAGAAAATGCAGAATGAAGCAATCTGGAAAATGGATGCCACGGCATTAACACAGGCGTATCGTGCCGGAACGCTCAGCCCTTCAATTGTGGTTGATGCCTGCTTTGACCGTATCGCCAGCCTCGATGCCGACCTGAATGCATTTGTGTTCCTTTCGAACACCGCAAGGCAGGAGGCCAGGGCGTCGGCGTTGCGCTGGCAGGCCGGTGCCCCCATGGGCCTGCTGGACGGGGTCCCTGTGGCCGTTAAGGATAACCTGGTCGTTCGCGACATGCCGACCACCTGGGGGAGTGCGGCTTTCGCTGATCGCCCGTTTTTGCAGGACGAATTGCCGGTGCAGCGCCTGCGCGATGCAGGTGCCATTATCATTGGCAAAACGAACACGCCTGAATTTGCGGTGGAGGGCTATACCTCGAATACGCTGTTCGGCCCGACCCGCAATCCCTGGGCGCCACATTTGACACCGGGGGGCTCCAGTGGCGGCTCGGTGACCGCAGTGGCCGCCGGCATGACACCCGTGGCCCTGGGTACCGACGGCGGGGGCTCAACCCGTCGGCCGGCGGCCTACACAGGCCTGGTCGGATTCAAGCCCGGTATGGGCCATGTACCACGTGGCGGGGGGCTGCCGCAGGTGCTGCGCGATTTCGAAGAGGTTGGCTATTTTGGCCGTACCGTCAGGGATGTGATGCTGTTTGACCAGGTACTGGCATTGCCGCAAGGTGGTTTGATTGCCGGGAAGGCACCGGGCAACGTTCGTATCCTGCTGGTCGAGAAATTGGGCGGCAATCCCTGTGACCCGGAAATACTGCATTCATTGCAGCAGGCAAAAGGTGCGCTTGCTGCATTGGGGCATGTTATTGAGGAAGGTGTGTTGCCACTGGATCTGACGGCCATCAATACCATCTGGCCTTGTATAGCCGAAGCCGGTCTGTGTGCACTCGTTGCGCAGGATGCACAGGTTGCCCGCCTGGCGGGGGAGCGATACCTCGCAATGGCGCGCAAGGGAGCCCAATTGAGCTCAGCCGAGATGGCCGAGATGGGCGCAATTGTATCTGAATTGCGCAGTGACGCCGATCAGATGTTCGAGGCCTGTGATGTGATTATGATGCCGGCCTGCGCGGCGATGCCATGGGAAGCAGACCAGCCGTATCCGGCCACGATTGACGGTCAGGCAGTTGGGGCGCGCGGACACGCTGTGTATACGGGGTGGGTGAATGCAGCAGGGCTGCCAGCCATCAGCCTGCCATCGGCGCCCTCCAGTAGCGGCCTGCCGATAGGCTTCCAATTGATCGGCAAGCGTGGCAGTGAGCCGTTATTGCTGTCGCTGGCGGCTGCGTTCGAGCATCAGGCGCCATGGAGCGAACGTTGGCCTGTCTGCGTCTAGTCGCCGGGGCTTATTTCAAATGCCATAGGTGGCGCTGATCGTACCGAGGCCTGCCACTTCGCCTTGTACAGTACTGCCGGGTTCCAGGAATAGGATGCCGCTGAGTGTGCCGGTGGTGACGAACTGGCCTGGCTGCAGGCCGCCACAATGCATACCTACCAGGCTCGCCATGGCAACCAGCGTATCGAATGCGTTGCCGCCTGGCACGTCGCTGAGGCACGAAATCACCACCTGTCCGTTGACCGATAACGTGACTTCTGCTTGTGTCAGGTTTACGTCGGCCCAATCATCCACGGGCGTGCCAATGACCAGCCCGCCATTGACCTGATTATCAGCAAGCTTGGCTGCAGCAGGCAGTTCCGTAAAGTCCTGTACACGGCTATCGACCATTTCCAGTGTGACGAGTGGACGTACGCAGCTGCGCAGTGCTGCCGCAAAGTCGGGACCAGGAGGCGGCAGGGGACGGTCGATACAAAAGCCTATTTCCAGTTCAATGCCACAGCTGTGCAGTTCGTGTGCATCATAGCTGGCCGGGCTGAGCCGCACGGTTTGCGCCAGGATGGGGGCGTAGACCGGGACGCTGGCATTATCGGGACGGCCGGTCTTCCAGGCGCCAATGGGACCGCTATCGGCGGCGACGCGCGCCTGAATCGAATACGCATCGTCCAGCATCAGTTGCGTCCTGGTATATTCCTGGAAAGAAATGCGTTCGTTCGTTGCACGGGCATGGAGCAACAGATCGGCGATGTGGCTGATCGCCTGGGCGGATAGTGACATGAAGGCTCCGGTGTGGTGTTGTTGCGAACCGCTTGACTACGGAAGGGAAGCGTTATGGTGGTGAGTTTCAGTATAGCGAAAAAAAGGTGGATGCCTGCGTGCAGCGCCGTATTCTCTATCCATTCCTGATCAATAGAATTTTTCGAGGCCGGCTATCAGAAAACGGGGAGCCTAACGAGGCAATTGCTGTACTTGGGATTTCTGGCTCGTTTTTCATAGGCAGCATCCGTGACAGGCAGAATTCGTTAACTCCAGTTGTCAGTAACGTAACCAGCAGGCGCTGGTCTTTGCGTCATGAACGTCGGTATCCAGCCGAATCCGCAGCTTCGCCGCGTATTGCTAAATGCTTATGAGCTATTGCCAACCGCGCCTTGTTGGGTGGTAAAACATTTTGATATTGCTGGGCGACCCGTCGCCAGGTCTTACATTCCATATAAATAAGAAAAAGAAATTTGACAGAAAATAATTGACCAGTTAATATTTGCCTATGCAATTGATTTATCCCATTACCCTAGAATTAGTTGCATCGCCCTGTTCAGGTTTGTCCCCGGCAGGGCGTTATTTCGCCTGCTAAGCGAAAAAGAATATCGCAGCCGAATGAAGATTAAATCGAAATTTTTATAGATGGCGAACGCGTGCTGCCTCGTTTGCCGTCGCCAGAAAATATGTTCAACAGGCGATATTTCTTATATTTGTTTGAAAATAAAAAGCCATCGAAATGTATTAAATTCGATGGCTTTTGCCGTAAATCAGTAGAAGGCAGAAGAAAATGAACATCGACAGATTTTATTTTCTTCCGTCCGACTTTAATTCTTCATTTCAGTGGCCAGGATGGTAAACCGCCTTACTCCACCGTCACACTCTTGGCCAGATTCCTTGGTTTATCCACGTCGGTTCCACGCGCTACGGCCGTGTGATACGACAGCAGTTGCAGCGGGATGGTATGCAGAATCGGAGACAGTTTACCGTAGTGTTCTGGCATGTGAATCAGATGCATGCCTTCGCTGGGCTTGATTTTTGAATCACTGTCGGCAAACACATACAGCTCGCCACCGCGCGCGCTCACTTCTTGTATATTGGATTTGAGTTTTTCCAGCAGCTCGTCGTTCGGTGCGATGGTGACCACCGGCATTTGTTCTGTCACCAATGCCAGCGGGCCGTGTTTCAGTTCGCCTGCAGGATAGGCCTCAGCGTGGATGTAGCTGATTTCCTTGAGCTTGAGCGCGCCTTCCATGGCAATTGGGTAATGCATGCCGCGTCCCAGGAACAGGGCGTTTTCCTTATTGGCAAAACGGTCGGCCCAGGCGATGATCTGTGGCTCCAGCGCAAGCACGGCGCCAATCGCGGTAGGCAGGTGACGCAGCTGTTTGATGTACTGGTTCTCTTGTACATCGTTCAGTCGGCCTTTGACCTTGGCGATGGTCAGCGCTAGCAGGAACAGGCCAACCAGCTGGGTGGTAAAGGCTTTGGTGGAGGCGACACCAATTTCCACACCGGCGTGGGTAATGAAATTGAGCTTGCATTCGCGCACCATGGCGCTGGTCTGCACGTTGCAGATGGTCAGCGTGTTTTCCATGCCCAGTGTGCGTGCGTGCTTGAGCGCGGCCAGTGTATCGGCCGTTTCGCCAGACTGGGAAATGGTAATGACCAGCGACTTGGGGTTGGGGACGCTATCACGATAGCGATATTCGCTGGCGATCTCCACGTTCACTGCGATTTTGGCAATGGACTCGATCCAGTACTTGGCAGTCAGGCCAGCGTAATAGCTGGTGCCGCAAGCCAGGATAAGAATGTTGTCTATTTCCTTGAAAACCTTTGCAGCATCATCGCCGAACAGTTCAGGTTCGATGGATTCGATACCGTCAATGGTATCGCCCACGGCGCGAGGCTGTTCGAAGATTTCCTTTTGCATATAGTGGCGATAGGGACCCAATTCGGCGGCGGCGGTATGCGCGTGCACGATATTGACTTTGCGCTCCACGGCTTTGCCGTTGATGTCTACAATCCAGATTTTCTGCAACTGCAGGTCAACGACGTCGCCATCTTCCAGATAGACGATTTTGTCAGTGGTGCCGGCCAGCGCCAATGCGTCAGAAGCCAGGAAATTCTCGTTATCCCCGCGACCAACAATCAACGGCGAGCCGTGGCGTGCGCCAACCACGCGATGGGGTTCATCGTGACAGAATACGGCAATGGCGTAGGCACCGGTCAGGCGGCGTACGGTTTGCTGTACGGTTTCAAACAGGTCGCCGTTATACAGATGGTCAATCAGGTGGGCAATAACTTCAGTGTCGGTCTGGCTTTCGAAAACGTAGCCGTGGCCCTTGAGTTCGTCACGCAGTTCGTCGTGATTTTCAATAATGCCGTTGTGAACCAGTGCGATACGGGGCTTGCCATTGGCAGGGCCGGAAAAATGCGGGTGAGCATTACGCGTGGCAGGCACACCGTGGGTGGCCCAGCGGGTATGTGCAATGCCGGTAAAGCCGGCGATATTATCTTCCTTGATCTGGGTTTCGAGTTCCGATACGCGTTGTGTGCTGCGGGTGCGGCGTAGTTCGCCGTCCATATGCACCGCAACACCACAAGAATCGTAACCGCGATATTCAAGCCGTTTAAGGCCTTCGACAAGAACTGGTGTGATGTCACGTTGCGCCACAGCGCCGACAATTCCGCACATGCGTTTACTCCATTTATTCTGAATAGGAAAAGCGTATTGTGCGCCTCAAGTGAAGAAATTAATGTTCTAATTTTATATTCATATGAAATATTCATTCATTTACGAATGAAAACGACGTTATATTTCATTTATATTAAAATATGAAATTATATTTCATTACAAAGCTGTAATAAGACGCAAATTTGTGGCCGCCTGCTCACAGTGAGCCAAATGAAGGGTAGCTCGAAAGTGCGCTTTCAAGGACAAAAATGGAACTTGATGAACTGGATAAACGTATTTTGCAGCAACTGCAGAAGGATAGCAGCCTGACCAACCAGGCGTTGTCCGAGCGGGTGCACGCTTCGGCGCCTACTTGCCTGCGACGCGTACGCCAATTGCATGAGCATGGCATTATCCAGAAAACCGTGGCAATCGTAGATCCGGCCCTGGTGGCCACCACGCTGACGGCGATTGTTGAAATTACGCTGGATGTGCAGACGGCAGAAGCCTATAGCGATTTTGAAGAGCGCGTGGCCCACGAGCAAAGCATTCTTCAGGCCTACCGGGTATCCAGCGGTCCCGATTTCGTATTGATTGTGCATGTTCGCGATATGCCGGCCTATCATGCGCTGGTACACCGCTTTTTTACCGCGCAGAAAAATGTGCGGAATGTGCGCAGTTTTTTCTCGGTTCATCGCAGCAAGTTCGAAACGCAGGTTGCCATAGATTGAGGTGTGAAGCGCAGCGCAAGCGTCACGAGGCAATGGATGGGTAATGCATCAATGAAGCATCATCGAATGCAATTGAAGCAGAATCCGATGCCATGACGGTGGTGACCAATGGCAACGTTGCCACCTGAGTGATGCAGGCTGTGTCGGCTATAAGCGCCGGGTGGCGTTAAAGAGAGCAGGTTGGTGATGAAACCGGGACCATGATGTGACGGCGATCATGGCGAGCGATGAATGATCGCTTTATTGTTCTATAAATAATTTCTAACATCTAATGAGGCGGTGCATTCACCGCGATGCGCGATCTGTGGAACGTTATCGTCCCTGGCCGATTAATTTCTCGAACTGCGCCAGATAGCGTGCGCTCATGCGGCCTATATCATGGTGATCCTGCACGTATTGCCATGCCTTGTCGGCGCGTGCGCTGGCCTCGATGGGATGCGTCAGCGCCTGTTGCATGGCGGCGGCCATGTGTTCATCATTGCCGGTCTCGCACAGGTAGCCGCGTTCCTCGTCCAGCAGTTCTGCCAGCCCGCCGGCATTGGTCGATACCACGGGTATGCGCAAAGCGAACGCATCCAGTACGCTGCTGCCCAGCGCTTCTTCACGACTGGCCATGACAAAAATGTCGAACAGGCTGTATAAGTCTTCGATATTCTGGCGAAAGCCCGCCAGGTAATAAACCTGTTGCAGGCCGTGCTCCCGGATCAGCGCCCGGGCTTGTTCTGAGCAATCGCCCTCGGCGCCAAAGTGCAGGAAAATAAAGTCCTGACGCAGCGCGTGCAGGCGGGCGATGGC
>Ga0308158_10001830_pt1 | contig 21337 bp, 21 predicted proteins | sample PhyBR2_FD_201038 | JGI IMG/M metagenome (GOLD analysis project Ga0308158, IMG submission 201038) | Phyllosphere microbial communities from UC Gill Tract Community Farm, Albany, California, United States - DLSLB.R2 | ecosystem: Host-associated > Plants > Phyllosphere > Unclassified | place: USA...
CAAGAAAGGACGACTAATAGCGAGTTGCGCATACGAGTATCACCTGAAAAAATGTGTGCGATGGCCTGGCATGCAACATCTGATTTAAAAATTCGACGGCTCGGTAGTGGCGCATTTCGGAAGTAACCGTAGGCGCCATTAGAGAACGGGTTGTCGGGATCTGTCGCGGTAATCCACCGCAACAAGCCTCGACAACCGACGCAATAGCAACGGCGATGCATTGCTGCGATCGGGTCTCGATCGTGGCGGCATCGCGGGTTGGCGAACAAGGATATAACGCGTTGACAGGAGTGTCAGGCGGGCCAGTCAATATCCCTGGCGTCCATCGAAACTGGGGGTAACTCTTGTATAGGAGTTGGGTAAGTATAGCCCAAACAAAGTCGCCTTGCTTGGGGCTGGCCCGCTTAAAAGGCCGTCTCAGTATTCAAGCGGTAGCGTTCTGCGTACTACTACTGAGGCGGTGGCGCGACGTTTGTGCGGTGGGTTTATTGAGGTGTGTGATGAGGGGGTTGAGCCGCTTTTGAACACACGATTGAATCCGGCTGATCTGGACACATGTAGGATGTTTGATCGGGATTCGATGACCATGACCCATGCTACAAGCGTTGATACCGCGTCGGCGCCGCAAATCCTGATGATCGATGGCGCCAGCATCCGCGATATCGCCTCGTTTTATGACGAGATCAACCGCGTCTTCATGGTGGGTGAGGATTGGCGGCTTGGCGCCAGCCTGGATGGCCTGGATGACATGCTATACGGTGGCTATGGAGTCCTGCACGGCAAGGCCCCGGCAATCGTCGTCTGGGACGATATGGACAGCAGCCGTAGTGCTCTGGGCGTCGAGGCGACCCGGGCTTACTATCTCGCAAAGCTCGAGCATCCGCAGGTGTTCAAACCGGGCCCGATTCACGCTGCATTGGAGCGCCTTGGGCAGGGTGGGCCGACTTACTTTGATCTGGTGATGCAGGTCTTTGCTGATCATCGGAACATTACATTGCGCGCGGCTGAGTGATTACTGGTGCAGCTAAAGCGATGTGCCAGGTTTTATTGATTTGTGGCGCGCTTTATGGGCGCGCCACAGCATTGAATAGGTAGGATTATGTTTGTCAAATCCGCTCTATCAAAATCAACTACTTACAGATCTTGCTGACCAGAAACGTTTGTCAAGTTTTACTCTGCAGAAAACTGGACACTCGATGTTTGAATGAATAAAGTTTGTCAAATCATCACTTGTCCCTGTTACCACATGCGTCTAAAGTGAATGTGGAGCCAGAGTAGGCGCTCCTACGCTTGACCACTTTGCAACGCCGCTAGGGAATGTATGGTGACAAGACCAACATTATACGCTCCAGCACAACAAGATACCGCACGGCCATATCTAGAACATACTGGTGCCGCTGTTGACGACACAAGGTGGCGCCAACACAGCATTGTTCTACCAACCCTACCGGACGAGGCACTCATTTCGGTAGTGGGACGATTTCACATACTGAGCAGCAACCGAACGACGAGTTCCACATATCGCGAACTCTTCAACTGCGCGCCGTTCAACTTGTCAGCTTGGATCCCTCCTCATGTTGAGTTACTGGCTCAGCGGCTAGGTGGCAATCTAGTTGTGCAAACCTCAGAAATATTACGTGCGAACACACTATTGCCATTGTTAATAATTTTTAATGGCATCTCTTCCCAACCTCTCGCTTTGCAAAACGCGGTTGCAAGCACGCCGAAGCGTTCTGCTATGGAGCCAGTCCGCCTCTGTTTACGTTGCTTACGCCAGGATATGGAGATTTTAGGTGTCCGCTACATCCACCGTTCTCATCAAGTACCTGGGGTAGAAAGATGCAGCAAACATGGTACAGCCTTACTTTACAAATGCCCTTTCTGTGAGTGCTTGGTCGGCCGCCATAATGAACTAGTGCTCACGCCATGGCGACAATGTGCTTGCAAGAAGTACATCTTCGACGCTTTGGAAACGCCGGCGCAATCAGAAGACTCATTTGCACTCTCGTATGCAAAGTTCGCTGAAGAGTTGCTATTAGCCCCGACGAGTGCAGTGCCGCCGCATACGCTTGTGGAGTGTTATCGAAAGCGTGCTCGTGAAATTGGGTTCGGTTGGGGCAGCAGCCAAGTGAGCCGAGCTCAGTTAATGCCCGAGATAGAAAAGTTCTACGGAAGAGCTTTCCTCAGCAGAGTAGATGCTGCCTACCGAGAAGAGAGGTTGAGCGACTGGTTCAAGATGCTGAGCGACTCCAGCGTTACCGAACCGCCGCTTGGCCGCCATCTGCTATTCGCGCATTTCTTGTTTCGGGAGGCTGCTCAGTTTTGGGCTAGCCTCAGAGAGTTTGGAGACATAGACCAAACCAGTGCTCCTGAAAAGCAAGCCTTGAAAAGACGAAAAACCTCGGCCGCAAAAGCTGCCGCAACATCTAAACCAAGTCTGGAGCAGCGAGTCGCGGATCTCATACATGACCTCATAAATCGTGCTCGCGGTATTCCCCAATGTTCAGTCGAGGACCTGTGGAAGTCGAAGTATGGTGTAATGAAGCGGCTTGTCTCTCTTGATCCTGACGCAATAGACGATTTAAGACGGAAGCTGAAGAATATTAAGCCGAAACCACCTATATCGAAAAACGAGCCGTCCATTAGTCAAAAAGATGATGAGCTAGCGCGAACGATCAGGGAAAAAGCGGCAACTTGGTACTCATCCGCCGAGAAGCCAGAGAGAGTCACAATCAATCGACTAATCAGAGATTTAGGTTGGAACCCCTACGCTAGGAGCCCATATACGTTCCCACAAGCAAAGCAAGCTCTTGAAGAGTCTACCGAGTCGAACTGGCACTTTTATGCACGAAGAATTATATGGGCAAAGTTATCGTATAGATATGCTTCGGATGCTGTCATCAAGCATAAATCAGGTACGGAACATCACCGCGGAGTCGTTTTAATGACATTTTTTCAAGATGTTGAGTTATCTACTCCCTTACTCCCTGGCACGATAACCGCTCTCCTCACAGAGCGAGGTATTCATCGCGACTGGACGGGACCATGTCCAGAACGAGAGTTTCCTCCTGCTGGCCGGCGCTTCTACCAGAACAAATAGGTCTTTGTACCGATCCGGCTATATCACTCAGGTACTTAAGCTCAAGAATATCAGAATCTTCTGCTCCGGTTATTTTCGCTAATTAAACTGATTGATGAAAGAATTGTTCCATCCGGAAGTCGCATTGATTGCGTTTGTGCCTCCAAACGATACACGCCTGATCCATTTATCCACCGGTTAGCTGGTTCTTTCTTAATTTTTGTCATTCTGCTTTTGTCAGAAAAGACCATGTCGAACGCCTCGGTATCGCAATGCAACTCGCGTACAGGGAAAAAATCTGATGGAAATGACCTTGAGCGTTGATGCCATAGCAACCGCGTTTGGTTATGGCACGCGATGAGCGCCGCCTTCTTAGAGCGCTTGATCATTTTGATAGCGGCAGCGGTGACGCTCGTTCGAAAATCATTTCCTAAGGCTGAGGCGATTTCTAAGTGCGCATCTTTATTTTCCAGCCACGGGTCAACCAAATAGGTTGGCAAAATAAGCTGACTAGCATATCCATTGGCCTGGGCTTCAGTGGTTCTGGCTTCTGCATTTTGAGGTCCAATGTCCTCTTGAGCACACAAGAAGGAACCAGAGTGACGGTCACAAATCCAATGAGCGAGTTCGTGAGCCAAAGAGAATCGCTGTCGCCCCTCTGAGCTTGAACTGTTTACGCTAATGACTGCTCGGTCGCCGAAAGTTGCTAGCCTAGCTTCGCAACCGTGCAAAGGACGGTAAATAACTTGAGCGTTCTGATCATGAGCTATACCTTCCAAGTCAATGTGGGCCGGCTCAGTAACTCCATATCCCCAAAGTAGGCGTTCCGCGGGAGAGAGCTGCATAGGATCAATATTTATCATCTTCCGGCTTTATCGCCCCCATGGCGACGTAATCATCATAAAGGCTCTGCCAGTCACCGTCCGATTGCATTTTCCCTTGCCGAAATGCGAGCCCAGCAGAAGGATTACTGGCAAAAACTTGTTCGACGAGTTGTTTCATACGCTCCAAGCTTGGTCGAATCATCGATATTTGATGCGGCACGGCAGGCGATCTAGGCTTTATCCTACTCGTAGTCATACGTAGCCGAAGCGTGGACGCAGCAGCTTCACGCATCAACCGTTTGGTCTCTGACGCGATAGCCTCTAGATCTGCGCCATCCTGTTTTGCTTCTGCTCGAAGCTCCTCTTCGCTTAAAGACAATAGATCCTCAATTGCCGCGTCTCGGAGCGAGATGATCTCTTGAATGGTTTTATTCGAACTCATTTTGCTCTCCTGCCGGGAAACAGCTTGTCGAGGCCACGACGAAATCGTCGCTTGGCCGTGTCATATTCGGTCTGCGTCATCTCAGATAGCTCGCGTACCTCGTGAGGTGCCAGTCCGTCCTTGCAGCCCATGATGAGCCAGGACACTTGGCTGTCGTTCGCGAAGTGATTTTCAATGGCCTCAGCGTCAGCTTTCGCTTTGGCGGCGCGCTCTTGGGCCTCCTCCTGCTCGATGACAACATCCTCATGACTTGCGTGGCGATGGCCCTTGATAGCCAAGACCTCTTCGCCCGAGTGCATTTCGGTCGCGAGTTCCTCAATCCGCCTGACACGGGTCTGCTGGAAGGATTCTGCCGAGTCATTGGCGATGCCCCGCATGCACATGATCAGAAACGCCATGAAGTTGACGGACTTGCGCCAGACACGGCCTTTCTCGCCCACGGCAGCGTTCATGGCGCGCATGATAGTCTCATTCAGCAAATCGTGTGCGCTTTGGTACTCGCTTCCAAACAGCAGGTAAGTGGCCGTTTTATGTAGCTTGTACAACTCTTCTGGACTCAAGCTTTCAATCGCCTGTCGCAGCTCGTCTGGCGTTGCCAGATCATCATCATCTTGTTCAATCGGTTCCAATTCGGAGCTCCTTGCATCGTTATCGTGTATGCGGACGTAATTTTAAAAACGGACATTGCTGCGATCTTGTCCGTTTTGCCGAGCTCGACCGCATAGGTTAGGGAGCGGCAATGAAGCCGCGATAAGGATGTGCGAAATGAGCAACAAACGCAACCAACATGTGGTTCCTCATCCCGACGGCTGGGCGGTCAAGGGCGAAAAAGCGCAACGCGCGACGGAGCTGTTCGATCGTAAGTCGGACGCTGTGCAGCGTGCTCGCGAGATCGCTCAGAACCAGAAGACCGAACTGGTCGTCCACAAGCACGATGGCAGGATCGAATACAAGGACAGCCACGGCCATGACCCGTTCCCGCCGAAAGGCTGACCTTTGAGCGGGTTCCTAACGGACCCGCTTCTTTCCAATTGCATCATCGGCAAAATATTTTTTCGCTTCTTGAATATTTCATCTAGCACGAAGGGTTAATATGTCGCAACCTCATGATTTCACTATCATTATCAATACCCACCCTAAAAAGGTGCCTGGACCCCGCGTAACTTTCGAGCAGATCCTGCAACTGGATGGCATCGACATCGCATCGGTCGATGTAACGCTCTACGACGTTGACTGGACCCATGGGAACCAGGTAGGAACCTTGAACCCAGACTGGATGGCATCGACATCGCATCGGTCGATGTAACGCTCTACGACGTTGACTGGACCCATGGGAACCAGGTAGGAACCTTGAACCCAGGTCAGTCTGTTGAAATTCAAAACGGGATGCGCTTCGATGCTGGCAAATCCAATCGCTCCTAACGCAGACATACAAGCGTTGATCAACGATGGGTATTCTGTCGTCATTGTCGACGACCGATACCTTGTCGTTGAGAATGTTCCGTACTGCCCTTCAGAAGGCAAAATAGCGTACGGTGACATCATTTCACCTTTTTCGGTAGTCAATGGCGTTAGCCAACTGAACAATGACCACACGGTGTGGTTCACCGGAACGGTCCCTCATACGGCACGAGGAAGATCATTGCAAGACGCGCTTGTGGCGGATACCAACGAAGCCCTGATCGCCGAGCGAAATGTGCACTGCAGACTCTCGAACAAACCTGATCGAGCAGAGGATCTTGCGCAGTTGCTCCAGAGTTACCAAGTCAAGATGCGCCATTACGTGAACAAGCTTTCACGACATGCGCGAGACATCGACGAGTCTGCACGCGCCGATTACTTTGGGCGCTTGCAGATCAATGCAAAACCTTCAGTTTTCTACTACCCCAACACAGCAGTTGCGCGTTCTGGCCTGGATGCCTATGAGGACAAACTACGCCAGCGCAAGGTTGCCATCGTTGGTGTAGGCGGCACAGGAAGCTACATTCTTGATGCATTAGCCAAGATGCCGATCGCAGAAATCCACCTCTACGATGGCGATAAGATCGAACCTCATAACGCCTATAGGATGCCGGGCGCCATGAAGCTTGGCGAAGTGTTTAGCGATATCGCGAAAGCTAGATATCTAGCTACGTACTATGGCCAGATGCGAACAGGCATTGTTGACCACCCCGTCAGGATAGACGAGCAGAACATCCACGAACTCGGCGATTGCAGTTTCGTTTTCATCGCGGTTGATCACGGCCCATCGCGGGGCGTCATTGCAAACTATCTTGTTGCAAGAGGTATCCCGTTTATCGATGTAGGAATCGGTGTCGACAAGGTACCTGACAAAGTTCAGCTCCACGCACGTGCACGCGCTACCTTGGTAACCCCGCAAACTGCTGACTTGGTTAGTACACTGCCGACAGCGGACGACACTGAGGAGGGGGTCTACAATAATATTCAACTCGTCGAGTTGAACTCGCTAAATGCTGTATTGGCAGTGATAAGGTATAAACAGTTTCTTCAGTTTTATACTGACGAGGCCCAAGCCGAGACGGTTAAGTATAAGGCTTCGTGGTCTCAGATATTAGTAAATAAACGGGATCCAGCGTGAAAATTAAGGTTCTACGTGCTGAATATGTGGTCAGCTTTCCAGCCGAGTTGAAAGAAGGTGTGCTGTACATCAGCGAGGAATACTCGACTGCCGCTCATAAATGCTGCTGTGGGTGTGGCGAAAAGGTGCTGACGCCTCTTAATCCAGCAAAGTGGCGTCTGACCAAATCAGCCGCCGGGGTCTCATTACGTCCATCGATCGGCAACTGGAAGTTTGCCTGCCAGTCGCACTACTGGATTAATGATAACCATGTCATTGACGCCGGCATGATGTCCAAACAGAAAATCGAGGCAGTGAAGACACGAGACAAACGCGATAATCACCGATATATAGAGCAGAAAAATCGAAGCGGTGCAAATCATATTGCCTCCCCCAAATCGCCAGCAGAACGTTCAGGCGAAACAGGGATCGCGTCTAAGCTGGTAGAACGACTACGTGCCTGGTGGAAAGGCTCGTAGCTAGGCTTAAAAGTATCCGCAGCACTGGTGGCCACCCTGTTCTAACATCTAACCAAGAAGAAGTACGCCATGCAACATTCCAAGCTCTACATCATCGGAAACGGGTTCGATCTGTGGCATGGGATTCCTTCGAGCTACGCCCAGTTCAAGGAATACGTGAGGCAACGAGACCGGGACCTGTTCGATGCTGTTGAGAGGTATCTTCCGGCGGATGAAGACTGGAGTGATCTTGAAGCCGCGTTAGCTGAAATTGACGTAGACAGCATCATCGACGATCTCGACCAATTCATGCCGTCTTACAGCGCCGAGGACTGGAGTGATGCTGGGCACCATGATTTCCAGTACGAGGTTGATCAGGTCTCACAGCGTCTTTCGGTAGAACTCAGGATGAGATTCGGCGAGTGGATACGATCTTTGGTAATCCCGTCGCATAGTACCGCGACACGGCGACTGCGGAACATTGACGCGAATGCCGTTTTCCTGTCCTTCAACTACACCTCAACCCTTGAGAAGCTCTACGGCGTATCCCGCTCGCATATATTGCACATCCATGGCGACGCCACGATGCAGGACAGCGAGCTGATCCTGGGCCATGGATGGAACCCAACACAACGCCAGTCGCTCAATGATCGGCCAGACATAGAGGACCTCGATACACGCTTGATGGAAGCAAACGACATATTGGATGACTACTTCTCTCAAACATTCAAACCGTCAGAGCGCTTGATTCGCGAGCATCAAGCGTTCTTTGACCAACTCGGTGCCATCGGAACCGTACATGTGCTGGGTCACTCTTTATCCAACGTGGATTTGCCATATTTTAAAGCGTTGCTGAGGGTGCCCAGCGTTGCTGAAGCCAATTGGTATGTCGCTTGTCGCTCAGAGCAAGAGCGCCAAGCGAAATGCGATCGACTAATCACTCTTGGTGTCGATGCTCAGCGGGCAGAGGCTGTGCTCTGGAACGATTACTAACCGCCAATCAATCCCTGCCACCATGGATCTTTTCAGGACTAACCTTCCGAAATCGCGTCTCCATACGCTTTTCCAGATGCTGAACGAGCCAACCTATCTTCCAGAACGTCAAGTGATTGAGTCGTGGGCGAAAGGTTTTCAAGATCGTGACGGAAAATTCGTCAACGAATTTCAAACTACTTTCGAGTCCAGTTTTTGGGAACTGTACCTGCATGCGTGTCTCAGAGAACTTGGTGTCACGCTAGACTTCAGCCACCATGCACCAGACTTCGTTGTGACTGATCCACATTCTTTCTGCTTAGAAGCCACTATTGCGGCACCTCCAATGGGCGGACAAGCAGCATATGGATATGATGCACAGGAGTTACCTAGCGACTTCAACGCCTTCAACGCGCAGGCAGCGATACGCATTGCGAACAGTTTCTCGTCCAAATTGCGGAAATACCGAGACAGTTATGCTCGACTGCCTCACACGGCAGGGCGGCCCTTCGTTATTGCCATCGGTGCATTCGACAGACCGTTTGCGCACTTCGCATCGAATCGGCCCGCAGTAGCAGCGCTATATGGTTTGAACTACGATGAGCAAGCTGCACTTGCTGAGGGGCCATCAGCAACCAAAGTGCCAAGCCAGATGGTAAGCGGCGCGTTTAAGGAAAACGGATCGAGCGTTCCTCTCGGACTGTTTCTCGACGAAACGTCTAGCGAAATTAGCGCCGTCGTTTATAGTTGTCTTGCAACGTGGGGTAAGCTCCGAGCCCTTGCTGACAACCCATCCGCGAACTCAGTGTACAAAACCATTCATCCAGCGGCAACCGGCATTGTTCCTGAAGTTCGGTTCACAAAGAAAAAGGATTACCACGAACATTTGATGGATGGGTTGTATATCTTTCACAACCCGCACGCAAAGTACCCGCTTGCTCTGGACGTCTTCGATCATCCAAGAGTTGCGCAGATGTTCCTGGACGGTGATGAACTCGTGGCGGTTGCCCCTGACGATTTTTTATTGATGAGGATGATCCAAACCATCAAAATCAAAGAATGAGAGTGCTGTCACGGAGGGTTCCTACTCGCGTCTATTCCTCGCAAGGGCCAGCTCGCAAACTAATGACGCGATTACCCAACGAGCAAACCTTCCAGGTTAGTGTGTTTCTCGCACCACGCGACCCGACGCGCTCGAAACCCAGCCGCCGATTCAAGGACTTCGGCAAGAAGCTTTGCCGTTTGTGGTAATCGCAAAAGGTGCTTGTCGAGCCATGATGCGTTGCCAGTGCGCCGGCCAATCCCGTTAACAGTCACCCGCACAGGGTGTCTTGATGGTTCCAGTATCTCCGCAACTGCTAACCTGACGCGCTGTACCATCGCCCTGTCGCGGGCGCCCCAATCGACGGTCGAGGCAGGCACCGCAATCCTGAGCGTGGAGGAAAGCTGATCCTGAAGCCAGGTGCGATCATGCCGGTACAGCCAGATGAAGTCGGCACCCAGCGCAGCCTGAAGCGCCTTGAATCCTCCTGATGGTGACGCGACTGCGGCAGCTATTAGCTTGTCACGGGCATGCGCCAGCCGCTTCTCTCGCACCTTGGCAGCACGCTGAGTTTGTAGGCCACGATCAGCCCCCAAAATGCGATTGACAGTCGATGCTGACAATCCAGTCGTGTTCACAATGTCGGGAATGGTGTCGCCCACCGCTAGGGCACGCTGCACCAACAAATGAACCGCAGCGTCGACTTTCTTGGGCCTTCGCGTAAAGCCGACACCGATTTTTTCTGCTTTAACCAAGACCGCGTTGACAGACAGGCCGAGCTCTTTCGCCACCTGACGTATCGACCGGCCGTCGGCCGCCAGTGTGGCGATCTTGCCTTCCGTAGCTGCTGATGCCCGTCTGTGAGGTGCGGGGGCGATCGCAGGGGAAGAGATGCCTGCCGAGAGAAAGGATTCGATGCTCTCGGCCAGAAACCCAATCAGGAGAACATGCAGCAGTGGATGGTGTGCAGAGCGGGGCCGGCGGTAGAGGCTCGTCAGCCACGAATCATCGCCGTCGCATCGCGCGAGTATGCCGTCAAACGGAGGCAGGTTTCTCATGACCGTCCAAAAATCGAGGAGTTCGCTTCGTAACGCTTGTTGATGGACCCTCAAGCTGGTCGTAGCGAGACCCCTATCCGCCAAATGGGCGAGGTAATGGTTCCTCCAGGTCAGCGGATCAACTGGCAGACTCCGCAGCGAGAATAGCTGAGCAATGAGCCTCGAGACGTGAAGCAATTTTTCACGTGCCTGGTCGTCGAACGTTGGGACACTATGCTGTCCGTTCCACTTCCCGACCGCAGCTGGGAGAAATAACTGCTGGCGTTTCAGGCGTTGTGCCAAACAATCGAACGCAACGAGAGGAACGCCGTGGTACGGGCACACTAGGACACCTGGAAACTGGTGCGCGCGGTACCAGGTCGCTATACCGATCGACTCGCAGTCAGCCTTGGCACAGGCGGGACAGAAACGCAGCACGTCTTGCGCCCCCACACGGCTCGCCAACAGTCCCAAAGTGATTTTCGTGTTGCTTGCCATGCCTGTCGCCACCGAGTGGGCAATCCGTCTGTAGTGGGCGGCGTTCATAAATGCCCTGAAGCAAGGAAGGATCGTGTGTCCTTCGATCAGTTCATCGCTCGTGTTCATAGGCAGCCCGAGACGCTTCGAGATCAAGTGCAGACCGCTGGGGAATGCCGTGCCCAAAATAATGGATCGCCGGTTCAGCAATTCGATCAGCGTGTCTCCAGACGTCGGGTGCCCGGTCAATACGTGGTAGCGGGAGACGATGCCAAAAATCGTCTCTTCAGGCACGACGATATCGCCAGCTTTTCCAGCCGGCTTCGCTTCCATAGCGGCGAACGGTATCGCCGACGATTCATCAACTATCGCCCAGGTTGATGCCTTCACGGCTGATCATTCCCTTCTCGACTAAGTACTGGTGTGGATCATCCTCGTCTGCCGCGGTCCGCATATCCACATACCCAGGACGTAGTTCTGGATCGACCGCATCGGGATCGACGGGCTCGGTGTTACCGTCACACGACTGCGGCGTGGCGCTCTGCTCGGTCGCCGCTGCTGGTACGGCAGCACCTGTTACCGGAAAAAGTTGGTCGAGATAATCCTGCACGACAGTGACCTGTTTCGGAAACTCAAGCATTTTCGCCAGCGCTTCCTCGACCGGTAACAAATCTTCGTATTGCGACAGCGACTTTGTTGTATTCGTTCGCAGAGCATTAATTGCCGGATGAAGTAATGCCAACGCATCGTCGTACGTCTGCCTCAGAAGCTTCGGCGTCAGCGTTTCGGTACCATCGAGCATGGCGCGCTGCTGTGCGAGCTTGAAGAGCAAGACCACGAAGTCGGGGATGCTCTGACTGAGATCGAAGACCGTATCGAGCATCTCGTCATCCGGAGCTCGTGGTTGTCGTACCCACTGATACGTCCAGATGCGTCGAACGAAGTCGTCCCACTCCTTCACCCTTTTTGGAGGCCGCTCAAACTGAATCAAGCCGCTTTCCGAAGCCCGGCGGCCGTCCTTCATCTCATTGGTAAACAGACTAGCGGCCTTGCTGGTACCGATTTATACCACTGGCACCCGGAGGACCGTGCGTAGATCTTGAAAGAAATGCAGCAACGGGGCCGTGCCGTGCGTCTTCTGCAAACTGAGCCGCTGGATCTCGTCGATAACCAGAATGCCGAGGAAGTGAGTCGCGGCGATCTGGCGCATGGCGCCTTCAAGCATGTCTTCCCGCATTCGGGTCCCTGAAAACAGTTTTTCGTACTTGCTGCCAGTGCCGAGAGCCGCATCGACTTGTCGCGCGAACTCACGGCAAAAACTAGATATCGAACCGTTTTTGGGACAGGTCACTTTCAGCCATACCAGTTGCGTCATCGGTATATGGCGTCCTCGCCAGGTAGAGTGATGGATGACCTGCTGGGGGTAGGTTCGCAATATCGCATCAGCACAGGTTGTCTTGCCGGATCCACTCAATCCGACAATGAGCAATTGCGATTCGCACGGGATCAGCTGCCAGTCGAGGTTTCGCCACTGCTCGCGATCTTGGGCGGTATAAATGCTGCGCCAAGTGGCCGCCTCGAATGGGTTGCGTACCACATAACCCGCCCGGAGCAAGCGCGAGATGGTACGTTCCACGTCATAGAAAATGAGGCGGGGGATTACCACATACTTAAGCCGTGCAAGCAGATGCCAGCGCTCCTCGGTCGACATTGCACGCTCTTCTGGTTGAATCTGCGGGCGCAAGATCATCGCCCGTGCAGCTTCCCTTTCTGTGAAGATTGGGGGAAGTGCCTCAATGAGCGGGTTATCGCGATACTCCGCGATATTCTGTTCGACATACGTGGAAGAGAAATGATTGGCACTCATCGGCTACTCCGTCGTCGCCACCGCTCCCGGATCCAGAAGGCTACAGACCCCAAATGTCGTCGAGCGGATTTTGTTTTCGCATATCGGGCCGCAACTTCACCACATTGTCCTGCGCTGACGGCTCACAATACGACTGCGCCGCATCACGCGCATGTTCGACACGCTCGGCCGTTTTCTCGAAAGCCCGGTTAGCCTGCACATTCGCTTTCTTCTCGGTCTTGCTCAATCCCTGCTTGGCTTGCGCCGCAGCTTTCTTTGCCGCCGCCGTAATGGCGTCGCACTCTGCGTCCAACGTGGCGCAAACTTGCCGCAGCTCTGAAGCTTTACGGTCTGCTTCCAAGCCAAGCAGCTTGGCGCGATCAAGCACCTCTTCCAGGCGCGCTAGCCGATATTTCTCATTGCTGTCTAACAGTTCGCAAGGCTCCCACTCGCGCGATGCTGCGTTGAGAATCCAGATGTGTGCAGGCGCGTATGGCAGATGACGGATCTCGATCGGTTGTACCTTACCTTTCGTTCTAGCCCGTGCAAACCACTCTTCGCTGACGGCTCGCTCCGACGCATAACGGCGCCCATGGAAGTAGATTCCATCACGCCGAACCGATGCAGTCGCAGCAGGTAGCAGCTTCGTCCACACCTTCTGTTTTTCGATCGCCTTCGCTCCGCCGGTTAGGTGTTCCATACCCCAGTTCCACACCGTTAGCGGGGTCGCATCCGCGAAATTCTCGCCCAGCATTTCGTCGGGCAATGCATCAGCATGGTAGGCAGACAGGTTGTACTCGATCAGCTTGTAGGCCAGTATCCTGGTTAACTCAGGAAGCGTCAGCGAGGCATCAAGCGAGCAGTGGCGCCGCTTCATCTCGTCCAGCCGGCGGTTCAATGCACCTGGCTCGAAATGGATCGTGTGATTGTTGATGAGGTTGAATTGCTGCTCCACATTGGGCTTCCAGTCAGGCCTGCGCACCGCGGCGTTTTGAATGGTGATACCGAACTCTTTCGGCAGTGCATCCGAAGCCTTGGACTTCAGTTCTCCGTTGTCGCACAGTAGCTTGTGAGGCAGATGACGGCAAGGCCAAAGATCCGAGCTGATGTCTATACCCAGCTGCCGACAAAACTCGGCCTTGTCCGAGAAAGCATTAAACAATGCCAACCGTGCGCCTTCCCAACTCGGCCCCTCTAGCCCGAGATAAAAGCCCACCACCATCCGTGAGAAGACGTCGACCACGACGTACAGGACGGGCCGTCCGATCAGCCAAGCGCGATTGAACACCGACACCAAATAGACGTCCACGATGGTCGCATCGATCTCGAACCGTGCCGCCGGACCAAATAAGCGGTGCCGGGAAGACCCCAGCACCCCGCGATGCTTCAGGTTCCAAGTAGTCGTGCTGATGTTCCGCTTGGTGAGCGAGAAGTCCCGGTCCATCTCTTTCACCACTTGCTCAAATTGGTACAGCGAGGGGGCTTCGTGTGCTTCAGGAGCCACCGGGACCAGTAGGTTTCCGTGTTCGATCTCGGCCTTCTTGAAGTAGGCCCGCTTGGTATCTTCCCAGGCCTTCTTCTTCGTCACACCAGGCTTCAGGAAGGCCTGAATGCCCAAGACGATTTTGGTCCGGACATCCGCTCTCGACGGCCCGAGCAGCGATGGGTCATCTTGCAGTTTGACCCGGTCCGGTCGCTGGCCACGCTTCTTCGATCCCGCCGGTTGCGGCCGTCCAGTTGGACCACATAAGTCGTAGCAGCCGATCAGCGCATCTATACAGCTTCCGTAGGCCCAATACCGGTACAAGGGCCGGTATACCTGCTTCGGATCGAGTCCCAGTTCCGCAGCGCGCCCCAGGATTAGGTGGCCGCGGGTACGTGGCAAGTAAATGTCGGGAATGCGATCTTCACAGACCAGCGGCTCAATGATCGCCCAAGCACGGTCCCTGATGTCTAGGCTCCGGCGTAGGATCGCTTCCTCGGCTTGGAATACGTAGGGCCGCAGCTTCACCTCAATCCGCTGCAACATGCCACCGTTCAGGAAATCCATTACCTCTTGCAGGCTATGCACCTGCGGCTTCTTCAACTTCTTCTGTATGCCTATGGTGACAATCGCATCCTCATCTGGCTTGACCCACAGCACGCGCTGCGGGCACGTAAAGCCTATTTCCTCAACCCCTGGCACTGGCTCGAATACTTCAGCAGGGCACAGTAGATTCATTGCAGCCACCTGCTTGAGCGGAAGCGAATTGAGGACTGGCCGCAACGGACAGAACTACTGGAACATGACGTAAGCCGATCGGCACACGTAGGTCAAGGTTGATGAGTTTGTGCCAAGCAGCATAGCGGAACATGTCCGTTACCAGTTCAAGTGAACCAGCGGCACCGCGTTCAGCCCCGCACTCCCGCAGGTGGTCTGCAAGCGTTAGTCCTTGTAAGGACGGCATGTTAAACGCCGCAAGAAACTTGGGTAGCTGTGCCGCGAATGCGCTAAGGTCGACATCATGCTCCACCATGAAGTAACTGAGCCACTCCAGGTTGTCGATAACGGTCTTATCGATTTCGGCGCTCGTGAACAGGTACCATGGAATACCGCACCTAAGCCAATACCGCCGTTCAATCTCCAGCTTAGCCAGCACAGATTTACGGTTTCGTCCGCTAAGCTCATCCGCGCTTTTGATGCTAATGGCCACAAACGATCGCTTGCCAAACTTATCAATCTGCGTAAGCAGAAAGTCTGTCGTCATGACAACCGGCACGCCGCTCCGGGGATAGCTCGGGTGACGGATTCCCAAGGACGCTGCAATGCTCTGAGTCACCGATTCAGGAAATAATGGGAACTGCTCACGAATGTCCACGACATCGGCTGCATAGTCCGCCATTAGAAAGAAGCAACTTTCGTTATCGGAGAAGAGGTGATGTACCCTGCCAGTCGTCGCACCGAGTCGACGGCTCATTCGCCCCCTTGATGAAAAGCATCGAACGTCGATCCAAGGTTTGTAATGTGCGCCTTCCCCAAGGCCAAGCCCTTGAGACTTCCACCTGCCAATGTCATCAGAAGTGATCGGTGCTCGTCTCATCGCATAGCCTGAAAGGAACACTACGTTGATATTTTTTTCAACATATTTGGATAGTCTAGAACGAAGAATGACTAGATCAAGAATTTTTTGAAGGGGGCTGAAGCTTGATGAATGACAGACGGTCCATTGCAGACCTACCTAGGCGACAGTTCTCGACCTATTGTGTTGAAAAAGTCGAGCGGCAACATTTTGGGGAGGCTTCAGACGTCCAACAGCTCCATGATCGTGTAATAGCGACGGTTCTGGTCAGTCTAGGCTGCCAGGATTTCTGTCCAGAGGTCAACATCGCCGAGTTTTTCAACACAATAGACCTAAGGCGGTCATTGGTATTGCCAGTTCAGGCAAGCGACGCAGTATAGGAAGTTCAATAGTTGCAAAACAGAACAAATTGAGACAAGGTCAGGCAGCTGTAACGAGAATCTGGATAACGATTAAAATATGTGGTTAGCTCACGGTCGGACAAATCAAATGAACGAAAACGATGGAATTGGGGAAAACTTAAGTTTGAATTTTAAATTGGAGTGGCAGAGATATTTACACAAGGGATTCTCCATACAATATATTCATTCTCAAATGAGAACAGTGGCAGGAGAAAAAATCTACATCCGTACTTCAACCTTCGGCAACGTGAAGAAAAGTTTAGGCATTACCGGTTATCCTGACGGAATCGACATAAGGCTCGTCGACGGGAAAATAGTAAAACGCTTCAACGATTTAGCGTTACATGAACTGGATTTGGATTCGTGTATCAAAATACTCGAGACTGTATCCCAGGAAAAATTGGCGCTGGACCACCCACTCGCCGAAGCCGCGATTCTAGCGGGCATAGCAAAATTCATTAAATGCTTTGGAGTCAGTGCTGCGCGAGGCCAACTGAACGCTAAGAAAATATATAAAGACATCCCCAAAGCAATTGAGGTCTTTGAGTATTTCAAGGCACTAAGGGATAAGCACGTAATTCATGACGAAAACCCAATGACCATGATCGCCTCCGGTATCGTAATAAATAGACCTGGGGCAGACAGAAAAATAGCTGATGTAATCGCGCTTCCAATGGTGGCAAGAGTTGCGAGCAAAGAGCAGTTCGAACAATTATGGAATCTTGCCTACATTGCACGGGAATGGGTTGGAACACAAATCACAGAACTTGCAAATTTGATAATCGAGAAATACGAAGCTTACTCTCATCAGGAACTTATGAATCTTCCACCAGTGAAGTTATACAAACACGGCACCGAAGTAGTAGGAAAAAACAGGAATGAATTGTAGACGCTTGGGATTAGATCAGAGTTCTAAATATTAAATCCAAGTTTAATCCATAAGACCTTTAAAAAATAGGAACACACATATTTATATGAATTTATTCATTGGAAAATTTATTGATGAAAAGTACTTTTGGCCACTTATTGGCGTCGTACTAGGCTGGACTCTCACAATGGTAGGCTCAGGATTGAAAGAGCGTGCCGAGAGACGACGGCGAGTTGGTACATTGCTAGCCATTCTCGTGTTAGTTAGAAATCAGATCAATACGCTTATAAAGGCGTCTGATGAATTTTTTGAACACCTCGAAGATTTAGAGTCATATGAGCGGGATAGAAAAGGAATTACGGAACGTCACTTTCTAGAGCCAGCAAATCAAACAGACGCTCTAGTGGAGGCAATTAGAGATTTTTCCGGGGACTATCCACTTCACTCATTGAAGCTCCAAGGAATGATAAATGCTCTTTTAAAAGTTAAGGCGGCATCATTTAAAGAAGCATCAAAAAATCCGAACATGTACATTAACATGATTACCATGCATGAGTTAGCAATTAAGATCACCGCAAAAGAAATTGGAAAATATGTCAATCGCTTAGCCCTAATGCATGGATTATCAACCTTTATCAAGTTTAGGTACACTGAATTTATGATAAATCGAAAGAACGTTAAAAATAATCAATTCATCAGTAAGTTTGCGGGAGATATGTTGAAAGCGATTCGAGAGAAAAATCCCGATATGAACGTCGAGCAAAAGGATTCGGGGAATTCGTAGGACACTTCACAGCATTAGGGTTCGAACTTATTGCCTCGTTTCATTATTCGATAAAGAGGCGCGCCACTGATGCCTTGCATGCCCTCGATCTGCCTGTTGCTCATGTCGGTCACTCCATCGGCAACGACCGGTTCTCGTTCCTGACAGTGCGAGTGGTTCTCCCACTTCAGGATCCGCACGCGCAAGCTGCCATAGTGCGCACGGATCTGCAGCTTGATCTCGTGCGCGGCCGCAGTGAACACAAGCTCGATTAATCCCACCGGCTTAACTCTCGACGATGATGGCCGGCAGTCGTGTGAAGAAACTTATCCAATACATCGCGAGAGAGATGGTAGTTGTCGCGAACAGCAGTCAACAGGTTTATTGCCGGGCGGCGGTCCGTCATTACAGCCGGGGCACTCCCTTGGGGCACAAGGAGGACTGCATATGGCTTTAGGTACCGCTGTCTATCCGCAAACTTATCGCGCGTGACCGGGATAGTGGTTCCACCAACCTTATAGTAGCCGTTGGCGACCTCGGCAAGATCAATGTAGCAACCGTTGTATTGCACAGCGACATCTGTCTTCCATCTCGACAATTCCTCGGCATCGCGCTCGATAACGTTGCCGTTGGAATCTTGCAGAACAAACGGATCGGCAGGCTCGATTAAAAGAATCGCAAAGCTCCTGTAGAAACGACTGTCATTACGATAAACGATGAGCTTACTAAGCTTAACTTCATCCATTCCATTCAGCAGCCACCATCCATCTTCGAGTTTTTTTAGTCCCGAGAAGATGTTGTCGCCGCCGTCCAGCAAGACATACCATAGATCTTCAGCTTCGCATTCGGTCTGGACGATGTTGATGAAGTCCTCTATTTCCTCCGGTTTCTCCGTCTCGGCGACTTCTTGGATCTTTGTAAAAGCCATCCTGATGGAACGGTCAAAATCGTCGAGCATGACCATTGGGTCCTTTTGTTGAGGCTTTCTCTGCTCCTCAACAAAATCAGCGATATGTTTAATCGTTTTAAAACGAAAATCAGGATTGTTATATAGGCATTTTTCGACAGCCTTATCGATAACACCGAGCATTGTTAGTCCAGTGGTTCCTCGAAAGCTTTCGCGGCCGAGGCCTCGAATCGACTGCCCTTTCAGATACCACTGCATAACTTGAGCAAGCGCGTAGATATCGTTGGCGGGAATCGGTGGCAGCTTGCTATTAGCTTGTTCGGGCGCGCTGAAGAGATAGTTCGCCAAGCGATCACTAGACTTGGTTTCCGCCGCCTTTGCAAACATTTCGTTATTGAAGTGCGCAATTCCGAGATCCCCAATAACAAATTTATCGTGACTTTCATCAAAGAAAATATTCTGAGGCTTTAGGTCGCGATGGATGACCTGATGTGCATGGAGGTGATGCAGGCCCTTGCAAAGGTCAACGAAGAGTTTGCTTGCCTTTTCTTCCTGCTCGTCTTCAAAGGCCGATGTGAGCGGTCCGAGCTGCTGTAAACTTTTACCGTACCGCTTCATGACGATCAGCGAGTACAGATCATCTTCGATGGTCACCGAGTCGAAGTGATACGAACGCGCTATATTCGAATGAGTTGGCAGCATCGCCGCACAGAAGTATTCGTCAATGAATCTCGCGAGCTTTTGCGAGTCCCCATGTCGAATAAACTTCACCGCGAAATGCTGATTGCCCTTGGCGAATTCCAAGACGTGTGCATTTCCGCCTTGGCCAATATTGTTGACGTAGGTAAATGCGCCGATATCCGTCTGAAGAGTTTTGGCATCTTTGAAGTACTGAACTAAGCTTTTGCTGCCCACTTATTCTTCTCCATTATTATAAATATCAAGTCAACTGTCCCGGGTTGCGCATCGAAGTTCGGATTGTGAGGTGAGCGGCGAGCCATAAATCGTAGGTCAAGTTCCGCTCAGCTGACTGGGGCGAACTCGTGCACGCCTTTTGCTGTCGGCTATTTTATTCGACTCCTCGGTTGATTGATAGAAATGATACAGGTTCGCCAACTGCATACGTGTTTTTTTAAAAGCCCTTTAACACACTATTCAACGTGTGGCCCACACATGAGTGGCAAGTGAGGTGAACGGGAAATTTAAGGATGCCCGAGCGGAGCTTGTAGCAGATGCGCAGTCTGAGAAATCGATGAAGCCTACCAAGGGTTCTTTCAACAACCCAACGCAAGCGGCCGACCCATTCGGGCGACCCGATACTATCCCGATACGTGGAGCGATGCCTCGGCGGCGTAGTCAGGCGCGAGGCCGTGTGCTCGCTCAGCATATAGTTTCCCTAAGGGCTTGTGAGCTCAGCCTGTCAAGCCTTTGACAGCCGGAATTGCCTCGACCAGGGACATTAGCAACCGTGAATCGTGAAACTGCGCGTTCCGAGATTCGAGCTACCAATGGCAACTCACGTTAATGACCAAGATATGATGTTTGCAGCCGAGCTTGCCACGACGTTTGCGAAGCGTTGATGTCGAACTGACTGCAGTCAAGCGACTCTTGAGACGCTGTTGAACTACACCACGGTACTAGTACCCGGCTTCCAGCTCATCGTGACGGAACATGCCAATTTCGCTGAGGCCTTGTTCAAGGAAGCGCTCCTCGAAGAACCGTGGATGCATCCGCCGGCGTTGGTACCAAAAGATTGGCCAAGCTGGAGTTCGTAACGTCGCGGTGTTTTTCCTTGCGGGAAGGGGCAGGAACCTTGTCAAAAGCTGACCAACCACCTTGCTGGCTTTGTTTGGACATGCGTTGAGAGCAGCGAAGCGCCCATCGTTATCCCGCAGATAACGATAGGGGTTCAGCGGTCGGGAGTTTCAGTGCTCAGGATGGAGGCCGTTAAGCTCTCCAAGCAATTTGACTAACATAATCTACAATTTGACTAAGCTAATCTAGGTTTGACAAACATAATCTCGATTTGTCAAGCATTGCTTTAACCAGAAAATGTTTATTCCACCGTCACCGACTTCGCCAGATTACGCGGCTTGTCCACATCCGTGCCGCGCGCCAGCGCCGTGTGATACGCCAGCAACTGCAGCGCAGCCACGTGCAGGATCGGTGACAGCAAACCGTAATGCTCAGGCAAACGAATCACGTGCAGGCCATCGCGCGAGGTGATGCGCGAATCGACGTCGGCAAACACGTACAGCTGACCGCCGCGCGCACGCACTTCCTGCATATTCGACTTCAGCTTTTCCAGTAGTGCATCGTTTGGCGCGATCGTGACGACGGGCATCTCTTCGGTTACCAGCGCCAGCGGACCGTGCTTGAGTTCGCCTGCCGGATACGCTTCGGCGTGGATGTACGAGATTTCCTTGAGCTTCAGTGCGCCTTCCAGCGCGATCGGATAGTGGATCCCGCGGCCCAGGAAGAGGGCGTTTTCCTTGCGGGCGAAGTCGTCGGCCCAGGCGATGATCTGCGGCTCGAGCGCCAGCACGGCGGCCAGCGCGACCGGCAGGTGACGCATCTGCTTGAG
>Ga0308158_10001831_pt1 | contig 21329 bp, 15 predicted proteins | sample PhyBR2_FD_201038 | JGI IMG/M metagenome (GOLD analysis project Ga0308158, IMG submission 201038) | Phyllosphere microbial communities from UC Gill Tract Community Farm, Albany, California, United States - DLSLB.R2 | ecosystem: Host-associated > Plants > Phyllosphere > Unclassified | place: USA...
TGAACATGCGGTGCAGGCGCCAGAAGCCAGCGCGTGATCCATACTCGTAGATGGACTCGATATTCAGGTTGCGCTGGCCCTGCCACGGTGCAGCGCCAACGATTTCCGAGAGCAGGCATTCCGAGGCCTCGTCGCCATCAAGGATGTTGCTTTCGCCGCCCTCTTCGTAATTCACCACAAACTGCACGGCGAGCTTCGCGCCTCCGGGCCACTGCGGATCCGGAGTATGGCGGCCGTAGCCGATCAAGTCACGCGGGCTGTCCAGGTCAATAAGATCCTTCATGAGGATTAGATTCCTTTCAAACGATGAAACTTTAATTCCGTCAGTCGGAATAGTGCTCTACATCATAGGATATGCCTTCGTCGCTCGGGAGTCTACATTTCGCCCGTCGCAGTGAGCTCTTTCTGCTTCTCTTGCGGCCTGGCTTTCGAGCCGTGAATTGAAGACCGCGATCCACGGCACTGGGGTACAGGGCGATTGCGACACCGCAGCCATCGCCACATTGAAAAAGGGCTTTGACGCTGAGCAGGCAATAGAAGTTCTGAAAAGCCTCCCCGCGATACCATCACAACTAGTACCGCCATCGGCAACTACGCGTGAGACGAGTAGTAGCTATTGAGCCCGAGCCTGCACACTGCAAGATCAAGGAAATACTGTGAACAGCGAAAATCGGATTGTCATCACCACCGACTACCTCAGGCCGGGCGACGATGTGGACCAGCTCCTGAAGAGTCATGGCTACTGCCCTCACTACATGCCGCACAGTGGCCCGCGCAGTGAGGCCGAGCGCTCCGACCTGCTGGCGGGGGCTGTTGGAGCAATCATTGCCAGTGAACCCATCACCGAAAATATGATCGCTACCGCCGGGAATCTAAAGGTCATCGCTCGCAGTGGTGTCGGCTACGATTCGGTTGATCTTCAAGCAGCAACAAAGCACCAAGTGGCCGTATGCTCTACTTCCGGGGTGAACCACCATGCCGTGGCCGAATTGGCTTTGGGACTAATGCTCAGCATGGCTCGACAAATCCATCGAGTGATTCCGGAAGTAGCCGCGGGAAATTGGCCACGGGCCGCCGGAACGGAACTGCGCGGCAAGACTCTTGGAATCATTGGCTATGGCCCCAGCGGCCAAGCACTGGCAGCTCTGGGACTTGCTCTGGGCATGCAGGTTGTTGTGCATACTTCCCATCCGCAGCCGCCGGTGTCCGCAGTCAGCTTCCAGGACCTCCAGGCAACCGCCCAAGCCGCCGACTACTTGTCGCTCCACTCGCGTCCCACCGGTGCAGGACCACTTGTTGATGCACTGCTGCTAAGCCAGATGAAACCCTCAGCCGTTTTGATTAACACGGCGCGCGGTTCCCTGGTAGATGAATCAGCACTGCTTGAGGCGGTGAACAACGGAGTCATCGCAGGAGCGGCCTTGGATGTAATCAACGAGGAACCGCTTCCGGCTAGCCACCCGTTGCGCGGCCAAGAACGTATTCTGGTCTTCTCGCATCTGGCTGGGCAAACTCTCGAGGCCCGGCAACGTGCAGGGATGATGGCCGCTGAATCAGTCATCGCTGTGCTTGAGGGGCGCAAGCCCGTGCATCAGGTCAACCAGCCATCGCCGAAACCAACAACACAATGGAGCCAATTGTGAAAACTACTCATCGTATCGCCGTCATTCCCGGAGATGGCATCGGCAAGGAAGTGGTCCCCGAAGGATTGCGCAGCCTGGAAGCGGCTGCCCGCATTTTCAACCTGGACCTCGAGTTCACCCATTTCGATTTCGCCTCAGCCGATTACTACCTCAAGCACGGGACCATGATGCCCGGCGATTGGGAAGAGCAGCTAACCGGATTTGATGCCATCTACTTCGGCGCCGTCGGATGGCCGGACGTGGTTCCTGACCACATCTCCTTGTGGGACAGCCTGTTGCAGTTCCGCCGACGCTTTGACCAGTACGTGAATTTGCGCCCGGTCAAGTTGTTGCCCGGGGTGCCAAGTCCGCTAGCCAATCGAAAGCCGGGCGACGTTGATTTCTATGTTGTCCGCGAAAACACCGAAGGCGAATATTCGTCCGTGGGCGGCGTGATGTTCGAAGGGACCGACCGCGAAGTGGTGATGCAGGAAACTGTCATGACTCGCGTTGGCGTGGACCGCATTTTGAAGTACGCCTTCGACCTGGCTTCACGCCGCGAAGCCAAGAGCCTTACCTCAGCTACCAAGTCCAACGGCATTTCCATCTCTATGCCATACTGGGACACCCGCGTGGCCACGATGGCCGAAAATTACCCCGGTGTATCGGTGGATAAATTCCATATCGATATCCTGACCGCGAACTTTGTCCTGCATCCGGACTGGTTTGATGTGGTGGTCGCTTCGAACCTCTTTGGCGATATCCTCTCGGATCTCGGTCCTGCGGTGACCGGAACCATTGGCGTTGCCCCCAGCGCCAACATCAATCCCGAAGGCCTCTTCCCGTCCCTCTTCGAGCCAGTCCACGGTTCGGCGCCAGATATTGCTGGCCGGGGTATTGCCAACCCGATTGGCCAGATCTGGTGTGGCGCAATGATGCTCGAGCATCTGGGCTACTCGCAGGCCGCAACCGCCATCCAGGATGCGTTCGAATCGGTACTAGCCGAGGCCGACGCCCAGGTCCTCACCCCCGATTTGGGCGGACATGGAACAACCGGGATCCTTGGTACAGCCATCGCCGAGCGCATTACCAAGTGAATGCGCAGGCGTGTCCCAGTTAGCGCACAGACAGCGCGTTTAGAGTGGTAAGTACCTCATGAAGGTGCGAGTGATGACAAAAGTTTGGTCCCGATGCTTCGGCATCGGGACCAAACTTTTTTACGCTGTTCCTAGCTTGCTTCTACCAGCGACTCGGCTTCGGCATGTGCTGCCTGCTGGCGCGAGCGTTCACCCACCAGCGCCACGCCCATCGCGAGCACCCCGGTGAACAGGACGCCCAGCCCGATGTGCACCTGCAAGAAGGCGGCGCCAGCGGCCGCACCCAGCAAGATCAGCGCCACGGCCAGCAACCGGCGCTCCCAGTACTTGCCGCTGCCTCCGCCTAGTGGCGAATCCGCGGCAAGACCGGTCAGCGTGGAGGTGACCACGACCGTGGTCACGTCCTTGACTGCCAGATGGCGTGCGGTGCCCGCTTGGAGCCCCATGGCCGCTGCGATGAACCCGGTAATGGACAGGGCAGCTCCCTGGGCGGCGTGGTGCACACCTGCGAACAGGCCGATAGCGGTCAACGCCAGGCAGGCGCCGACTACCGCGATCAGAACCGTTGTTCTCCTGCTCCAGCCTGCGGATTCGCTTTTCAGAACTCGTCCGGCGATGGCCGCGCCCGCCACGAAGCCGACGAGCGCAATAGATGGCCCCAGAACGGGCAGGCCATCGGCGCCCATGAGCGCCATTCCGAGAATTACGACGTTGCCGGTCATGTTTCCGGTGAAGACCCTGTCCAGCCCCAGATAGCCGACGGCGTCAATGATTCCTGTCGAAAAGGTCAGAACGAGCATCAGGATCAGATGCATTTTCGCAGGGTCGCGGGGTTTGAGGGCGTTAGGCATGGTTGGTTTTTCTTTCGCTACGGTGGGATCAGTGCCTAGCGTAGGCCACCGCCCGCCAATCCCCCGCGCATGTTGCGAGAGCGCTTCACATCATCGCTTTCGTTACGACTGTCGCTCGCGTCCTGGATACAAAAAATCCCTGAATCCACGCGGATCCAGGGATTAATTGCACGCGGATTGTTTAGCTGATCGCTTCAGCAATCGGGGTCGAACCATCATAGAAGTTCACAGTCGATCGGACTGCAGCTTCAGTTTCCACCACGTGCACGATCACTTCAGCGACGTTTTCACGAGACACCTTGCCGGCCTCCGGAGCGGGAGCTTGGCCCTCGATGTTGCCAGTTTCATCGGCAATCACGATCGTCTTGCTGGCTGGTTCCAAGGTCAGTGCTCCAGGCCCAAGAATGGTGTAGTTCAGCTCGGTCTCGCGCAGGACAGCGTCGGCATCATGCTTGGCCTTGGCATAGGTGTAGAAGGAGTTTTCCGGGTCAAGACGATCGACATCCACCAAGGCCCGCGAATAGGAGACCATGACATAGCGCTCCACCCCTGCCTGCTTGGCTGCTTCCATGGAACGCACGGCAGCTTCGAAATCCACGGCGCGAGTGCGCTCTTCGTTTCCGCCGCCGGCACCTGCGGAAAAGACGATGGCGTGCGCTCCCTTGAAGGCTTCGGCCAACTGGCCTGCGTCGGCGTTCTCGATATCAAGAACTACCGGGTGGGCGCCGGTGGCAGAAATTTCAGGGGAATGTTCTGGATTGCGAATCAGCGAATCAACGGCGAAACCGCGTTCGACCAGTTTTGGTGCCGCCAGCAAAGCAATCTTGCCATGGCCACCAATGAGGACTACTCGACGTTCTTCAGACATGTACTGCTCCTTCTGATCATTGTTCACATCGCTACTCCCGGCATAACCGTTGCAGCTGGCGGGATATTCCGTGGACAGCAGCAGATGGGCTTAAGCTGGCAATCCGCTCCATGCCGGTTTCCTTCCGATTTCTGCGGGCGTAACCTCGGTTCATAGACCGACTCCCCGACGCAGGACATACGCTCATGAATCAGAAAACCCTGAACCTAGAACTGAGCAACGATCAATTTGCCGACCTTGCCAATGCCCTGGAAGACCACCGGGACTACTTCAAGAAACGGGCCGACGAAGCCATGCTCGGCTTCGGGCTGGACACCGGCTATTGGACTTCGCGTTCCCAAGAGGTGCAAGAACTACTGGATTTGATTCTGCTCAATGCCCGCCAAGACCATTAAGGCCGGTCCGAGAACTCATCCTTGAGCAAGGCATAGGAATAACTATCCATCCACTGGCCGCTGCGATGCAGGCTATTGGCTTTTTCAAAGGCTTCCCTGCGCAGTCCCACGCGTTCCATGAGCCTGACCGATGGTTCGTTGGCGGCGAAACATCCAGCGACAACCCTGCGTAGCCCCAATTCCTCGAAGCACAGCTCGATCACCTTGCTGACAGCCTCGGTGGCGTATCCGCGGCCGGCGAACTGCGGGTCAAAGCTCCATCCGAGCTCCGCTTCCACGGCCACGGTTTGCTCCGCGACTTCTCGCTGGCCCCATGCGTCCTTGATGTAGATCATGACCGTTCCGATTATTTGGGCCTGCCCATCCGGGGCGCTGATCTGAACTGCAATATCGCGATTAATTTTTCCCGACGCAAGGAACTGGGTGCGGTACGTTTCAAAATCCTGGGGACCAGAGGTGATCCATTCGGTCACTTCTGGCAATTTGCGATAGCTCCACGTCGTTTCCAGATCATTTTCGGTCAATCGGCGCAGGGAAAGCCTGCTAGTAGTAACCGGCCAGGTGATTTGATCCAAGGAAGCAGTCATAAACGCATCCTATCGAACCTTCGAAAAGTCCATGGCCGACTGAAGGCCACCACCCAAGCATTACTTGATAGTTAAATAAAGAAGTGTTTTGAGGGTTAATTTTTTCCACTGCCGCCCAATTCCGGGCGAACTGGCGCGGGCATTGGATTGTTGGGGAATATTTTGACATGAAAGTACTACTCACGGTGACGCAGTTAACACTTATGGAATTTCGCTTAGTTCGATTAGATAAGGCTAAGCTAATAATTAGCTCATTCACTCACGCAACCAATGAAGGTTGCCATAAGAAAAGGACGTCATGGCCTCCATGAAGCTACGTGCCACTGCTCTTCTGAGCGTCGCCGCCCTGTCCCTCAGCGCGTGCGGTACCACCGCCGACACCGCCTCCGAGGCAAACGCCGACGACACCAAAACAGTGACCTTCACTGACAACGAAGGCGAAAAGAGCGCGGCCATGCCGGCCAAGTCTGTTGTTGCCACCGACAACCGCACCTTCGAGACCTTGGATTCCTGGGGCATCAAGCTCACCGCCGGCGCGGTCTCGCTGATGCCAGACACCATTTCCTACACCAAGGACAAGGAAATCCTCGACCTGGGCAACCACAAGGAACCAAACCTTGAATCTGTCGTAACCGTTGAGCCGGACCTGATCATCAACGGCCAGCGCTATGCCCAGTACGCCGAGAAGTTCAAGGAGCTGGCTCCCGAAGCCACCATCGTTTCGCTGGATCCACGCGAAGGCGAACCTTTTGACACCGAGCTGGAACGCCAGACCACCACCCTGGGCGAGATCTTCTCGAAGCAGGATGAAGCCAAGAAGCTGGTGGACGATTTCGAAGCAGCGCAGAAGCGCGTCACGGATTCCTACAACCGCGAGGACACCGTCATGGGGCTGATCGCTTCGGGTGGCGAGCTCGGCTACTCAGCACCCAGCACCGGGCGCACTGTCGGTCCCATGTTTGATTTCCTGAACCTGACCCCGGCATTGGAACTTGAAGAGTCCTCCACCGATCATGAAGGCGACGATGTCTCGGTTGAAGCCATCGCCAAGTCCAACCCGGACTGGATCATTGTCATGGACCGCGATGCCGCAGTAGGCAGCGACGGCGAGGAATACAAGCCGGCCAAGGAACTGCTGGAAAATTCCGAAGCACTTCAGAATGTCACCGCAGCCAAGGAAGGCCACGTGGTGGTCATGCCTGCTGACACCTACACCAACGAGAGCATCCAGACCTACACCGAATTCCTCAACGAATTCGCTGACGCCCTGGAAGCTGCCAAGTAGCACCCGTGCATCTCCCACAGCTCTAGCGGCGGAGCCGGATTCCGGCTTCGCCGCCAGAGCTGCTTTCCCACCACACTTCCCCACGGCGGCAACATGACAACCACCACTGCGCTCGTGCGGACCAATTCCAAGGTCTTCACCGGCAAACTCGCATTAGGAATCCTCGGCGTCCTCCTGCTTCTGGCCCTCTCCCTGCTCACCGGCGTCTACGACATTTTTGGCAAGGACGATGGTGCGCAGATGTTCGCCATCACCCGCATCCCCCGCACCATCGCGCTGGTGCTCGCCGGAGCAGCCATGGCCATGAGCGGACTGGTCATGCAGTTGCTGACGCAGAACCGCTTCGTGGAACCCACCACCACTGGAACCACTGAATGGGCGGGCCTGGGCCTGCTGGCCATGCTGGTGCTTTTCCCCAGTGCGAGCCTGCTGGCAAAAATGGGCGTGGCCATCGCCTTCGCCTTTATCGGCACCATGGTCTTCTTCCTGTTCCTGCAGCGCGTTTCGCTCAAGGCCTCGCTCACCGTCCCGATTGTGGGCATCATGCTCGGATCCGTAGTCGGGGCATTCTCCACCTTCTTCGCGCTGTCCACCGACAAGCTGCAATCGCTGGGCATCTGGATGGCAGGCTCCTTCACCTCGGTGATCCGCGGCCAATACGAAGTGCTGTGGATTGTTGCCCTGGTCGCCGTGGCTATTTACATCGTGGCTGACCGTTTCACCGTGGCCGGGCTGGGCGAAGAGATCGCCACCAATGTCGGCTTGAACTACCGCCGAGTGATGCTGCTTGGCACGGCGCTGATCGCCATTGCCACCGGCGTGGTCACCGTGGTGATTGGCAACCTGCCGTTTTTGGGACTGATTGTGCCGAATATCGTCTCGCTGATCCGCGGTGATGATCTGCGCAGCAACCTGCCGTGGGTGTGCCTGATGGGCATCGCGATCACCACCGTGTGCGACTTGATCGGGCGCACCATCATCATGCCTTTCGAAATCCCGGTCTCCCTGATCCTGGGGGTACTCGGTGCGATGGTCTTCATCTTCCTTCTGCTCAGGCAGCGCAAAGTTGGCTAATCTCATGACTTCCCCTGCCCTCGGAACACATCATCCCAGCCGGTGTTCAGGACCGCTGTCCAGCGCCAAGGTCCGCAAGCGCTACTGGATTACCTTAAGTGTCCTGATCGCGCTGGCCGTGCTGTTCGCTGCCGGGTTGCTGGCCTGGGACAACCCCATGCCGGTAGGCTCCACCGGCTTCTGGGTGATCGCGAAACTGCGTGCCAGCAACGTCTTGACCATGGTGATCGTGGCCCTCTGCCAGTCCATCGCCACCGTCGCCTTCCAAACCGTGACCAACAACCGCATCATCACCCCATCCATCATGGGCTTCGAGGCCCTGTACCGGGTGGTGCAAACCGGAGCGGTCTTCGTCCTGGGCGCCGCTGGCATCACCTTCTTCACCGGGCTCAGCCAGTTCATCTTGCAGGTGGCCATCATGGTGGGCCTCTCGGTGGCGTTGTATGGCTGGCTGCTGTCGGGAAAGCTCGGCAATATCCAGATCATGCTGCTGGTGGGCATCATCATCGGCACCGGATTGGGTTCGATTTCCACCTTCATGCAAAGGCTGCTGACCCCGAGCGAGTTCGATGTGCTCACCGCCCGGCTATTCGGCTCCATGGCCAATGCGGATATGGGCTACATGCCGGTGGCCATTCCGCTGGTGGTGATTGCCGGCGGCTATCTGGTGCTGGCTTCCAAGAAGATGAACGTCCTGGCCCTGGGCAAGGAAACCACGATCAACTTGGGGCTGAACCACCGCCGCGAGGTTATGAAGGTCCTGTTCTTCGTATCCGTCCTGATGGCTGTGACCACGGCTTTGGTCGGTCCGCTGACCTTCTTGGGCTTCCTCGTGGCAACCTTGGCCTACCAGTTGGCCGACACCTACGACCACCGCTACATCTACCCGATGTCATTCCTCATCGGCTTTGTGGTTCTGGCCGGCGCGTACTTCATCATGAAAAACCTGTTCTATGCCCAGGGCGTGGTGGGCATCATCATCGAAGCCGTCGGCGGCATCACCTTCTTGATTTTCATCCTGCGAAAGGGACGGCTGTGATTACGCTCAAAGACGTCAGCAAAAAGTACAGTTCCAGCGTGGCCATCGGCCCGGTCACCCTGGAAATCCCCACCGGCGGGCTGACCGCGCTGGTCGGCCCGAACGGCGCCGGCAAGTCCACCATGCTCACCATGGTGGGACGGCTGATGGGCATCGATGAAGGGAGCATCGAGGTCTCGGGCTACGACGTCGCCACAACCAATTCGAAAGATCTGGCCAAGATCGTTTCGATCCTGCGCCAGGAAAACCACTTTGTCACCCGCCTGACCGTGCGCCAGCTGGTGGGCTTTGGACGATATCCTCATTCCAAGGGCCGGCTGAACCAGGCCGACGAGGAGATCGTCTCGCGGTCCATCGACTTCCTGGATCTGGGCGAGCTGGAAGGCCGCTACCTTGATGAGCTCTCCGGCGGCCAGCGCCAGCGCGCGTATGTGGCCATGGTGCTGGCCCAGGACACCGATACCGTATTGCTCGATGAACCGCTGAACAATCTGGACATGAAGCATTCGGTGGTCATGATGCAGCATCTGCAGCGCGCTGCGGCGGAACTGAACCGCACCATCGTGATCGTGCTGCACGACATCAATTTCGCCGGCCATTATGCGGACTACATTTGCGCCATGAAGCACGGCAAGGTGGTGCAATTCGGCACCCCGGAGCAGATCATGCAAGACGAGATCCTCACCGAGGTCTTCGAGACCCCGGTGAGCGTGATCTCCGGTCCCAACGGCCCGCTAGCGGTGTATTACTGATCCCGGCAACTGCGGGACATCCCGCATGGCAGCAACCCGGATCTCCCGGCGTGAGGCAATCCTGCATCGATGGCCGGGCGATTTCCTGAATGCCCGTACGAGTGCTGTTCCTGGCATTCCATCACTGATCTCTATTGGCCGCTGAAAATCAGGTTCTCCATGGATTCCGCTTCGCCGGGCCAGAGCGGACCGCCCCAGCATCTGCGAGCTGTCTTGTAACTATGCAGAGTTCTTGGCGATCTTTGGCTCAGCCGTCCGCCTGCGGCGCCTCAGAGGCGAAGCCGCGATAAGCGTCGATCACCCTGTCCAGATAGGTCGAAATTGCCAGTCGCTCGGAGCTGGAAAACCCCGCAGATGCCTCGTTGAGCGCCCCGACCAGAGGAGAGATTTCGGCGCGGACCCGGTTTTTGGCTTGGGCCGTTGGAATCAGCCTGAATCGGCGGCGGTCGCGCTCATCTCGTATCCGCTCGACATGCCCGGCAGCAACCAACCGGTCTATCACCTCTGTTGTCGAGGAACGGGTAATAGCCAATCGTTCCCCGAGCTCCCCGGGGCTCAGCGCGGTTGCCGAGAGCGCAATGTACTCGATAGCCAGGGCATCCGTGGAGTTCATCGTCATCCGTCGAGCCAGCTCCGCGCTGGCAGCACCGAATGCGTCCTGAAGTTCTCTCAAGGCAGCCGCGGACAAATTCCTGCCGGGCTTTGGTTCAGTGCTCACGTATGGATTCTATCCCATCATATGCTACGGTAACCGTACTATTTATTTTCAGGAAAGATGCCATGCCTTCACCAGCTCCCGATGCCCCCGATCAAGATCCCTCACCGGATGGAACAACCAAAATGTCCCTTTGGCGTCGCAAATGGATGATATCGCTCCTCTCCGTATCGGCGCTGCTCGTCGCAGCCCTGGCCGCTGCGTTAATTTGGGCGTCGTCAAGCTATCCTGCCAACGCCGAGCGCCTGGAGAAGGTGCAATCCGACGCGCACCTCGCTTATGAAGACCTTGGCGACGCAATCAGAATCAAGCCCTCCGATGATCCCACCGGGCAAGGCCTGATCTTCTTTCCCGGAGCCAAGGTCGAACCCCAGGCCTACGCATCACTGCTCGCGGAAGCGGCTGATCACGGAGTCACCGTCATCATCGTCAAACCGCCTCTGAACATTGCTCTGCTCCAGCTTGGAAATCTCGACAGCTTCATGGCCCTCGCACCAGAAGTCGATACCTGGGCTGTTGGCGGCCACAGCATGGGCGGAGTCAAAGCGTGCCAATTCGCGGACGATCCGCAGGTGTCTAGCCTGCTGCTCTTCGCCTCGTACTGTGCTTCCAGTGAGGTATCGGATCATCCGGGCCTCGATGTGCTTGCCTTGTATGGCGACCGGGACGAAGTCATCAACCGGCAAGAAGTCCAGAACTTCGAACTCCAATTTTCCGAGAATGCCAGCAGCGCCACGCTGAACGGCGTGACCCACGCACAGTTTGGCGACTACGGCCTCCAGCCAGGTGATGGCACGGCATTGGTTTCAATATCCGAAGCCCACCAGTTGATCTCCGGGCGTTTCCTCCCCTTCCTGCTAGACCGTTAGAAGATCCATGTCGAATCGGCCTCCCCTCGCCACCACCGTGAAGAATCCCGCATCCCTGGCGCGCAGGTTGCGCCTGCCCACGCGCCTCGATCGCAAGGTCACCGTGCTTGCCTGGTGCTCGTTCGTGGCCCAAGTACTGGTTATCGCAACCGGTGGCGCCGTGCGCCTGACCTCCTCCGGCCTCGGCTGCCCTACTTGGCCCTTGTGCACTCCGGAATCACTGGTGAATACTCCTGAAATGGGCATCCACGGGTTGATCGAATTCGGGAACAGGACCCTGACCGGACTGGTTGGAGGGCTCGCCCTAGCCCTCCTCTTATGCGTTTTCCAGCTCAGAGCGCAGCGCAAGGACCTGTACATCCTGGCCAGCTCGGTACTCGTGGGCGTCATGGCGCAAGCACTGGTCGGAGGAATCACGGTCCTCACCGGACTGAATCCGTTCATCGTCGGATTCCACTACCTCGCATCCCTCACCTTGGTCTGCCTCAGTGCGCTCTTCGTAGACCTGCTGGGCGCCGGAGCAAGAACCCCCGCGAGCCTTGCATCCCCGCGATGGCTGAAAAATAGCCTGTGGGCCACCGCCAGCCTCACCGCCGTGACGGTCGTCCTCGGTGTGCTCACTACCGGAGCCGGGCCTCACTCAGGGGATGCGGCGGCAGGAAGGAATGGATTCAATGCGGTGATTCTCCAGCACGTCCATGCCTGGCCGAGCTACCTGCTCATCGTGATGACGCTGCTCCTGGCCCTGGTCTTGCACTCGAAGAAGCATGAATCATGGAAGTGGGCGGCTCTCCTGGCGGCCATCCAGGCCATGCAAGCAGCCTTGGGCATCTTCCAGGCCAGAAATGGCTTGCCTGAACTGGCCGTGGGATTCCACATGGTTCTGGCATCTCTTCTGGCGGCCACAACAGCCGTCATCTTCGTCCGCACCCAGGGGTACCTGATGTCCCCAAGCCAGCAGGCCTAGGGAGCATCAAGAGGCGTCCTGCTCCTCGGGCGGCATCTGCCCCTCCCAGTCCTGCGGCTTGCCGTTGAGATCCTGCCGGCTTTCGGGCACGTCCAGGCGTTGGGCCGTCAGGTCCCGCGGAATCAGGTTGAAGCCCTGCCAGTGCACTTCCATGGGCGACTGCTCCTCGTCCCGGGGCACATGGTGGTAGCCCACGGCGACCCAGGAAACCATGTCATCGAGCGTCTCATCTTTCTGTTTCTGGACATAGTCCAGCACTCCGCGCCCGCAGGTGCCGCGGTTATAGGTGGCGTATATCTGGCATTCATCCGCATTGGTAAAGGCGACATCGTAGCCGATGCTGTCATCGCCATCATCCGAGTGCTCGTGGTTGCGCTGGTCGTCGATGAAGGTGAAGCTGTCGGTTTTGCCCATGCTGATTTCATAGGACATCTCATGCCCATCTTCGTTGAGCAGCTTTGGCGCCGAGACCTTCCACCAGCGCTTGTCGGTCCACTTGGCCGTGGCAGGGGTCGAAATCGTCGAGTACTCGCCTTCAACGATCGGTGAATGCTCCCCTTCCTTGCCGGTTGGCTTGGAGTCGTACTGCTCGATCTTCTGACCGGTATCCCCGCCCAGGGCCCAGTCGATTTTCCAGACTGCATTGTGCGAGTGGCTGGAAGCGTGGTCGTGCTCGCCGCTGCCGACAGCGCTGCCGTGCTCTGCATCGCTGTAGTCCGCCGGGGAAAGGTCGCCGGTAGCGCCCAGCGAGGGGCGGATGGTGCCATCGGCACCGAAGGTGATCTGGTTGATGTATTCGTACCAGCCGACCTTTGAAATAGTTGACAGCTGCCAGTCGTCCTTGCGCTTGGCCAGCAATTCGCCGACCTCCGCCGAGCGATAGGACAGTCCCGCATCGACCATGTCGCTGCAGAGCACCGGGCGCTCCTCGATGGTGCCGAACTTCGTGCCATCGCCGATGGTGGGAATCGGATGCTTCTTCAGCTCTCCTGCGCATTCGATCTCCGTCAGCGAATGCATATTCGGCCCGCCGAATCCGGCGGTGGTGATATCCGAAGTGGAACGCCCTCCGTCGTCATAGGGCACTTCCAGCTGGGCCAGCGACATCGAGCTGATCAGCTTGATCGGCTCGCTGGCCGGTGGGGCGAAGGCAATGTCGCTCAAGACCATGCCGAGCTTGGGATCAACGGAGAAGCACATCGACCAGGTGGCGCCACTGGTCATGTCCTTGGATAGCGCTTGGCTTCCTTCCGGGCAGCTCCCCTGTTCCTGGGGCGAATCGGAATTCGAGGACTGGGTCGTGGCAGGCGGGGCGGCATTCTGGCAGCCGGCCAGAAGCGTGACGGCCACGGCAAGGCCCAGGCCGGTCAATGATTTCGAAAGTAAGTTGCTGAGCACAGTCATGAGTCTAGTAAAGAGCTGGCTTTCTATTGCGTTCTTGGATTCACGTGCTTAACGCGCCAAGATGGGGAACCCACAAGCAGGCTCCCCATCTTGGTGTTATTTACAACAGATCACAAGCATCTGTCGTTGTCTTGATTAGCTGCGCTGCGAGCGGCGGCGAGCCATTACTGTCAGGGCGACACCGCCGGCTGCTACCAGCAGGCCGAGCACCGAGTATCCGATAACTTCAGCACCGGTGTTAGCCAGGCCGTCATTGTCGTTGTCGCTGTCGTTGTCACCGTTGTTGTCGGTGCCATTGTTGTCGTTCGAACCGACTACCTCGAACTGGCCGGAGTCAATGGTCTTGCCGTCTTCGTCGTTGACGTCTACGGTGTATGGCCCCTCCTTGATGTCCTCAGGCAGCTGGATCTTGAACTCGAAGCCACAGCTTTCATCGATGGTGATCAGCTGGCCAGCAGCTGCATCGCCGATGGATACCTCGACCTGCTTGCCGTCCTCACCGGTGACGGTGATTTCTACAACCTGGCCTTCGGCGAATCCTTGGCCCTTCACGGTTACGGTTTCTCCGGCCTTGACCTTCGAAGGAGTTACCGTGATGGATTCCTCAGCGGCGCAAGTGTTGGCGTCCTTGTCGGTGACTCGCAGGTCGCGGGTCTGCTCGACACCCTTTGGATCAACGGTGGCGACCTTGTAGTCGCCTTCTTCCGCATCCTCAGGGACGGTCATGTTGGTCGTGAACTTGCCTTCGTCGTCGGTCATGACTTCGATGGTCTCGATCACGTTGCCGTCCTTGTCGCGCAACTCGATGGTGATGTTGGTGTTCGGCTCGTAGCCTTCGCCATCGATGGTGATTTCCTCGCCCGGTGCTACCTCGTCAGGAGTGACGGTGAAGGTTGGGGTTTCGGCGTTCTCATCGATGATCAGACCGGCATCAACACTCTGGTTGCTGGCCGAGGCGGTCGAGAGCTGAACTGCAGCGCTGCGTCCGTCCTGGTTTGCATCCGAGTCCTTGGAGCGGTCATCCCCGGCGCCTGCGGTGGTGAAGGTGGCGTTGGTTGGGGCGTTGAACTGTACGGTGTATTCGCCGTAGTTCAGGTCGCCGAAGCCGTACTTGCCATCTTCGCCGGTGGTCGTGACCACTGCGTTGCCGTCGACATCGAGCACTGCGTTGCCTTCGGAATCGAGCAGGCTGACGCCGACACCTGGTACTCCGGCCTCGCCCTCGGACTGGATTCCATCCTTGTTGGAGTCGTTCCAGACGAAGTCACCGATCGAAGCGCCATCGTTGCCGTTGCCATCCGAATCGACGACCTTCAGGACGGTGGTGTCCTTGTTGCCTTCGGCATCCTCGGCAGCGACCGTGTAGTCGCCGTCCTCGGCATCTTCAGGAACGGTTACCTCGGTGCTGAAGTGCCCGTTCTCGTCGGTGGTGACCATGACAGGCTCGCCCAGCGGGTTGCCGTCCTTGTCGGTCAGCGTGACGGTCACTTCGCTGTTCGGTGCGTAGCCCTCACCGGTGACGATGGTGCTTTCACCCGGTGCAACGGTTTCCGGATTCACCGTAACGGTAGCTTCCTCCACTGCCGGTGCATCGGTGATGCCGGCATCCACGCCCTGGTTCACAGGAGCCTGGCTGGTCAAGGTGACAACCTCGGTGCGGCCGTTTTCCCCGGCGTCGGAGTCGATGCCGCGGTCCTCGCCCACGCCTGCCGGTGCGAAGGAGGCTCCCTCTGGTGCTTCGAATTCAACGATGTACTGCTGAATCTTCAGGCCAGCGAAGGTGTACGTGCCGTTCTCGTTGGTGGTGGTGGTGACCGGATCGCCCGATTCGCCTGCTACTGGGTTGCCTTCGGCATCCAGCAGGTTCACCGTGACACCGCCCAGGCCCGACTCGCCATCGTCCTGCAGGCCGTTGCCGTTGTCATCGCGCCATACGCGGTCACCCAGCTCGCCATTGTCATCGCCGGAGTTGCCATCCGGGTCGGTGACGGTCAGCGGAGCGTCGTCCGTGTTGCCGTCCTCATCGGTGGCTTCCACGGTGTGATCGCCAGGAACTGCATCTTCTGGAACCGTGATTTCGGTGCTGAAGCTGCCGTTCTCGTCGGTTGTGACTTCAGCTGGCTCGCCAACAGGGTTGCCGTCCTTGTCCTTGAGCTGGATAGCGACCTTCGAGTTCGGAGCGTAGCCCTCGCCGTTGACCGTGGTGCTCTCGCCCGGAGCCACTTCATCAGGGTTGACAGTGACCGTTGCTTCCTCGACTGCAGGAGCATCGACGATACCAGCGTCAATGGTCCGGTCAGCTGGAGCGGCGGCGGTCAAGGTCACGGTGCTGGTGCGGCCGTTCTCGCCGGCGTTGGAGTCCACTGCCGTATCGTCGCCAGCTTCTGCTGGCGAGAAGGAAGCGCCCTCAGGTGCCGCGAATTCAACGATGTACTCGCCCAGTGCCAAGCCGGTGAAGGCGTAGCTGCCGTTGTCATCGGTGGTAGTGGTGATCGGGTTGCCCTCGGCGTCGGTGTAGGCGTTGCCTTCAGCGTCCAGCAGGTTCACCACGGCACCGGCCAGGCCGGATTCGTTGGAGTCCTGGATGCCGTCGCTGTTGGCATCGCGCCATACGCGGTCGCCGAGCTCGCCGTCGCCACCTGGGTTCGGGTTAGGGTTCTCGCCGTCTGGTTCCGCGACCGTCAAGTCCACGGTGTCCTTGTTGCCTTCGGCGTCCTCTGCGCTCACGCTGTAATCGCCTGGTTCCACGTCCTCGCCGATTGGCAGCGGGGTGGTGAAGTGGCCATTCTCATCCGTGGTGACAGTGATCGGGTCGCCGATCGGGTTGCCCTCTGGGTCAACCAGCTGAACGGTCACGTCCGAGTTCGGAGCGTAGCCATCGCCGGTCACCTGGGTTTCCTCGCCTGGCTTCACCTCGGTCGGGTTCACCGTCACGGTGGCCTCGTCCACGGCTGGAGCGTCGACAATACCGGCATCAACCGTCATGTTCGCAGGAGCGGTGGAGGTCAGCGCCACCACTTCGGTGCGTCCATTCTCGGCTGCGTCGGAGTCAAGAGCATCGTCATCGCCGGCGTTGGCCTGGGTGAAGGATGCGCCTTCCGGAGCAACGAATTCCACGGTGTATTCGCCCAGTGCAAGCCCGGCGAAGGTGTAGTTTCCGTTGTCATCGGTGGTTGCGGTAACAGGGTTGCCATCAGCGTCGTTGACCGGGTTGCCTTCGGCATCCAGCAGGTTGACGGTGACTCCTGAAACGCCAGCTTCACCATCGTCCTGGACGCCGTCGGAGTCCAGGTCGTTCCAGACCCGGTCGCCGAGCTCGCCGTTGCCACCTGGAAGGCTTCCATCGGTGACGGTCAGCGGGCTTTCTACCGGAGTATCGGTGGCGACGTCGGTAGCCACTACCTTGTAGTCGCCTGGTGCGGCGTCCTCAGGAACTGGAATTTCAGTAGCTGGAACGTTGCCCTCGGCGTCGGCTGGGACGGTGATCGGGTCACCGACCGGGTTGCCCTCTGGGTCGGTCAGCTGCACGGTGACATCACCCTCAGGGGTGAAGCCGCTACCGGTCAGGCTGGTGGACTCGCCTGGAGCAACCGAGGTTGGGTCCAGGGTGACCGAAGGATCAACAACAGCGTCATCGTCAACCAGGCCGGCATCCACCTGATCGGTGGTCGGTGCTTCCTCGGTCAGCGTGTAGACGTTGGTGACACCCTCAGGATTCGGATCCGAGTCAACAGCACCGTCGTCGTTGGTTCCCTGAGGCGAGAAGGCCTTGCCCTCAGGAGCAACGAACTGCACGGTGTAGCCGCCCAGCGCCAGCTCGCCGAACGAGTAGTTGCCGTTCTCGTCGGTGGTGGTGGTGACAGGGTTGCCATCAGCATCGTTGACCGGGTTGCCATCGGCATCCAGCAGGTTCACGACAACACCTGGAACACCAGGCTCACCCTCATCCTGCAGGCCATCGCTGTTGGTGTCCTCGAAGACGAAGTCACCGAGCGAACCTGGGCCTGGCTGCGCGCCGCCGTCGGTGACGGTCAGGTTGCTGACAACCGGGGTATCGGTGGTGACGTCGGTAGCCACGACGGTGTAGTCGCCTGGCTGGGCGTCAGCTGGAACCGGTACTTCGGTGGCTGGAACATTGCCCTCAGGGTCGGCTGGCACGGTGATCGGGTCACCGACCGGGTTGCCCTCTGGGTCGGTCAGCTGCAGGGTGACGTCGCCCTCAGGGGTGAAGCCGTCACCGGTGGCGTTGGTGGATTCGCCAGGAGCGACCGAGGTCGGATCCAGCGACAGTACCGGGTTGATCTCGCCATCAGCGTCGACCAGACCGGCGTCAACCGTGTCATTGGCCGGTGCTGCCGAGGTCAGGGCCACCGCTGGGGTGCGTCCATCGCTGCCGGCGTCCGAGTCGATCGAGTCGTCATCGCCCTGGTTTGCAGGCGAGAAGGCCTTGCCCTCGGGAGCAACGAACTGGACACTGTACTGGCCCTCCGGCAGTTCGCCGAAGGAGTAGTTGCCGTTCTCGTCGGTGGTGGTGGTGCGAGGGTTGCCGTCGGCGTCGTTGACTGGGTTGCCATCGGCATCCAGCAGGTTTACGACGGTGCCTGGTACGCCGGCTTCGCCTTCGTCCTGCAGTCCGTCGCCGTTGTCATCCGAGAACACGGTGTCGCCGATGGTGCCGTTGCCTGGCTGCACGCCGCCGTCGGTGACGGTCAGCGGGCTCTCTACCGGGGTATCGGTGGTGACATCGGTTGCCACGACGGTGTAGTCGCCTGGTGTGGAACCTTCAGGCACTGGAATTTCGGTGGCTGGAACGTTGCCCTCAGGGTCAGCTGGCACGGTGATCGGGTCACCGACCGGGTTGCCATCTGGGTCGGTCAGCTGCAGGGTGACATCGCCTTCAGGGGTGAATCCGGTACCGGTGAGGTTGGTGGATTCGCCTGGAGCAACCGAGGTTGGGTCCAAGGTGATGGCCGGGTCGATGGCCGCGTCGTCGTCAACCAGACCGGCATCCACTGCGTCGGTGGTTGGAGTCTCGGCGGTGACCGAAATAACCGGGGTAACACCCTCGGCGTTTGGATCCGAGTCGAGAGCGTCGTCGCCGCCCTGGTCTGCAGGCGAGAATGCCTTGCCTTCAGGAGCAACGAACTGCACGGTGTAGTCGCCCTCCGGCAGTTCGCCGAAGGAGTAGATGCCGTTCTCGTCGGTGGTGGTGGTGCGCGGGTTGCCGTCGGCGTCGTTGACCGGGTTGCCATCGGCATCCAGCAGGTTCACGACGGTGCCTGGAACGCCGGCTTCGCCCTCGTCCTGCACGCCGTCCATGTCGGCATCGTCGAAGACCAGGTCACCGATGGAGCCGTTGCCTGGCTGCACGCCGCCGTCGGTGACGGTCAGCGGGCTCTCTACCGGGGTATCGGTGGTGACGTCGGTAGCCACAACCTTGTAGTCGCCCGGTGCGGAACCTTCAGGCACTGGAATGGCGGTCGAAGGAACGTTGCCCTCAGGGTCCGCTGGCACGGTGATCGGGTCGCCCACTGGGTTGCCCGAAGGATCGGTCAGCTGCAGGGTGACATCGCCATCCGGGGTGAATCCGGTACCGGTCAGGTTGGTGGATTCGCCTGGAGCAACCGAGGTTGGGTCCAAGGTGATCGCCGGGTTGATGACTGCAGCGTCGTCACATGCGCCGATGCGAACACCGGCGGTGCCGAGGTTCAGGCGTCCTGCGTCAGCAGCCTGCAGGAGGCCGATGCTCAGTGCGGAGACCTCAAGGCTGTCGGTGAGGGTGCCGTCTGGTCCTTCGCAGGTCGTGGTGACCTGGCGGTTCAGTTGCACCGAAACGATCTGTGCCATCAGGGTGAAGACTGGCTCCAGTACCTGGCGCACTGGCAAAGTCATGGCATTGGTCTTGATGTCGGTGATCAGCAGGTCGTAGATGGCGTGTCCGCCGTCGCCGACCAGGAAGTCGCGGATCGGAACCACTGCGGTGTTGATCAATGGGATCAGCGTAGTGTTGATCAGCGGCTCGATTACGGCACAGCCTGCACCGGTGCAGTCTACCGGTGCCACGTTCTCGGCGCCGAGGTTGACGCTCCAGTTTGCAACGGTCTCGCCAACAATCGGCGCAGTCTGGGTCAATTCGAAGTTCAGCGTAATGCTGGAAATCGCGCCTTCGATGGCGTTGGTGGCAACCTTGATGACCTCTTCGATGAGGTCGTGGATCGTCTCAGCGATGATCGGGTAGATCTCGTTGCTGATCAGCTCGGTATTCGGGTTCTGGTTGTTGATGCCGTCAGGCAGGTCGACGCCCTCTGGACGCTCACCCGAGTAGGCCTTGTCCAGGTCGACGTAGAGCTTGCCCGTCGAAAGATCGATGCTGAGCACTTCGTTCTTGGAGGTGATCGGCTGCGCCAAAAGCTCCTGGAAGACTTCTTCCTGGATGTTCGACTCGGCAGAGACGTCAATTGTGGCACCGACAGGCAGTGCCGACGTGATGGTGTTGAGCAAGTCAGTGAGCTGGCTCATCCCATTGACGGTGTCTTCCAGAGTCTGGTCGACCGTTGCCAGCTGGTCGTAGATTCCGCTGGCAATCTGGCTGACGATTGGCGATTCAAGTTCAAGATTTGCTTCGGCTACGCGATACTGGCCGTCGCCACCCACGCCATCAGGATCCTGGAATGCGCCATCTACGGCTTCGACGTGTGCGCCGCCAACGCCGGCGGTCAATTCCGCCTTGCTGACGATGTCGTCGGTCAGTCCGTCAGTTCCGGTTGCACGGAACAAAGAAAGTAGGTCTAGTTTTGCGGTGCCAAATCCACCAGCCTCGCCATCGAGGCTGACGGAACCATCGGCACCGGCGATACCAGAAATCGCCTCGCCATTCTTGGCGTCGGTAGCAGTCGACTGCGACAGCAGAGCGCCAAGCTCTCCGTAGTCGATGATCTGGTCGATCGGCAGGTTCAAGCCGCCCAGATCGAGCATCTGTCCGCCGAGGAGGGATGCGTTCAGTGCACCATCATCGGTTGCTGGTCCCCCAGGGAACAGAGCCCGGCTCTGTCCGCCACCGGCAAGTTCCTGACCAATCAGGCTCAAGTCGATATTGCTGGCTGCTGCCTCAGTGGTTTCATCTGGCTGGGTGTCTACGTCGGCCATCGCAGGGAGGCCGAAAGTCGTGACAGCAACCGAGGAGACCATTCCCAGTGCTACTGGCCGTCTCCACCATCCGGCAGTTACTGCAGGTGCTGTCTTGCGTTCTGAGCGTCGCATACGGACACCCTCCTTGCTTTGAAGTGCTTGTGATTTTTGTCCCAAGGTTTCCCCAAGGTTTATCCAAGCCTGTTTGCAGGGGATTGCACAAGAGATTGACGTAAGTTTCTTAAAATTAATCTGATCGATGGTTCGCGTTTGACTACTGAAAAAAGGCATGCGAAATCGATTAATGCTTCTGACTAAGGATTTGTCCGTCAGATGGTGAAAGGATGGATGGTCGAATCATCCAGCTACAAAGTGTGTGGCGACTTGTCTTGGCAGCGTTTTTGCCCGTAGCCAAATGCCCCCATCCGAGGGTTCTCGGTGATGGGAGTGCTGGGTTTTTCGATGGAATGCTTATCCCGTACGCGGTTTCGGCTGAACTTACGACCGAATCCTCGGTGCAAGAGAAGATAGCGCGGATTGATCCATAATTGAGGCTGGTCTAATCGGCAAGGAAAGCGCCGAATCCTCTTTTAGTAGCAACGCCAAGCAGCTGGTTTCACCTGGAATGGCGCCGTGGGGTCTGCAGTTAGCTCCACAGACCGTTCATATGCTCCTT
>Ga0308158_10001832_pt1 | contig 21317 bp, 41 predicted proteins | sample PhyBR2_FD_201038 | JGI IMG/M metagenome (GOLD analysis project Ga0308158, IMG submission 201038) | Phyllosphere microbial communities from UC Gill Tract Community Farm, Albany, California, United States - DLSLB.R2 | ecosystem: Host-associated > Plants > Phyllosphere > Unclassified | place: USA...
GCGTTCGTTATCCGTCGCATGGTGCGGCCTAACAATTCATTCAAGCCGAACCCGCTTCGCGGGTCGGCTTAATTCCAGAGTTAGGCCCTAAGGGAAGCTATGCGATTCTCTGAAGCACTCAAGAGCGATGAGCCGGCATATCAGATCTTCGGTGCCGCACTGAACACAGTCTTTGATAAGGGTGACGGGGTCACGGAGCACATTGACCGGCTTTCTACGGAGGCACGTCTCGTCTACTTACTCTGGTGCCTTGACGGAGAGGTACACAACGGCGGCTTTGACCAGCTATTCACAAATTCTCTCGGCAACCATTGCCAGGAGATCCTTGGGCACCTTGAGGTTGTCGGCGCAACCAATTCCCACAGACTCCTAGCGCGCGCAATTTTTTGGTTTCCCAGCTCATCACCCTCCCGAAACCGGGCAGAAAGATGGTCGCAGCATGAGGGCTTCTCAGGCAATCCCGAGTACCAGGCCGAGATGGATCGCCTTGACACTGAGTTTTATGAGTACAAAGACAATCTAGCCTCACGATTAGATGCATACGTGGCCCAGCATCCTGATGCCTCGGTTCGGGCCTAACAATTCATTCAAGCAGACCGCTGCTTCGCGGCGCGGGCTTAATTCTGGCGTTAGGCGCTATACGCATGCTTAGCCAAATTCTTGATTCTTGGCAGTTCAACTTTTGGTTGGGCCTCGCCAGTCTTTGTGCTGGCTTGGTGGTCATTTCACCCTGCCTGTTGGTCCCAAGCTTGCGGCGCAAGATCCTCAAGGCCGACCTAGACATCGAGGGTTTTGGATTGATTGCACTGGTAGTCGCCATCGTTGCCATTGGGTGTTACAACCACCTCGGCGGCACTAGTGGCGCCTAACAGTTCACTCAGGCCAAACCCGCTTCGCGGGTCGGCTTAATTCCAGAGTTAGAGGGCAGAGATAGTGCGTCGCAAGATCATCCAGGACTTCGCCAACACTCTTTGCCAAATGCTTGTCGGCTGGCGTATGGGCGACGATCTTGAGGCACTTGCAGGGCTACCTGACGGCACCCTTCTTGTCGATGCTCTTGCAGGCACCGCATCTCACGACATTGCTGGCAACATCCAACTCCGCATCGCTGGCGAGCTACAGTCTTGGCTCACCCACCGAGTGAGCATCAACCGAATACCGGCTCATTCCATTCCATCCGCAACGGTCACGGCGAATATCCGCACAGATCGTCTGGATACGAATCGTGCACGCATTGTCTCCTTTTATTTTTCCGTTCACTCTGCAATTTCTACAGACGAGTGCAGTTATACGAGCGAGCTGCAGGAGGTTCACCGCTGGCACTCGCGACTGCACTCTAACAATTCATTCAAGCCGAACCCGCTTCGCGGGTCGGCTTAATTCAGACGCCAGGGGGCTTGGATGTCGCGAGGTGTACGAAGTCTTCTCAACATCCTCATTGTTGCTCAGGCGGTAGTGCTTTTGGCACCAACCTCTATCATCTGCGCTGTTGGTTTGCTTTTCTCTGCAACTCTACTCGCGCGCAGCCCCGCCAATATCGCTTTGTGGATGCTAGTGGGCTGCGTCGTATTAATGGCCTACTCGCTGTTTTCCCTATGGTGGTTACTCTTCAAGTACCGCACCATTCATATTTCAGGAATTCCCCGCTCCATCTGGTCCGGACTAACTTTTGGCGTGGTCGCAGCACTAACGCTTAGCTTCCCTCATCTGATCGCAGTAGCTTCTGGGGAAAATTCAGTTGGACACAGTGCCAGATATATCTTCGGTTTTGGCATTGGCCCAGTCATTTTCTTGGTGACCGTGCTTGGCACAGTCTGGTACCGTGCCAAGCATGCCCCCTAACATTTCATTCAAGCCAAACTCGCTTCGCGAGTCGGCTTAATTCCAGAGATAGACCGCGGGAGCAGCATGGCCACTGACAAAAATTTCATCGAGTACGTCACGGAGCAAGTTGGTCTAGGAAGTCGCCTCACATCCAAAAAAATGTTCGGCGAGTACGCGCTCTACCTAGACGGGAAAGTGGTCGCTTTTGCGTGCGACAACAGTCTCTTCATCAAACCATCGGCTGTGGCCGCCACGCTGGCACCAAGCCTGCCGCAACGGCCACCGTACCCAGGCGCAAAGGACTATCCTGTAGTCGATGAGTTGCTGGACGACGCCGATGCGTTACGGCACCTCATTACAGAGACCGCCACGCTCATGCCGGCGCCAAAACTTGCCAAGCCACGGAAAACAACAGCCAGCAGAAGGCGCAGTCGCAAGGCCGCAGTCTAACAATTCATTCAAGCCGAACCCTCTTCGCGGGTCAGCTTAACTCTGGCGTTGGGCGTTTAAAGGAGACACATGGATACACTTCTGACATCTGGGCTGGTTGGCGGTATCGCCGGTGGATTAGCTGTGCTTCTTCTAGCATTCCTGCTTCCTCGAAAATCATGCCCCAGGTGCAAGACGTTGTTGCCTAGATTCCGCAAACCATCCAACACCCGTGAAGCCATGCTAGGTGGCTGGCAATGCCCCTCATGTAGCGCAAGGGTTGCTCGTGATGGTTTACTTCTGCCCAATGACAGCCCATGACAAACTCGCCTGACAAGTCATTCAAGCCAACACCGCTTCGCGACGGCCCGATTACGGTGTTACAGGCGGTAGATGGTTCGCTCTACACTATTGGTCATTGTTTTCTTTCGCTTCCTTTTTTGGAGCTGACATGCCGCCTGAAGTAAAAAAGCTGCAAGACGCCATAGAGTCTATTCCCGGAATTGCCGATGCGAGAATAGGCAAGGCGGATCTGAGTGACATTCCGGAAAGTGATTTCAGCCTTCCTCCCTACGGGGACCTTCCCCTCGGCTCGCTAAGCCGTACCAAAGGCGGATTGGCCAGCGAGCTTGTTGTATCGGCAAATTTCGGTATCACCCGAGACAGCAAAGGCCTCAATGCACTTGAGTTCATCTCGTGGTGGGTACGCGACGCGGCGCGTGGTGGCGAGCCGATGCAGATCAGGAGCCTCGCTCTTCCGCCCATCGGAGATCAGTTTGGTACAACGCTTCGGTTCACCATCGACTACTTCCATGCGGATCCAGAAGAAGATGTCGGCAAACTGCTCTCCAGGATCGGGAAGCTTGCTGATGATCTCAACAGCTCAAAGCATTCATACCCCGATGCAGTTGCCCCCTGAAAGACTATTCAAGCCGACGCCGCCATGCGGCGCGGTGCAGTTCCGGAGCCGGAGTTCACCCTGATGGAAGTTCTTGTTCAGTGCGATTGCTGTGATTACTTCAGCATCCCGGGCGGCCACGACTACGAGATTTGCCCGGTCTGCTTCTGGGAGCAGGATGCCTTTGGCGTTTCAGACCCTGATGCATCTTCGTGCGCAAATCACGGACTCTCACTTCACGAAGGGCGCGAGAACTTCATCGCGTTCGGCGCTTGCGCTGCCAGTTTCACAAACAAGGTTGCTTCTGTATCTGCACGTAGGGCATATCATCATGTGGCGCGCCTCATCCAGCTTTGACAGCCATTCAAGTCGGACCTGCTCCACGAGTGGAGAGTTCACGCCCACTGGCTCCGGATCCCAGCCTCGCCGGCCGCTCCAGTCGCAGCCACTGCGCCGAGAAAATCGGCTGCGGAGTAAGCCCCATGAATGAGATCATCCGCCGTCTGGATCGTGCGTCCAGCAACGCACTGAGGTCCCTGCTTGGCTTCAGGATCCAGACGCTATTGAGTGACAGCGCCGACATCACGTTTGGCAGCTCTGCCATCGAAGTCATGTCTGTATCAGTACAACTTGGCCTGAGAAATTTCCTCATCCTTCAAAGCGCCTGGGGAGATACGCCAAAGGAATGGTTGAACTACCATTGTCTCAGCGCACTATTGTCCGAAGCACCGCGGGGCATCACGTACAAATCGAATCCGCAAGCGAACGAGACCAGCTACTGCAGAGACCATCTGGAACTCCATCTCGGTGCAGCGGCCTCGATTGCGAGCATCGATGTCCTGGAAGCCCGCGAGATAGGTGATATGGAGTCGGTCACCTAGGATGCAGGCGTTCTTATCACACGCGTAGATGGCATGAGGCTCTGCGTCGTACGTGCGGAATCCAACATTGGGGCCTTGCGTATTGTCCATGACCCGCGTGAACTCGAGGAAGTGACGGATGGCTTGCGCGTGGGGATACGATTTGCAGCCAACGATTCAGTGAAGCCGACCGTGCTTCATGGCGCGACCTGATCCTGGCCTTTGACTTCCCGCGACCCGCAGGCAAGATGAGCGCGTCACCTGATCATGCACTCAAGCTACGTCCGTTTCGTGGCTCACCCCAACTCTGCCCTCCCCCCGGACCGCGCGAACAAGGCCATGCAGAACTTCACACCGTGGTTCCCGATCGAACACGTTCCGGTCTTTCTGGCAGGCGTATTTGTCGTTCAGCATTTGGCCGGTGCAATGACCCTCATCTGCGATGGCGACGTTGGAGACGGCAAGCTGCTGGTGCTTCGCTTCGAGCGGTTTGAAGCCGTCAGCATCCATGAGGAATTTGCGCATCCGTGGCCTGGTGAGTCTGGAGATCGATTGCTCCCGAAGTCGCCAGGAACGTCGTGGACGTTTCCATTTCTGAAGGTTGAGAATTCACTCTGGGCAGCAAACTCCGTGCAGGCGATCACCTTCGCTGATACCCCGCACCACTACTGCATCATTTCCGGCAGTGATATCGTGGATGTGCTTTCCCTCGAACCGCCGCAGGTGACGTGGACCACCTCTGCGGAGGCAAGCTTCGTCATGGACGCGATTGGGAGGCTCGGCGCAGTTTGAGAGTCGTCCAACCCGGCCACCGCTTCGTGACTGCGGATCGCCCCGGACATCATGCCCCCAAGGAACGGTACTTGAATGGCCATCACGCAGGAACAAGTGCTCGCATTCGCTGTCCATGAGATCCGGCTTCTACTCGCCCATCATCTTGGCTCTGGAGACAGCCAGGATCCGGCGGTCAAAGCCGCTGCCCATCTGTCATATGCGCTGCACAACCAAGCCGCCACCGTCCTGGAAGGCGGCAGGTTTGATCCGCAGCAAGCCACGCGGGCTCTGGCCGCAGTAGATCAGATGCTGGCAAGCAACTTTGAGGCAAGGCTCACTCAGGCTGTACGCGATCTGGCGTAACGGTATGCTCTGGTTTACGCCGCTATGCAACCCTGAGTGATTCAGGACTATGCTCGCGCCCATCAATTCACTACACACAGTCGACGTCGCCATCGACTGATCTGCAAACCAAGCGGCTAAGGAAGGTCGTCATGATGTTCATGATTGGACAAGGGGAGCGAATCGTCCCACTGGGCTCTCCAGAGCAGAAGTATTGTCCGGGCTGTGACCAGACAACAGACTTCCAGACGCAACTCAGATACAGGTTCGGCGAGTTTGATCTGCTTTTTGGCTTTGTCTACGCCAAGCGCTACCAGCTTGCCTGCACCCGCTGCAATCACGGCTGGATCCTGGATAGGAAAGCCGTTGAGCGGACGTACGGTGAAGGGCCAATTCCTGCTCGTCTCCGTTTCGGATTCGTGATTCTTCTCGGTGCGGTTGCAGCGCTGGGGGCGGCCGCTTACGTCATCACGACTTCCGCGTAACCGTTCGTCGGGACCTGCATCCAAGATGTCTCAGGCATGTCCAAGTGCAAGCAACATCGTTGGCATCACCAGCAACGCCGCCTGTTGTTGCGCATGTCCTCTATAGAGAGCTCTTTCAACACGTTGCTGCCTCGACCGGCAGCCTGATCAAGGACATCTACCACGATGACAAACAAGCGCGAACTCGGCCTCGGCACCCGCCTCGTTGGCTGGCTTTGGCTGCTCACAGCCCTGGTCATGCTGGCGATACTGCTGAAGGCGGGTTCTGGGTCAAAGCCAATCCAGTGGGTTCATGCCAGCTTTGTCTTTCTAACAGGCGTCGCGGGAATTGCTGCAGGCATCGCTACCGGACGTGGTCGCAGCTGGGGCGCGCGTGTACTGCTGTTCCTTTCCTGGACCGGCGTGATCTATTTCGTCGCTTGGGGTTTGGCTGGGGCGTTCCTCTCTGCCCTATCCCGCCTCCATCCGCTGATAGGCGTTGCTCCCCTGATCCTCATGGGCTTGCCGGCATACCTGTTTGCCGGCTTTGTGGTCACGCTCAGTCTGGGACTGCAGGCGGGGGCGCGGCGTGGCGGACGCTTGTCCAGCCCGGGCTGATGGCTTTTCAGGATGGGTAACCCCCACACTGGATGCTGAAACCCGGCAATTCTGGATGCGTTGCCGACGCCGGTTGATGCGCTTTCTGGCCTGGTTACGGTTGCACGACCAAAGCAGACACAGCTTCGCGTAACAGCACAATTCACTACACGGGCGACGCATCACGGCTACTGGATTGGTGCCGGATATACCTTCAAGCGCTTCCAGGTGGCCAACCGGCCAGATGCCTGACAGTCCTTCCACGTAGAAGCCGTTTCGCGGCTCGACTCAGACGTTGGATCACGGAGGCCAGATGGGCAGTACCCACAGATTCATAGCGGATCCCAACGAACCCTCCGAAGTGCTGGGGTGGTTCCGCGCACTAGGGCGAGCCCCTGTGGAGACTCCCTCTGAGCGGGGTGCGATCCTGTCTTTCCCTGCCTATGGGCCGACTTCCTATCGCGCGGACGGATCCATTGACCCATTGGCGTCCCCGGTTGTCACCGTCTTTCTCCCCCGGATTAGGCGTGGTCAGCTGTGGACCGTTGGGGAGGTGCACTTTCTGCCGACACCACTCCGACAACGGTTTCCTGAGCTGCACAGGGTGAACTCGGCATTTGGCAAGGGGTTAAGCCGCCTGGAGTGTGTCCATTCAAACAAGAGATCCGACGGTCCCTACAACTACTATCTTGAAGGATCAGTGCGGAACCATGATTCACCTGTGTTCGCATTCGCGTCGGGGATGGCTGCCCTCCGCAATGGCCGCTATTTCATTGCAGATGACGATTCCGACGGCAGGCTCGATGCCCTGTGCAAGGCGCTGCGGCTGCGGGGTGTCGCGTGTTCCGCGGACTGAGAATTCACCCAAGCCAACGCCGCTTCACGGCACGGCACAAACCAGGCGTCAACCATCATGTCCCATCGCCCTGTGCAGATCGTTGATACAAGACCGCCGACACCAGAGCAGATCGAGTTCCTGAACACGGCGGGCATGATCGGCTTCGGAATCACCGCCATTGCGTTCATATGCGTCGTGATAGCTGCTTCGCTGGTTGCGGCCAAAGCAAGATTGCCCGGCCGCTTTGGTGTGCTGTCAAGTATCTTGTTACTGTTCACCTGGTGGATCTTCGAGCAATCGATGGGCGGCAGCCTGGAGATGACGTTTGGTCCGCAAGCGCTTCTGGTTAGCCCTATCGTGTACGCGATATTCTCGACGATCTTCTCGTTCGGATTTGTGCGCATGTGCAGAGTATTCCTGATGCAAGCCCCGGCGCACAGGCACGAAAGCTGACGGTTGGTACAGGCCAACATCACCTCGCAACGCGACTTTATTCAGGTGTCAGAGCAATGAAGCAGGTGTTTGGCAATCTGATGCTCGCGCTTCCGCCACTAGCCAGCTTTGTTGTTTGGCGGACCGGCGCATGGGCATTCGATTACTTTGGATGCCAGGACCTCGGCAAATCCATCGAGCCATGCATTGCATATGGTCACAACATCCAGGGCGTGCTTGGCATTTCGCTTTTCTGGGCTCCACTTCTACTCTTGGTGTCGCTTCCGGTTTGCGGCTGGTTGCTGTTTGAGCGTCTTTTGCGCAGGCTCCACACCAATGGGAGCTAGCTGCTCACGCAACGTGGCCGGACGCACCTCAGGCGTCTATTCCCTTGGGCAACGCTCGAATAGCGCCCGCCTTTTAACGACGGCCTTGCAAGCAGGCTTCATGACACCGTGTTCGAGGAATCGACCGCCCGCTATGTTGCGCAAGGGCCTGGCCGAGGCCGCGTTCCTCATCCACAGTGGTCGCAGTAGCACACCACGCAGGCACCGGTTCAAACGCGACGTCCTCATTGCGGCAACACCCTGCTGGCCCGTCCAAAGCCAGTTGGCTGACTTGCCGCACACATCAGGTAAAAAACACTCATGACCGCAGAAGTACGCAAGATCCCCCTGGATATCGCCCATATCGTGCTGGAGACCTTCGACATTGGCCCAGACTCACGCAAGTACCAGCGATGGCGAACGGATGATGGATTCGAAGCGAGTGACCTTGAGTCCGTACTGTCTGAAAGCCCCTTCATATTCGCGGTGGACTGGCGGGGATGGCTGCAGGAAGCCGTCGAGGACATGGCCGTTCAACTCGGTCGCCTGGACCTGGACCTCCACCATGATCTTGGCGAAGACGGGGACGAAGGACAGATATCCGTACTCGGCCGCTCAGCGCGTATCCGGTATAGCATGGAGCAGGACGATCAGTTCCCGGACGTTGTCGCCGCTGTGAACGATCTGATCTCCACCAAAGCCCACTACCGCATGTTTCGCTCATCCATCGACAGCGATGGATGGTGGTTTGGCGTATTACCAAACAGCAAATGGCATGAACTTGATGTGGCGGCTGCCAGCGCCGTAGAACTGATGTTTGTCCAGGTATCGCCACGCGGCGATTCGATCGGCCCCAACTAGCTTGGTGACCGCGTCTCTCGGTTCAACCCGACGCGTCGGGGCACCGAAACGGCGATGCGTTTCTCGCCGGCTGCCGGCGTTTCGCTTCGCAAATCAAAGTCACTTTCAGACTCCGACCTTGCAGAGGTGCAAGCTGCTGGGATGCCCATTCTGGCGCGCGGTTCTACGGATATTGGGCATCTATGCGGGGCTCCCGGAAGAACGGAGAGGTGCTGGACCCTGTTGCCTTGCACGTCGATCCCATCAAGTGGTGCAAAGAAGCTATCGAACCCGAAACCTTCGCTATCGCTGAGGCTCGTCCGCTTGTCTCATGGATTACTTTCGGTGATCACGAAGATTCCAAGCGTGCAGAGCTTACCGAGTGGGGTGGAAGGCGATAGTGCGGTTGCTGTATTCACAAGCCATGATTGGTCAGTTGCAATGGGCCCGTCTTCCAACGAACCCGTCAGCCGTGCAGGACGTCGGTCAACCCAGGATTGATAAGCCAGCTGGCGTGATTCAGGATAGCCGCATGACCGACCCCCAGCGTATCGAGCACCATCTGGCAACCCGGTTTGGTTTCGACCAATACCAGGCTTGGCACCATGCAACAGAGAACCGCACAGAGATCTCAAACAGTATTCGATGTGCATGCTTCTTCTGCTTCGCCGACTTCGCCCCTGACGCAATCATTCGTTGGATGGACGGCGGGCAGACCGCGTGCTGCCCAGCCTGCGGTACCGGCAACACAGTTATCGGCTCTGCCTCCGGATTGCCAATGAATCAGGAGTTTCTTGAGCTTGTCCACGCCCATTGGTTCCAGGCTGCGCCCTGAGCATTCATTCCAGCCGCACCGGCCTGCGGAATAGCGTCACTTGGATATCCCGTCCATGAAAGAGATCACCCAACGATCTGGACGGCAGGCACAGGGTACGGTGACACTGCTGCCAGGTCGCAACCTCCATCTGGCCCAGAATCGAGACAGCGCCTGCCAGCTAGGACACGATGCCGGTACGTCTGACCAGCGAGCTCACAATTCTGGATGCCAACCCGCCCACCCCCAGAAAATCTGATGAACAATCTTTGTTACGCAATCATTGGCGCGGCATGCTTCCTCGAGCAATCGAGTGAAGCCCTGGTCGACCCTGATGCAGCCATTGCTGCATTGGAAGAGATGGCCGCAGCCCTGCAGGCCGCTACGCTTCCAGAGAAAGCTGCATTCATCACCACCTGCCAGTCCGAGGCCATTCGCCTGCGCGCGGCTGGTGCGTTGCAGTCCAGTACCTTTGTTGCCGAGCTACCTTCCACCATGGGCCTTTCCATGGTGCCGTGACCATCCTCGCCATGTCTTTCGCGGACGCCTGCAACGGTGACTTCAGGTGCCGCCGACTGCGAAGGCGATTCAAGGGAATCCTCCAATGCGCGATCAACACATGGGTGCGTGTCTATGCGGAGCCAACCAGTTTGAAGTTGAAGGTGCGTTCGAGAGCTTCTATCTATGCCACTGCACGCATTGCCAGAATGACTCCGGCGCTGCGCACACCGCCAACCTGTTCTCGTCATCGGCAACACTGGTTTGGCGCTCCGGGGTTGGACAGCGGACCACCTACACACTACCCGGAACAAGGCATACCCGATCTTTCTGCGCCGCCTGCGGATCTGCCCTTCCCTATACGCTGGACGGCCTGCTCGTTGTTCCTGCAGGTGCCTTGACGACGGACGTCGATATCGCGCCGAGCGCGCATATCTTCGTCGCCAGCAAAGCCGGATGGGAGCGGAAGCCAGCCGAGACCCCGAGCTTCGATGGCTTCCCGATGTAAGGCTCACCTTGTAATCTGCCGGTCCGATGCTGCGGCACGGTTCAACCCACCTCCAACGCACCACAGTGTTCGATGATTTCCGCCGAAGATGCAAGATCCACGGTTCTACGTCGCTGCGAGGACAGCGCGCCAGGGGAACGGTTCGCCATCCAGTCCTGTGATCTTTCCCCACGCGGGGATTACTGGGTGGTGTGCTGCAACAGCGAGGACTATGTCGTCCACGGGATGCTCGATCGTTGTTATGTAGGTGTATCCGCGCACCTGGTCAGCGTGGCGTCCGGCGACGTCGAGACGGTTGGCAGCGCGCAATCCTGGATGGAGTACCTACAGGACAAATACGATCTTTCGACCGCGGCTGGCGCGCACTATGTGATCGAACCGACCTTTGACAGGACGGACAAAGCGGCGCTGATCAACCTCCGGCAAAAGCTGTCCTGCTCGATACCGGACGCAATTGCCATGCTCGCACCTGGGCGACGGCAATGGTTGACCGGCAATCGCCGTCTGCTACAGCGAACGCAGGAGATCCTTCGGGACAAGGGGATCGACACGGTTGTCGTTCTGCACCCAACGCCGCTGGCCGCGGCAACCATCGACGAGCGATCCTGGTACTGGGACGCGGTTGCATCGTTGTTGCGCCCCTGACCGGATGCTTGAACCGGGATCGGCGCCTGGATGCGGCGAAACCGATGCTACGACCAGGTGGAAAACAATGGACGAGTCATTTGCAACAGAACTGGAGAAAATCCCCTGGTTCAATGACTGCGGGCAACCCCTCATCGCGCCCCTGCCATTCGACGCAGAACAGGTATCAGGCTGGCCACAGGCGATGGATCTGTGCAGCAGCCAGGCCTAGGAGGATGCGACGCTTGATGCAAGGAATCGATTGACGGAGTTCCTGCACAGGCACCATCGCGACGCGTATCAGCGCTGGAATGGAATCGCTGTTTCCGCCAAGGAGCGCGTTGTTTCGCGGTTGTGCGAGACCTCATGGCGCGCTTTCGCTGACAGGATGGGACTCGGCAAGAGCCTGCTGGACGCAGCAAGCTGGGACGTCATTGCTGCGGTGATGGAACATGAGTACCGGAGCTGCAAGGGGCGTCCAGATTTCTTCCTGCAGCTGCTGCAAGTGTACCGGGCGGGGCATTTCCCCTGCGGGTGGCAGGGACGTTGGCCAGGCGGAAGGCTATTGGTGTGGTAGTACGCAAACCTGTCGATCATTGCGGGCGAGGTGGTCGCCGGACAGTCGTGTCGTTGCTTGCGGATTGCCGAAGCGCGATTGCGTCGAACTGACACAGGGTCCATGGGCTGGACGCCATGTCGCGCATGCGTGAACATGCCCAGCAACCGTCATCCAGCATGGCGGGTGCGGCTGATGGGTCGATCCGGCCCGCAGGTTGATGGTCATCCAGGGGTATTCGTGCAAGGTCCAGGCAAGGAAGTCGGCAATCGGATCATCAAGGTCAATCACGCCGGTGAACATGGCGCGGTGAACATCTACGCCGGCCAGATCTTGATGGCCCGGCTTACCGCGCCGGCGATGCTTGCGCAGCTGGCGGAGTTCCGCTCCCACGAGCAAGGACACCGGGCGATCTTCGCTGCCGAACTCCGGCGACGCGGCGTCGGCCGCTGCCGCAGTTATTGGCTCTGCGGCGCGGGAGGTTTTGCGCTGGGCGTGGTAACCGGCCTGCTGGGTACTGCTGCCATAGCCGCCACCACCGCAGCCGTTGAAGCGGTGGTGCTCAGGCACCTGGAGCAACAGCTGTCCGTGCTTGAGGGCCGGGACCCGTCCGCCATCGCGGTCATTTCGTCCATTGTCGCGGAGGAGCAGCAGCACCATGACCAATCACTTGACCACATCGGGCCTGGCGCCTTCTGGCCCAGGTTGCTCACCCCGATAGTGTCTGTGTCGACCGAAGCCGTCATATGGGCGGGCATGCGATTGTGAGCGGGGCCGCTGCGTTTCGGCGACACGCCCTTACGACGACACGCCACGTTGGGTGCCGACCGCATGATGGATGAGATCCGCGAAGAACTGAACTGCCTCGCCATGGCGTTCTGGTGCGGAGTCGGCAATCCCGATGAGCTGGCACGCTGGGCGGATGCTGTCGTACTGGCTACGGATGAGCTCCATCCTCTCATCTGGGAACTGTATCCACTTCCCGCACCGGAACTGGTCGAGGGTCTCCTGCTGACGATGGCCGCAGACCTCAATGGCTTCCGGCCGGCATCCGTCGAGGCGGAACCTGTTGCTGCGGAGGTTCTACGCCGATCACTGAACGCCTTCACTGCCAGGGACATATCCGTCCAGGCATTGTGCAGATTGGTTGACCGGCTCGATATCCTGTTCAACGTGGAAATGGCCAGCGTCCCACGGCCACAACGGCTGGTCGCCGATGGCCGAGGGTGGCTGGGGGATCTCTACAACTGCTGTGATTGGTGCGATGACAGCTGGACACACGAGACGTCCGCGCACTTGCACGATGAGGCGGTGCGCCTATCCCGCTTGCTGAGCAGCAAGTAGTCACAGCTTGCCGGGAGGCGCGGTTCGCGTTTGTCCCGGCGGATCCGGTGGAACCGATAGAGCAACAACTGGACACATGGCTGGAACAGATCCTCGTCATCGATCCGATGCGGTTCGAGAACGCATATCAAGGAATGCGACCCAATCCTGCGATGCCAGTCCTGCGCTTGCTGGTGTTGCTACATAGCACGCAGGACCCGTTTGGCCGCGGAAAATTTCTGGAGCTTCTCGGCGAGCCGGGTGATCGCTCAATCATCCCTGTGATATCCGCAGAGCAGGATCATCCCGACCAGCATGTTCGCGAAGGAGCCAGATATGCGCTGTCGGCCTTGGATCAGGAGATAATCTGGCAGCGTTGGTAGGCACCAACGATAGTCAGCCGACAGTGCATTCGGGTCGAACCCGCTGCCCCCCCGCCCAGCTTCAACAGAAGGAACTCAGGAAGTGATCGCTATCGTCCAACAGGCGTGGTGCTGGACCGGGCTGGATGCTGAGCAGATCGTCGGGGAGAATGACTTCGGCAACCTGATGATCAAGGACCGGAACGGATGCTACTGGCGCCTTTGCCCCGAGGACCTGTACTGCGAGGCTGTCGCCGGAACCCGCGAAGCACTCGATCAACTGTCGCGCGATGCTGAGTTCGTTGAAGACTGGCAGATGCAGGGCCTGGTTGACGAGGCACGGGAACGCCTTGGCGCGTTGCCACCCGACTACAAGTACTGCCTCAAGATTCCCGGTGTGCTTGGCGGCGAGTACGGTGGTGACAATCTCGCCATGATGTCGCTGGCTGAGCTCATTGCCGCCTCCGGCCATCTCGCGCGGGAAATCTCGGGCTTGGAAGATGGCACCCGCCTCAAGATCACTGCTGCTGACTAGCCTTCAACGCATTCGCGGAGCCAACCGGGAACAGGGGTAGGCTCGGCGCACGACCAGGTGCATGACATGAATCAAAGCGAGTTGGTGTCGAAGCTGATCAGGCCCTTCTGCGAACTGGAAGCCACGGTTCCGCCGAAAGATGTGGTCATGGCCGCGTTGACGTGGCCCAGCCAGGGCTGGGTGGTGGAAGCGCTGGACTGGCTCGACCAAGGGGTGTTGATCGATGATGAGATTGCACGCTCCCTTGAATGGGTGGCCGGGAGAAAACACTACCTGCAGAGCACACGGCATAGGGCTTTCGCGTTGGCCAAAAGATGGCGCCGAGCACAAGCATGCGAACAACCCTTCGCACGTCAATCCGGGCAGAGCGCTGCCCAGCAGATGCCATGAACAAGCTATCCGCCCGCATGCACAGGTCACGCCATGCACGCGCACCGCATCCCGTACTATTCGTCGATGAAACCCCGTTGCACGAATGGATCAAGGGAGTCGTCTGTGACGCCGGTGGCGTGGACAGCACAGACAGTCTCGTTCCGGCACAAGGGTGGTTGCTGGACGAGGGCGACGGCGAGCATGCATGGAAGCTACTGAGCCCACGAGAAGATCATTCTTCAACGATAGTCCCCATGCTGGTCTGTCCTGACGACATGGACATGAGCTGCACCGTGGCGGTGGTTGAGCAGATGGCTGATGGTCAGAACATCCGCTGGGTGAGGACCGGCCGCGCGCTTGATGTTGTCAACGGCATCGTCACCTCCGTGGCATGGACAGCACCAAGCCAGACTGCGGTGTTCAGCAGGGAAGAATTTGGCAACGCGGTCGCTGAGCTCAGAAGACTGACAGATGAGGTTTGGAAGTGAACATGCAGATGCGTCGGCAAACTGATCCGGCTCTCCAGCCATGAAAGTGCGCCTGCTGGACCTACCCGACTCGGTCTGTACTACCGAGTCGACCTCCATCACCCGTGTCGTACACGACATGAAGACCTGCACGATCTTCCTCGTATCACACCCCTCCGGGCATCAAATAGGGATTTCCTTCGCGGGGGTGGTTGGGGTGAAGATTCTTGATGAACGGGATTTCTCAATGTTCTGGCGTGCCAATATCGAGAAATATGAGGAACTGGATGGGGCGCTGGTTGCCCTGGTGCAATCAGGTGGATGGCGCGAGGAAGGGGAGATATCCGGCTCGTACGTCCCAACAGGTTTCTATGGCGAAGTATTTGAATACTTCGTCAGCGGTGACTATGAGTGCGTCAATGTTCTTTGCACGCAGCCACCAAGCTTTGGTGTGCGGTATGCATAAACATTCAGGCCCGTCACTTGTTTCCCGTGCCGCTCGGCTCCTGCGTCGATTGATATCCCACCGCGCTGACTTGCAGCGACCAGCGCCAGAACCGCAACCAGTGCTCGCTGGCTTGCAATGCGATTCGGCCAATGACCGCGTCAACTGGGTGGCCGCGGCAGTTGCCGACCCGGATGCATTCCGCAACCGCGCATGTATCGCAGCCAACGAACTTGGGCCGACGAGAATCGAGCATCTTGCGACGCTGTTCCATGCGGAGCACTCCCCTCCTGCCGAGTACGCCATGCAGTTCCAAGGACTTGGCGGCTGGATGATGGCCCGGCAGTTCGCCATCTTCGAAATCTTCTACAACTTCGGCGGCGACGCCATTCCCCTCCTGCAACGCGTTGCATACGGCGAGTACGACTGGACACAAGGGAATGCAATCGAGATCCTGTGCCGCCTGGCTGCTGACGGCATGCAAGCTGAGCAGATAGTTGCCGGGCTTGCCGCGCACCTGCCGGCAATGCGCGAGGAAGCGCACTACTATGCGCTGGGCCCACTACTGAGCTACGCGCAGTCAAACCAGGCGTTGATGGAGGTGTTGTCGCAACTCCTCAGCGTCCCGGAGTTCAAGCAAAGTCATGATCATCTGGTTTCCTCGCAGAGCGCGGGCTTATGAGCCCTGCGCCGCAGGCCGCTCTCCCTCTGCGCGGCCGGCGGCGTGGGCCGCGGCGATCATCATGCGGTCACGATACGCGCGCCTCGATCGACCCTTCCATGTTCCCGCAATCGCACTCATGAGAAGCCCGCATATCCTTTCCTTCGTGTTGTTTGGAACTGCACTCTGCCTTTACATCGCTTCGTCGACGATGAGCAGCCTGGTACTTGGCGGCGTTGCAATCTGTATCGAAGCAATTGCATGGGTCGCCTCGTGGAAGGACAGGGGCACCCATGCTGCCAATCTGCGCAGCCCCAGCCCCCTCCCGCCCAAGCCGGTCCATGACCGCACATCCGTCGATCCAGGAGACTCCGCATGAAGCGCGTAACCGGCATTGGTGGCATCTTCTTCAAGTCGAGCGATCCCAAGGCGCTTTCCGCCTGGTACCGCCAGCACCTCGGCCTGGAGGTAAGCGATTGGGGCGGCGCGGTCTTTCAATGGGGCGGTGCCGATAGCCCGACAGGTGCCACGCTCTGGAGTCCGTTTGCAGCCGATACCCACTACATGGCGCCATCCAGCGCGTCTTTCATGATCAATTTCCGGGTCGACGATCTGGACGCCCTCCTGCTCGCCCTGCGCGCGGAAGGCTGTGATGTCGTGGGTGAGCCGCAGCACTCCAAGCAGGGCAAGTTCGGCTGGGTAATGGACCCGGAAGGCAACAAGGTCGAGCTGTGGGAGCCGCCCGCGGGTCAGTAGGATTCGCGCAACACCCCTTCCACACCTGACTCGCCAGCGGATCGCGACGTGCAACTTGCGATCCGCCCCATTCGGGACGTCAGCTTTTTGCGCAACCGTCCTGCATCGTCACTGGATGGCATCCAGTGCTGGTGTGCGCTGGAACACCTGTTATGCCCGGCATCGCAGCGGCGAGCAATCACAGCACGCTTACATGCCGCACCGGCGCCACCTCATGCCCAGTTGTAACAAGGTGATCCACCGAAACTCTCGTATTCTCTCGCCTCCAAAACAGCGGCGCGCTCGGCGACGTGTTCGCGTCGGCAAGCGATAGCCGGCAACGCAACGTCTGCTCGCTGCGCTGCATCAGGTAGTCGCTTCAATCTGGCAGACCACAGGAGAGTTCCATGCATGACGGGCACCGCTCCCGAAAAACCGGGTGCGCTGACTTTTGCCATCTCGATACGCGACAGAAGTGCGAAGCGGCAGTACGACGATATGAACTGACGTTGCTGCAGCTGATTCCCGAAGAGCTCGGCGGCAGCTGCGATGCCGACAATCTGGTGTTTGTGCCGCTATGGGTTGCGGACCAGAAACACAGGATAGACACCACTACCGTGTTGCCGATGATGCGCCTCGGAAAGCTCAACCGTTACTCGGCCAGGCCCATCTATCGCGGAAGGAGCTTTGTTCCCGCCGAAATCGCAATCCATGCACATGATCCAGCCGGCTTCGCCACCACCATAGATATCTGGTAACCACACCCGCACAGGCACGTGCGGCATCAGCACTACAACTACGACAGACAAGGATGTAAGCATGGGTTGGGACATCAGCTATCACCCGATAGCGCACGACGAGGTTCGTTCGATCTACTTTGCTGGCCTGGAAGACCCACTTTTCCATCGTTCATTGGCGCAGCGCTTCGGCGTTGATGCCTTCTACACCGAGCAGCTACGCCTGCGCTTCGACGAAGCGCGCAAGATCGACCATGGCGTTTCATTTGCCAGGGGCCATGCCTACTACGTTGCGGTCATCCTTGGCTTCCTGCGGCAACACCATTACATCCGCGGCGGTGCATTCTCCTTCCTGTTGAAGGATGGGTTGATGGCCGGCTACGCGGGTGACTGGAAGCAGCTGGTTCCCGATCAATTTCAGCCTATGCATTTCGACAATCAGCTGACCCAGAACTACTGCGGCGGTGTCTATCTGCCACATGAAGACCTGAAGCGGCTGCGCGGCGACTATCACCGCGACCCACGGGTGCGCGCGCGGATGGACGATGTGTTCTCACACGGACGGCTGCGCATCTTCTGGCAGGCCCTGGATGCGGCCATCAGTGCCGGCATGGGCCTGGTCGAAGCGGCGGAGGTGGTTGAACCCAGTCCATTCAACCTCAAGGAGAGCCGCAGCATGTCCAACCTTTACAACTGTCATCCCGACGGCGCCCTGCTGTATGCCGAGGCCGCTGCACAGCAACTTGGCGAAGCCATTCGGGAGAATCGCGACAGGTTGCCCGTCAAGGAACCCGGCCTGCTGTCGCGGCTGTTGGGCAGATAGCTTCCGCGCGGTGACGCTCTCGACAAGGATGTGGGAGTGTCACCGCACCTGAAGGACAGGCGTCCACGCCCATGCTGCCGGCGCTATCACCGGCGACCGCACTCATCCCAGCTGGCGCCACTGCCCGGGCTGAAGCTCATCCAGGGCATACGGTCCCATCACTGCCCGCACCAGTCGCAACGTCGGCAGGCCAACCGCAGCCGTCATGCGCCGGACCTGGCGGTTGCGGCCTTCGCGCAAAGTGATTGCCAACCAGCTGTCCGGCACGGTCTTGCGGAAGCGCACGGGCGGGTCGCGCTCCCATAGCGGCGGGGCGGTGGCCAGCCGTTCAACCCGCGCCGGCAGGGTTGGCCCATCGTTGAGCTGCACGCCATCACGCAGCGCCTGCAGCTTTTCATCGGTAGGGGTACCTTCGACCTGCACCCAATAGGTCTTGGCTTGTTTGTGCCGCGGGTCAGTCAGCCGATGGGCAAGATTGCCATCATCGGTGAGCAGCAACAGGCCTTCGCTGTCGTAGTCCAGACGACCGGCCGCGTACACGTTCGGCGGCAGCCCAAAGCCTGCGAGCGTGGCACGCGGCGGCTGGCTGCGGTCAGTGAACTGGCACAGCACGTTGAACGGTTTATTGAAGGCGATGAGCATTGCGACAGGTTTCTGCGAGGGGACTGGAGAGTTGCCACGCGCCGCAGATGCAGGCGGGACACCGCATGCCTGCAGAGCGCGGCCGCGTGCTGGTGCACGGCGGCCACGCATTGTCGCACTCCCCCATCGCCAATCCCCACTCCCGCGCCGCTTACTGCTTCACGAAGCGCAGCGTCATGCGGTCGCTTTCACCAATGGCCTTGTACTTGGCGGCATCGGCAGCGTCGTGGCTGTTGGACGGCGGCAGCGTCCATACACCCTTGGGGTAGTCCTTGGTATCGCGCGGATTGGCGTTGATCTCGCTGCTGCCGGCAAGCTTGAAGCCGGCCGCTTCGGCCATGGCAATCACCTGTGCCTGGCCGACATAGCCGCTGTTGTCATCGGCCGGCACGTCGGCCTTGGCGCGGTGCTCCACCACACCGAGGGTGCCACCTGGCTTGAGCACGTCAAAGAAGGCCTTGAACATGCCCTCGGCCTGGCCAGAAGAACGCCAGTTATGGACATTGCGGAAGGTCAGCACGAGGTCGGCCGAGCCCGGTGCGCCAAGCACCGGTGCAGCCGGGTTGTAGGCGACCTCGGTAGCGCGGTCGAACTGGGCCGGGGATGCGGCGAACTTCTTGCTCAGGCCATCGCGTGAGCGCTGCTGGTAATCGCGACCGCCGCCCGCGGGCAGCGTCGCCGGATCCACTACCGCGGCCACGTACTTGCCATTCTCGCGCAGGTAGGGCGCGAGGATTTCCGAATACCAGCCACCCCCGGGGGTGATTTCAACGACGGTCTGCTGCGGCTGCAGGCCAAAGAACGCCAGGGTCTGCGCCGGATGACGGTATTCGTCGCGCAGTACATTGGCCGGCGTACGCCAGCTGCCAGCAATGGCGGCCTGCAGCTGCGGTGACACCTGCGCATCGGCAGTGGCGTGGGCCGCATCATGGGCCAGCGCGGTACCGGCAGACAGGGTACTGGCGAGCGCCAGCAGACAGGCACACAGCAGCGGGGAATGCTTCTTCATGTCGGACTCCGGCGTTTGAAACGGCGAGACTAACATGCGTTTGCACGTGCAATGCAGGCTGCAATTGTTTACATCCCGTTAGCGCAGGAACGCCACACGGAACGCTGTTTTCACCACGCTGCCACGGAATTGGAACGCATGCCGTCTATGCTGTGGAGCTGAACAACAAAGGAGCACCGCATGCCCCAGTCACGCGAACTTGGTCGCTCGGGTCTACACGTCAGCCCCATCGCTTTTGGTGGCAACGTTTTCGGCTGGAGTGCCGATGAGAAGACATCCTTTGGCCTGCTCGACGCCTTTGTCGATGCCGGCTTCAACCTGATCGATACCGCCGATGTCTATCCGGCCTGGGTGCCGGGCAACCGCGGCGGAGAGTCGGAGACCATCATCGGCCGCTGGCTGCAGCGCAGCGGCAAGCGCGACAAGGTGGTGATTGCCACCAAGGTCGCCAAATGGGCCGAGCACCCCGGCCTTTCCGCCGACAACATCAATGATGCGGTCGAGGATTCACTGCGCCGCCTGCAGACCGACGTCATCGATCTGTACCAGGCACATGAAGACGACGAATCAGTGCCCCTGGAAGAGACCCTGGGCGCGTTCGGGCGCTTGATCGAAGCCGGCAAGGTGCGGGCGATTGGCGCGTCCAACTACAGCGCCGAACGGCTGCGTGATGCACTCAAGGTCTCCGCCGACTACCACCTGCCCCGCTACGAAACCCTGCAACCGGAATACAACCTCTACGACCGCAGCGGCTACGAGACCGCGCTGGAGCCGCTGGCGCGCGAACACGGCATCGGCGTGATCAGCTATTACTCGCTGGCCAGCGGCTTCCTCAGCGGCAAATATCGCAGCGCAGCTGATGTAGGCAAGAGCGCCGCGCGCGGCGCCAAGGTTGCTGATCGCTATCTCAACCCACGCGGCCTGCGCATTCTGCAGGCACTCGACGACGTTGCCGCCAGCCACAAGGCAACGCCGGCCCAGGTCGCCCTGGCATGGTTGATCGCGCGCCCGGGCATCACCGCGCCCATCGTCAGCGCCACCAGCATGCCGCAGCTGCAGGAAGTACTGGCGGCAGCGCAGCTGGAGTTGGATGCGGCACAGCGCGCGCAGTTGGATGCCGCCAGCGCCGAAAACTGAATGCGCCAGGTTGCGCGCCCTCTGTTCGCGCCGTAGGATCGGACGGACAGGGGGTAGACCGCGAATGGAGTCCTACCCATGCAGACCACATCCGCAGCCCAGCGCAGCATTGATCGCGACGCCGAACTGACCTACTGGCGTGGCGTGCATGCCATCGGCCATCTTGGCCAACATGATTTCGACCATTACCAGCGCCTGCTGGAAATGGGCTACGACGTCTATCAGGCCTATCCACGCGCCAACGAAGAGCAGCTCTACAAAGTGCTGCAGGACAGCTATCACCGACATAGCCCGGCGTTGGCGGTTTCCTGGGATGAAGCACGCTGGCTGGTGCGCCATGCCTGGCATCACGCGCAGCAGCATTGAAGGACTTTGTGGTTGGCTTTTGTCGGAGCGGCGTGAGCCGCGAAGCCACCGCAACGTCAGAAGCTGAAGCGCGGTGCCC
>Ga0308158_10001834_pt1 | contig 21299 bp, 20 predicted proteins | sample PhyBR2_FD_201038 | JGI IMG/M metagenome (GOLD analysis project Ga0308158, IMG submission 201038) | Phyllosphere microbial communities from UC Gill Tract Community Farm, Albany, California, United States - DLSLB.R2 | ecosystem: Host-associated > Plants > Phyllosphere > Unclassified | place: USA...
ATTTCGGACGCGGGTTCAACTCCCGCCAGCTCCACCAAAATTCTTCAAAGATGGTTCCAGTGCCATCCGCAGAAGTCCTAAGAGCCCGCACGGCACAAGCCCTGCGGGCTTTTTTGTGTCTGTAACCATCCGGGGCGATCCGTCTGAATCCAGAGATAATTGGTACACGAATTGGTACACGCTATAATGTGTGCCAAAAACGTGTACCAATTATGGACGGAAATCAGTCATGGCGCGGATGACACGCCCCCTCACCAATAACGAAATCCTTAAAGCTAAGCCTCAAGAGAAAGACTTCACACTGCATGATGGTGACGGCCTTTTCCTACTCATTAAAACGTCGGGTAAGAAGCTATGGCGTTTTCGCTACCAGCGGCCAGCAAGTAGCAGCCGTACAAATCTCAGCTTGGGCTCTTACCCTGCCCTGACGCTCGCTGTCGCACGCCAAATGCGTGATCAATATCTCTCGCTGCTTGCGCAAGGGATTGACCCGCAAAAACAGCAAGAGGAAGTATCAGAGCAACGCCAAATTGAGCTGGATAGCATTTTCTCTGTTGTGGCTGTCAGATGGTTTCAGCTCAAGAGCAAAAGCGTCACAGAGGATTACGCGAAAGATATTTGGCGATCGCTAGAGAAAGATGTATTCCCGGCTATTGGTGAAATTCCTGTTCAAGTGCTTAAGGCCAGGACAATCGTTGAGGCGCTCGAGCCGATTAAAGCTCGCGGCGCTCTTGAGACTGTTCGGCGATTGGTTCAGCGCATTAACGAGATCATGATTTTTGCGGTCAACACCGGCTTGATTGATGCTAACCCTGCTTCAAGCATTGGTATGGCTTTCGAAAAGCCGAAAAAACAGAACATGCCAACATTACGACCGGAAGAATTGCCAAAACTAATGCGTTCCTTAGTAATGTCCAATCTCTCAATCACGACTCGCTGTTTAATCGAGTGGCAACTTCTTACTCTTGTGAGACCTTCAGAAGCCTCTGGAACACAGTGGTCAGAGATCGACTTCGATTTAAACCTTTGGGTTATTCCAGCAGAACGCATGAAGGCTAAGCGCGAACATATCGTTCCTTTGTCAAAACAAGCTCTGGAAATTCTTGAGGTTATGCGGCCGATAAGCTTTAATCGACAATACGTTTTTCCAAGCCGTAACGACCCCAAGCAACCAATGAATAGCCAAACCGCGAATGCTGCATTAAAGCGTATAGGCTATGGCGGCAAATTGGTTGCTCATGGTCTTCGTTCTATAGCCAGTACGGCTCTCAACGAAGCCAGCTTTAACCCTGATGTCATCGAGTCAGCTCTTGCGCACACTGATAAAAACGAAGTTAGGCGAGCCTACAACCGTTCTACCTATCTCGAGCAGCGTAAAGATATGATGAGTTGGTGGGGCGCTTTCACGTATAAAAGTTAGCTCAACATGAAATGCATTAGCTTAGATCTGACGTGACACAGCTATGGCACAGAGCTAAACCTAATCTGATGGGCAGCTTTGTGCCAGAAGCGGAACTAGCTAACAGCACATAGTGTTGATTAACGGGGAACAGGTAATAACCTCCCGATATAATTTCAGTGTATTTGACATTTAAATACTTATTGTAAAAGGATAAGGTGATTGTGATAGAAAAAAACTGGCTCTATAATAATAAATTCAAAATTCAATTGGTTGATTTTAACTGAAACTTTAAGTTTAAGTGTGATTGTTAATATCGCGCTACATATCTGCAATGTTTAAATCCACCACAACTTGGAAATTCAGTCATTTCTAGAAAATGCCGAGTATTCCTCGGCTATTCGTTTACTTTTTTATTGCACGAAGCGTTGTCATATGGCTTTCTCCATAAGGAGTGAGACTCCAATATGTATTTTTATCTTTAATACTTCTATTTTTCTCACTTTTTACTATCAAACCAAGCGCTCTAAATTGAACCTTAACTGTTTGAAAGTCTGATTGTAACATCCTAAAATCAAGCAGGTTAAGCTCTTCTAATTCGTGATCGCTTTTAAGTGACAATAGAGCACTTTCTTTTATCGACCTATTTACTCCTAAATATAGTTCGCCATCCGAAATCTCATCAATCATTAAGGGTGAAACATAATAAAAAATATCATCCCAACTCACTGAACTTGTTGCCTGATATTTAGTGCCGTCAAGAGCATAATTTGAAGGAGAGGCATAAAACGTAAAATCAAATTCGAATAAATCTACGCCTTTAGATAACGACTCAGCCCCTTCAGGTGCTGTAGTTTTAGTTGAGGCCAACTGTCCTTCTAAATCTTCAATCGTTCTTTTTAGTCGCAAAATTTCTTTTGCTTCACTTTCGCTAGTTACTAAATCACCTCTTACCCATCCCACCGCTGGATATTCCTTTATTAACCGAATAAGACTTCGGCTAACTTGACTACCAAGATCAGCCGGTGAGTCCCAGAATCGACATAGTTTGGTTTTAACTAGTTCCTCGAAACTATTTAATTTATCTTTGCCATCTTGGCTTGACTCGCAGCGTCCTGAAGGAAGCTTGGTTTTGTCTTTGTGAATAAAACCAATAACAGGCTTTCCTGTATCTATTGCGTAACGATACTCCATTTCAGTATAGCTTAGTCCGTCTGGACCGATTGATCCGTAGCGCCCTGCTAGTATGACAATGTAATAATCACTATCGTCTATTACTTTTTTTATTAAACTCCACTGATCACTGCTGGTAGCCGGAAACAGCTCCATCCCCGCTGGCATGCAATCAAGCTCCAATAGAGCTTGCATAACTTCTTGACGTTCTTCTTCCAAGTCTGAAAAAGTAGAGCTTACAAAGACCTGATATCGCTTATCCAAAATCAACATCCTCTCAATGTTTTTATTTAAGATGATTTAAACATACTTCTACGCAATCCTGTTAGAGCGCTCTTATCGCAGCTGCGCCTCATGTACTGTTTTTGACTTTCCTCCCGTTCATTCACAGATAATACTGTGAGCAATATCCGTTTTTCGCTCTAAGCAGACTGTTAGATTTAATTGTATGCTGCCAGTGAAAACCGTCAGCTCAAGTTTGAGCTAATACACACGAAAGGAAGTCATTTGCGCCCAGGAATCGCACAAAGAGGCCAGCGCGCAATGCTATCCCCGCCACGCCTGCCCGCTTTATGTATCGCTTTTCATGCAGGTGCATGATGCTGTCAGAGCCGCGCCCGGTATGGCCTGAACGGTGGAGAACAATGCATGGTTTTGCATGCAGATCCATGCACGCTATGCATGCATCACTCTTTACAAAGCGGCTGGCCAGAAAAAGGGCTTCAGAAAGACAAAGGACAGACACAAAAAAGCCGCTGGTTGGGCAGCGGCTGTGCGGGGTTAATGAACCTGGCGGAAGGCAGAACCATAACGGCCCAGCGTCTGGCGTTCTCTTGCCGGTTCCGGTGGTGCTTCCGGTACGTTTTCCGGCTGTGGCGGTGCGGTGATGACCTTTGTGATGCTCTCATTCGTCTTGAAGGTACAGGAGCAGTCCAGGTTAGTGCACTGGTGATAACGCTCTTTCACTTGCTCTGACATATAGCGGCTCGATTTGGTGTGCGCAGCGCTTTTACAGTAAGGGCAGTGCATCATTTCTGGTTGCCCTCGTGAAGGTTTGCACGCTGCGCCCGGATTGATTCAGCCAGCTTCTGGCGGCGCATAGGATGGCGATAAAGCTCCATATCAATACCCGTTAGCGGCGGGTGATACAGACCAATATTCTCCAGCAGTGGTGCCTCTTTCATCACGCTGTCCGGCAGGGCCGCCGCTGCCTGTGTCAGTGCTTCACCAACCAGAAAAGCCACGTCCTTAATCCGGTCCCGGTCGTCACCGACAAACGTCGGGGAAAGTTCTTCACGACGGAGTCGCAGCTTAATGGCCCATAGCAGCGACGGACTTATATTACGCAGGGCTGACTGCCAGTGCGCATCTGCAAATTCGGTAAACGCATCCCGGTGTGATTCAACGTACTCTTTCCCACTGCCGCAGCATTTCAGCATCGCCTCCTGCTTATCCAGCGCCAGCTCTTTGAGCAGTCCGCCGAACTCATCGGCCAGTTCCCGGCTGGCAATGCGATGAGAATGTTCGGCACGCAGCTCGTCAGTGAGATTGCCTCGCAGGCTACGGAAGCTCTTGCGCCAGTTACTCTCGGCTTCTTTCCCTGCATCGATGGCCGCATGCTGCTCTTTTTCACAGCGGGCAATATCGGCGCAGATGCCGTTATAGGCTTTCATTCTTTCGGTATGTTCAGCGCGGGCTTTCTCGAAGCGTTCCAGTGATGCAGGTTTCTGTTCAGGCATAGTCATGATTGTCTCTCATCGTCTGTAAAGGATGAGGCCATTCTGTCGTGTACCACAGGACAGCGCATTTCATTGCTTTTCGCCTGTCGATGAACAAACAAGGGCATAACCTGTATGGGATAGCCCTTTAGCTAATTATATTTCTTATATAACTGTTCACTGGTATTCACTGAGATAAAAAAGGCAATAAATACAGTAATTAAAGAAGTGAACACTTTAAAATGTAGTATTCACTGAGTATTAACTAGTGTTCACTTCTCAGAAATCCAGCCTTTCTCTGGTAAGCCTGTGTTCATTGTTTTTATCTATTAATAATTAACGAATGATGACTTAAGTTAATAGAAAGAGAACAGGATGCAACTCAATGCATTACACTGCACTGAATCTCATGAATGATTACTTTTTGCACTAAGAAGGACTGTTGCCACGCTTAAAAATATCAACAAAATAGGGAGTTACCCGAAGACACCACCGGAACCGGACAGCACCGGCCGGACTCATAATGAGGTAACACCATGCACGCAGTTTCATCCGTACCAGCCCCTGCCATTCCCGTAAACCGTGATGCCGTTTACCCGCGCGACCGCTTTATGCGCCTGCCGGAAGTCATCAGTACCTGCGGTCTGTCACGTTCGACGATTTACGACTTAATTAGCCGGGAGCAGTTCCCCTCTCAGATTTCACTTGGCGGTAAAAACGTCGCCTGGCTGGCATCAGAGATTGACGGCTGGATGCAGGCCCGCATCGCGCAGCGTGCCGGAGGTGCAGAGTGATTTTGCTGAATTTGGGCACAAAAACCTTTCCGCTCACCCGCGAAAAAGCCGTTTTCGTCGCGGAAAGTCTGACGGCAGCAGTCAGCGGCACCCCCGCCACGGCACCGGCTTTTACCAGCGGGATGCACAGCCATATTTCCGTGCTGAATCAAAAAGCGAAGCCTGCAAAGCAGAAAGTAAAGAAAGAGGACGGGGGAGTTCCGATCAAATCCGCCGCAATCCGATCACGTCCTGACCGGTTGCTGAGGAAAACACCCTAATGTGTGAAAAAAGACTTTTCTCTGGCGAGCGCCCGTTATACAGTTTTCGCGCTGTCGCAAAATCGACAGCCGGGCGTAGGAACCCGAGCTTAATCTTGGCGACACAACACGCGCCATGCGTGTTTTTTTGTGTCTTCGCCTCAGTGCACCCATTATCCGGGCAATGGTTCTTAAGCCGTTGCGCCGTCTGCGTAATGGTGGCCCGGGCGGGGCAGCTTTCGGGCTGGCCGGTTTCCAAGGTTGCCGGTATTCCTACCCCCGTCCGGGCTGCCACCCAAGAGCGTAGGAACTCCGGTGGTAGCTTTATAAAGCTAACCCTGGAGATTGCCTGTATGGCTACGGTTCTTATTGCCGCTCACCCCGAATTCACCTTTATTTTTGCCGCAGTACGCCGCACCGATGCGACCGCACGTCTCTGTATGCTGCGCACCTTGGCAGGCGATGAGCGTAGCGCCCGCGCCAGCCTCGTCCGCGATTACGTTCTGTCCTTTGCCGGTCGCCTGCCGGTTAAGGTGGTGGCGGCATGAACACACTTTCTCAACACCTGAATAACCATGACACCTACCCAATTCCCCATGCTGACTATCTGCGCCTGCTGCACGCGCACACGGTCGGCGTGACCGTGCTCGATATGTTCGACTCGGTGAACTGCCTGAGCGCGCGCGGCTGCGTGCCGGACGGCGCGGCGCTGACCTCGGTCGTCGCCCTGCTAACCGACCAGCTCGGTAAAGTCGTTGAAACCTGTGAATCCCGCATGTTAGCCACGGAGGTCCGCCATGATGACCGTTAATCACTCCTGCCTGCCCGTTGAGGTACGCACCGCCGTATACCGCCGCGCCCTGGCGCAGGGTTATCTCAACGCCTGCAAGACGCTGGGCGTTACCGTGTCAGCCACGCTCGACGAACTACAGATGACCATTGCGCTCGAGCTGGAAGGATTTTACGTGCGTCGCCACGGCGCAGAAGCCGGAATGGAAATGGCCTGCACCATGCTGGGCGATATGGTCGAGCCGGACCTGCTGACCGCACCGCCGCGCCTGACCCGTCTTGGCGCAACCATGATGGATGAGCTGTTTTGCAGCCAGCTTGCCGCGACTCGCCGCGCCACGTTGCACTAAGGGAGAGTTGCAGATGAAACACATTGTCTCTGACACGGTAAAAGCGGCCACCGGATTCTGGCCGCAACTGCTGCCTGCGCTCGGCATCAGCATTCACGCCAGCGGCAGACACGGTGCCTGCCCGGCGTGCGGCGGCATAGACCGCTTCCGTTTTGACAATCAGGACGGGCGCGGAACGTGGCTCTGTAACCAGTGCGGGGCCGGTGACGGCCTTAATCTGGTGGAAAAGGCGCTCAGTATCAGCGCTAAAGAGGCCGCCATGAAGGTGGCCGGAATGCTCGGCACGCTGTCGGAGTCAGCCCCGGTTATGCATGATGAAGCAGCAGACAAAAGCCGCGCACAGGCAGACGCAGCCGCACGGGCGCAGGCACTTATAGCCGCTGCCGTCAGCCGCACGGACAACGCCTACCTTTCAGCGAAAGGGCTGCACGGCACGCACGCGCTTACACTTGCTGATGCGCTGCGCTGTGGTGGCGTCAGCTTTGCCGCCGGGGATGTGCTTATCCCCCTGACCGGTGTAGACGGCATGGCCGTGAACGTACAGCTCATCAGCACCGCAGGCGACAAGCGCACCCTGCCCGGCGGGCAGGTGAAAGGCACATACTGGCTGGCAGGCGAGCCGGACGGCAAAACGCTGTGGCTCACTGAAGGATACGCCACCGGCCTGACCGTGCACCGGCTGACCGGCCAGGCGGTTTACGTGGCGCTGAGCGCCAACAACCTGCCCGCGCTGGCAAAGCGGCTGCGTGAGTTACACCCTGATGCGATGATGCTGATTGCCGCCGACCGCGACGACAACGGCACCGGCCAGTTAAAGGCAGAGGAAGCGGCAAAAGCCTGTGGCGGGAAAACCGCACTGCCGCCGGTTACGGGTGACTGGAACGACGTGTGGCAGGCGCAGGGCGATATCGCCACGCTGGCGCAGCTCACCGACTTTACGCAGCCGCAGCCGCTCAGCCCGTTTGAATCCGTCAGCGAGGCCGACCTGAAGGCCATGAGCGCCAGCCAGAAGGCCGAGCTGCTGGTCGCCCATTACGGGGAGGCGCTGGCCGTGCCGCCGGTCGGGGAGGAAATCTGCCGCTATGAGAACGGCGCATGGCAGGTGATGGAGGCGAAGACGCTGCGCCGGGAAATCGCCGCGCTGTTTCAGAAGGTGCGCGCACCGTTCTCGGCCGCCGGCATCGGCAGCGTGCTGGACACGCTCAAGCTGATGGTGCCGCAGATGGGTGAACCGTCCCGCCGCCTGATTGGTTTCCGTAACGGCGTGTATGACACCACAACAGGCACCTTCAGCCCGCACCGCCGCGAGCACTGGCTGCGCACCGTCAACAGTGTGGACTACACAGCGTCACGTCCTGGTGAAAATCTCGCAGACCACGCCCCGGCTTTCTGGCGCTGGTTAACGCGGGCCGCCGGGCATAATCACGACAAGCAGGAGCGCATTCTCGCGACGTTATTTATGGTGCTGGCAAACCGCTACGACTGGCAGATGTTTCTTGAGGTGACCGGCCCCGGCGGCAGCGGTAAAAGTGTGATGGCCTCGATAGCTACTCTGCTGGCTGGAAAAGACAACACCACGTCAGCCACCATCGACACGCTGGAATCCTCGCGCGAGCGCGCCAGTGTGGTCGGTTTCTCGCTGATTATCCTGCCTGACCAGGAGAAATGGAGCGGCGACGGCGCGGGCATCAAGGCGATCACCGGCGGCGATGCCGTTGCAATCGACCCGAAATACCGTGACGCCTATTCCACTCACATTCCGGCGGTCATTCTGGCGGTGAACAACAATCCGATGCGCTTCAGCGATCGCAGCGGTGGCGTGTCGCGCCGCCGGGTAATTCTGACATTCCCGGAAGTGATACCGGCAAAAGAGCGTGACCCGCAGCTGCTTGACAAAATTAGCACCGAGCTGGCCGTGATTGTTCGTCACCTGATGCAGCGCTTCACATCACCAAACGAAGCGCGCGAGCTGTTGCAGGCGCAGCAGACTTCCGGTGAGGCGCTGGAGATTAAGCGACAGGCTGACCCGCTGGTTGATTTCTGTGGATACCTGATGCCGCTGAGCACGCCAAACGGGCTGTTTATTGGTAACGCCAATATTCGCCCGCTGAATCCGAAGCGCTATCTCTATCATGCCTACCTGTCATTCATGGAGTCACGCGGCCATCAGCACCCGCTCAGCCTGACTGCATTCGGCCAGGCAGTACCACAGACGCTGAAAGAGTATGAGCGCATTCTGCTGAAGCGCAGGACAAATAACGGTATACAAACTAACCTAACATTACACGAGGACAGCGAGGCAGATTGGCTGCCATCATGTAACGTATAATAATCTCATCCCATACAAACCGGCTTAGTCCGGTTTTTATATTTGATGCAATTTTTAATGTTACCCAAAGTCAGATATAAACTAAATTAGTACATTTTAAGGTGCTGCTAATACATGTTAACGGACGGAATTATTATATATCACCGTCACTGCCTTAAGGTTGGTAACCGGAATTTTGGATTTGAAAGCTTAAATTTTCGCATCGGTTAAGAGTTATCTTTCTCGCCACAGGTAGATTTAATGCCCCTAGTCAAAAAGGGCGAACCTGAGAGGTTGGTTTCTAGACTAGCGGGGTGTAATGCATGAATATAAAGTCTCTGGTGCCCGTTCCGTGCCGAGATTTAAGGGCATACTATCGTTGCACTTTAATTCACCAACAAAAGTTACATATGAGATAGCAGTAGATGAAATTAAACAATAAACCTACAACTTATTGATTTACATAGTTTTTTATTTGAAACTGCAAGTTTATTTCATGTGCAATTTAGAGTTTCACGCAGTCAACCATGATTCAAATTTTACCTGGGGCCTTCATCTTAGTAGGATCTTCTGTTGATGGAATTTTAAGATGCTCACTAAAGAACATTGCCTCAGAACCTTTGTAACGGTCTTGTGCACTATAATTTATACCATAAACTAAAGACTGCGTTTTATACATATCACTTATTTCAGGAGTGTTGTCGTACGACACAATCCATGGGGTTTTTATATCATATTGAACGACCTTAGATACCTCGACATGATCCTCGTGATTGTAATGATTTATATATAACCCTTTACCTTTGACATAGTAGGGTGGGTCTAGATACGTGAGGGAATTATCAGGTAATTTAGCTATTACTTTACTTATAAATTCGATAGCATCGAGATTATATAAATCAATACGTTCTTTTTCTGCATGTATTTTCATTATACGTGCGATTAGATCTTCTTTGTTGTATCTAGCATCTAATTTCCATTCGCCCGCTTGATCTTTTCCGCCAATTACCCCTCCCTTCAATATCCCTGAGCGATTTGTTCTGTTGAGGAAGAAGGTTGAAAAACCTATAGTTAGTAAATCATAATTTTCTGTGTTGTTAATTATTTCTTTTTGCTTATACCATTCCTCCATCGTAACTGGAGTATTCTCAATCATTGAGCATAAAACATCTGCATCATTAAGAACAGAATACCAAAATGCATAAACTGATAAATTTATATCGTTAAGGATGATTTTCTCTGCAACATTTAGAGACAATAACTTCAATGCGAGACCTGCTCCTCCAGCATAAGGCTCAGCATAATATATTGATGAAAGATTATTCACCTCAATAACATTCAGCATGAAATTTGATAATTTACCTTTGCCACCTGGATAGCGAAGTGGAGTATTGAAGCGCATAATATACCTCTAGAAAACCTGAATAGATTATAACAAAAAAATGGGCACTATGCGCATCACATAAACACTATAAATTTCAGTTAGTTATCTGAAAAATAGGAATGGATTATTGCTGAGTCAACTCCATGACCTGAAGACATAACTATCTTTAAGCTTTTGATAAACTCATGCTTATATTTATCTGAAGCTACGGCGTTTTTGGTGACCCAGTATCGATATGGATTGTTTTTAACTGGCCCCTCTACCATTCTTCTGAATTCAGGTGTGTGAGCGAATTCTTTGAAAAGTTTGCGTACCACACCTAAAACACCTTGCTTGCCTTTTTTGAAGGCAATTATCGAATCATATATATTTACTGGCCCATCATCTAACTTAAGATTCGCTATAATATCACCTGCTATCTTTCTGAAAACAGGTTTCGTAAATCGGTTGCTATTTTCCCAAAACTTATCATCCAACGGTAAGTTGTAAAGGAATTCAAATATCATCTGATCCGGTGGGAGCAAATGAGGAAGAAGGCACAAATTTTTTTCTTTCTTTGCTTTTTTCGCATTGTCTCCCTTGTCATTTTCAACATCACCGTCTAAAACAATTATGCTTTTAGCTGTAAATTCAGGTATTTTTCTAGCCATTAAATCAAGTATAGCACTACAACTAATATTTACATTCCCTAATGGATTAAGAACCTTATTAATTTTTCGGTCAATAATCAATTGTTTAAAGAAGTCATATCCTTCTCGATCCTCAAAATAAACATTAACTTTTGGAAGATTTATATCTTCATTAATCTTAACAGTTTGCACGTGAAGATCGGCATTAATGTCTGGCCAAGATAAATTATTTCGCGTTTTTATATCGCCATAAGTATCTGTTAGGTATATAGTTTTAAATGATTTGCTATCTTGTTTAGACCTTCCATAAACATCCTCAATTATTAAAGGCGAGTGTGATGTCATTATTATTTGAAGATCGTATTGCTTAGAGGCTTTGGTTAAAATTTTAATCAATTCTAATTGAGCTGCTGGGAATAAACCAGCATCAACCTCATCTATCAAAAGGATCCCCCCATGATAGTCTGGGTAAGTCTCTTTTAGTCTTTTGAAGGAAAAAATAGCTTGAATTATTTGTCCGACATTATCCTCACCAACAGATACTGACTGATGATCATAATTATCCCCATGAACGACCATTGAATCAATGGTCCCTTTAGTAGCTGTTACAGCACTCCCTGTGGATTTTAATAATAATTGATTGTTCATAATCCTAATATCTTCACAATTATCATTAATATACTGTACATCTCGTGTAGCGTAATCCGTTCGTAATGTTATAGGGAGTAATCTTGCCAAGCTAAGATAAATAACAGGATGCGTCACATTTCGACTTTGGTTTACACCTAAAATCCCATCATTACCACGTACTATAGGCCTAGCTTTTGCTCTGTCGGAATATTCATAAAGACCCAGCGTTAATTTATCCAAATTCTTATTAACACTGCCATCATATAAGTTAATTTTTACTTCCATGGAGCCAGCAACGTCATACTCTTCTGATAACCGAAAATGTTCATTGAATGCTGATTTAAAACTTTTATTAGTTAGTGTTTTGTAGACTGTTAATGCAGCTATCGGTTTTTTCGATAAGTCTTTTGAAAAACTAAATATTTGCGCAACAATGCCTAGTATTGTAGATTTTGAAGTGCCGTTCTTACCACAAATAACTGTAAGCTTACTACCGAATTCAATATTTACGTTTTTCAGACCTCTAAACTTTACAACTTGAATTTTATTCAACTTAGTTATTTGATTTGCCATGTCAGTCCCTTTGTATTTTAATTGTTACTAGTTAAGTCCAGGAATCGTAAGTGACATTTTTATCGCGCTGATGCTGGTTTGTCCATTATATTCATCAAGATCTGTGCAGTAATATCTAATTAGCTTTACAAGCCTGTTGTATCTCATCTGAACAGTCAGAAAGATTGACGCAGTAGCTTGGTCACCTGATGGCATGGTGTGCCAGATCTGATATAGATTACAATACCTTATTCTGGCTTTCTAAGAATCAGTAGCCATGCTTTTTCATAATAGCAACCTAGAATCCGCTTCCAACACGGATTGTGTGAAATGGCTAGAGTTCGCAAGATGAACATAAAGGGGCAGACGACGGCACTTTTCCATTAAATCTGTATGCTTTTGAGCAAATTTTAAGCAAACATACAAGTCCAGAACCTTCATCTATATTCGGGATTTTCACACAGGTAGTGTGTAGAGCTGATAGTTGTCACCATGCAGTAACTGTTAACTTTCCATCACAAGAACGTTTTAGATAGCTTTTATCATCTTAAGTGAGGTTAACACTCTTAGTGCACACTAGTGTACATCCCGCCTCAAACCATTCATTAAATAAGCATATGAATTTAATGAAAAAAAACAGAAAGTGAACAGTGTGAATACTTTTACTTAATATAATTTTATTGGGATTCAGCACCGAGCATTCGTTATCAAAGCAAAGCCGTTCCGGGGCATGAGATCTAATAATTGGTACACGTTTAGGTACACAACACAAAGTTGAATTAAATAAAAACACCTAAATACATGAGCTTGAGGGTTTTGTTCAGACTCCGCCAGCCCACCAAATTCTTGGTTGATGGTTACCAGAACAATCATCGAAGTCCTGAGAGCCCGCAAGGTGAAAGCCTTGCGGGCTTTTTTGTGTCTGTAACACCTTCCGAGACGATCCGCCTGAATCCACAGATAATTGGTATACGATAAGATGCATCCTAAAAACGTATACCAATTTTCATAGGAAAGCCCCGTATGGCAAGGACAACGCGCCCTTTAACCAGCACTGAAGTGCTTCGCTCAAAAGCCACTGATAAAGATAAAACCCTGCATGATGGTGACGGGCTTTTTATGGTTGTAAAAACCACCGGCAAGAAGCTCTGGCGCTTTCGCTATCAGAGACCAATTACGAAGAAGCGTACTATGATCGGCCTTGGTGCTTTTCCTGCTCTATCGCTGGCCGATGCCAGACGCCTGCGTGCTGATTACCTGTCTTTACTCGCTAACGGTATTGCCCCTCAAGCGCAGGCCAAACAGGTCACAGATCAGCAACAGACCGCGATAGACAGCATTTTTTCAACCGTTGCCGCTAACTGGTTTACTTTGAAGGAGGCCAGCGTTACACCTGATTATGCTAAGGATATTTGACGTTCTCTTGAGAAGGATGTTTTTCCTGCTATTGGTGACACCCCCGTGCAGGGAATCAAAGCTCGCATGTTGGTTGAGGCGTTAGAACCCATCAAAGCCCGTGGTGCTCTTGAAACTGTTCGCCGTCTGGTACAGCGTATCAACGAAATTATGATTTATGCCGTTAATACAGGGCTAATTAATGCTAATCCTGCTTCAGGTATCGGTATGGCATTTGAGAAGCCTAAGAAACAACATATGCCAATGTTACGGCCTGAGGAATTGCCGGTACTGATGCGTTCACTTGAACTGTCTAATTTATCTATTCCGACTCGTTGCCTAATCATATGGCAGCCTCTTACCCTTGTGCGTCCTTCTGAGGCTTTTGGAGCACGATGGGAAGAAATTGATTTCAACGCCAAACTTTGGATCATCCTATCCGAGAGGATGAAGGCAAACCGCGAACTCATTGTTTCATTATCACCGCAGGCGTTAAATATTCTAGAAATGATGAGCCATATCAGCGCACACAGTGAATACATTTTTCCGAGTAGAAGTAATCCCAAGCAACCCATGAATAGTCAAACGGCTAATGCCGCTTTAAAAAGAATAGGTTATGGCGGGAAACTAGTTGCGCATGGCTTTCGCTCAATCGCTAGCACAGCGATGAATGAGGAAGGTTTTAACCCTGATGTAATAGAATCAGCACTAGCTCATACTGATAAAAATGAAGTTCGTAAAGCCTACAACCGCAGCACCTATATTAGAAAACGAGTCGAGCTATTGAATTGATGGGGTTCTAAGGCTTTGTATAAAAATCATTAAGTAGTTGAGGCTGGCAAGTTTCATTCTACTCGCCAGCCTACTTTTAATCAATTTCCAACTTTTCTTTGATACCTTCCCAACTTTGCTCGTTAATATTATATTGATCAGATTTTAAAGTGTCAGATAAGCCTGAAACTAGAGCTGTGACTCTGCCGGGTTCATAATCTGACCATTCTTTAACTTTTCTTAAAACAGCATGGAATGCTTCCTCTTTAAGCCGATGCCCAAACTGAATACCAATATTACTTGGAAATATATTCCCGTAAGTTCTTCTGACCTGCTCAGCAGAAGGAGATAATGATAAAAAGTTCAGAAGGAACTCTGGCCTCATAATATATTTCGATGAGTTTTTCCTTACTAATGCTGAAGTATGCTTTTGTATTCTTGTCTGATTCGTCAACCACCAAGTGCCATAACCAAAAGGACTTCCATTATTCGACTCATTGTTTTTAAATCTAAGCCCATAGATCCCATGCACCAACAATGCGCTATTCAGAGCTAATACGTCATGCTTTTTCTCATCATTTTCTACAAGTGTGTCAGCAAGTTCTTTTACTTCACTTGCATTTGAGTAAGATGCTAATTCCTCATTTTCAATAAAGGTCAAATTGTATTCTGAAACCAAATATCGCTTTAACTCTTCCCTACCTGAATTATTACTAACAGCATCATAACTTACAAACTGATTTATAAAACCTTCCCAAGTCCGTACTAAACTTACGTCTTTAGCATAAAAGTATGCTCTAATAAGAATCTTAGAACTGTTTCTTGCTATATCTTTGGTAATATAGTTTTCAATCGCTCTAAAATGGTTATGGAACTCATAGTTTGTATTTCTTATGTGCGTATAAACCTCTTCTAAAACCGCGGTTGACATCCTCAACTTAACACCACTTAAGGCGGCTGATTGCAATAGATTTTTACACTGTTGATCTTCCTTATTAAGGTATCTTTCAGACAAAGCCTTGACTATTATGTCCGACCCTAAAAACAAAGTAAATTTACTGCACATTGAACTAAAATAATCAACGATCCTAGGGTCGGCTTTCAACGTAAAAAGTAAGACATAAGTTTTTGACAACTGAAGTAAATATTTCCTTTGGTTTTCTGTACTGTGATAAAAAACGTTGTTGAGAATCTTCTCTATATAGCTTCTATAATCGGCCAGATCATTAGGCTTTATGGTTGAAAAACTTAAAACATCTTCAATGCAATCACTTATCACCAATTCCTTTTCCCTTACAGAGCTATCTGCATCGGAAATAAATGATGCCAACATGAGTCCTTGTCTTTCAAAAACTTTTTATATAATAGATTTAGTTAGCTCAGCAATTAATTCACAACGCTTAGGCCCAAGTGAAAAAGTTTTAAAGCACTGTTCCTTTATTTCCTGCAAAAAATTAATAGCTAACAACTCATCTACCGAATTCTCGATTTTTATAGCCTCTCTAGTCTCATAAGGTAGACAATATTTTCTATCTTTTTTATACCACCTAATTTCTCTATTTGCGACTTCTTTTGACTTCAATCTCTCAAGTCTTAACTGCAAATTGTTATTTAAAAAATAAGATGACCAAGGAAACTCTTCAATAATAGAACTTCTAATATCATCCTTGCTCATAAATATACTTTTATCAGGATCCGTATTTCTTAACGCCCAAAGTATTAATGTATCTGTGATTGAATGGATTAGCTTCGTATTACCTTGCTTATTCGACATTTCATGTTGAAGGAAAACAAATACTGATGGATCTTTAACAAACTCTGAAAAACCCAAATTGCTTGATATACCAATTCTTGATAAATATTCAGCTTTGCTGTCCAAATATTTATAATATGCTGACTTAGTGCCTTGGTTATCATTAATATGAGCAACTAAATACTTTGCATCCCTGATTTTTATGATTACCCCTTGATCTTCAGTTAATGAATCTTCTTCCTTATCTATATGCTGAATGATTTTCGATGTCACATAATAGACTATTCTTGGCTGCCTGTTTACTTCTCTTAATCTTTTAATTGTTTGCTTTATCTTCGATTTGTAGTCAGACTGAATTGTCATTTGATAAAATATACTAGTGGAGTCAGCTTGATATATTTCCTTATCAAGTGCACCATCTGCCCCGCCATCATGTACTCCACCCATCGGGATAAATGCTCTCCCATCTAAAGCAGCCATAAACGCACAAGCAAAATCTTCAAATTCAAAACCTGTTACTTTATTGAGAGCAACTTCTAAAAGTTCAGAACTCACATAATCACTCATTTTAACTCCTTGATAATAATCTAAATTGAGAGTTCACGTTTGTAGATTTAAATTTAATGCAAAACCCTTTTATTTTCAGGCTTGGGCTTGGGCCTGAACATACAACATACGTGCATATAACTTATCAACTTATTCCTATACTAAATACAGAAAATTTCATCTCAACCTCACATCTTTTGGCCAAGTGCGATTCAAATTCTACACTCTGCGCGCACTCGTAGCCCCGCCACGCCTGCCCGCTTTATTTAGCGGTTTTCATGCACCTGCATGATTAGCTCTGAGCCGCGCCGCTGCTAGCCTTGCCTGCCGTTCCGGAGTGCCGAAGACTCATTCGTTTTCATGCAGCATAGACATGCACTCACGCAACGGACGTAAAAAAGCCCGGCACGGGCCGGGCTTCGGTGAGTTCCTGAGTCTGCGGCTCAGAAAAGTTTACGCTTGCGGCGGTCGGTTCTGGCTCCCCGGAAAGGATGCGCACCGCTGACGCTTTCTCCAGCCCGCTGCAAATTCATGCGGCGTCTGGTAATTCAGCGTGGCGTGTGGGCGACATTCGTTATAATCCTGACGCCATTCACTGATGGTTTTCCTGGCATGGCTGATGTCGCTAAACCAGTGTTCATTCAGGCATTCATCGCGAAAGCGTCCGTTAAAACTCTCAATAAATCCGTTCTGTGTCGGTTTACCGGGCTGAATAAGCCGTAGCTCCACGCAATGCTCAAAGGCCCACTGGTCAAGTGCTCTACTGGTAAACTCCGGCCCCTGGTCAGTTCTTATCGTAGCCGGATAGCCGCGAAACAGCGCAATGCTGTCCAGAATACGCGTGACCTGCACGCCTGAAATCCCGAAGGCAACAGTGACCGTCAGGCATTCCTTTGTGAAGTCATCGACACAGGTAAGGCACTAGATCCTGCGACCGGTAGCCAGCGCATCCATGACGAAATCTATCGACCAGGTCATGTTGGGCGCCGCCGGGCGGAGCAGCGGCAGACGTTCTGTTGCAAGCCCTTTACGACGACGTCTGCATTTAACGCCCAGCCCGTTCAGATGATAAAGGTGGTACACGCGCTTGTGATTAACCAGAAGCCCTTCACGGCGCAGTAACTGCCATATGCGGCGGTAGCCAAAACGCCTGCGCTCCAGTGCCAGTTCTGTAACTCGCCCTGATAAATGGGCATCAGCCGCCGGACGCTGAGCATCATAGCGGCAGGTCGACAGGGACAAACCTGTGAGTCTGCAGGCACGACGTTGCGACAGACCGGTCGCAACACACATCAACACCACGACTTCGCGCTTCTGGTCTGTCGTCAGTACTTTCGCCCAGGAGCCACCTGAAGCGCCTCCTTATCCAGCATGGCCTCGGCGAGCAGCTTCTTGAGTCTGGCGTTCTCTTCCTCAAGCGACTTCAGGCGCTTAACCTCAGGCACCTCCATGCCGCCATACTTCTTACGCCAGGTATAAAACGTGGCGTCGGAAATGGCGTGCTTACGGCAGAGCTCACGGGCAGAAACTCCGGCTTCAGCCTCGCGGAGAATACTGATGATCTGTTCGTCGGAAAAACGCTTCTTCATGGGGATGTCCTCATGTGGCTTATGAAGACATTACTAACATCGCGGTGTGTTAATCAACGGGGAGCAGGTCAAACAAGTCCTAAATCTAATTTTTTTAAGATGTTAAATATTGATTTTAATAGTTCTGTTATAAGTAGACAATACAAGTTATATTGTACCAAGTAACTAAATTTTGTTATAAAAAGCCAACAATCAAACAAAATATATTAATTAATTATGAATAAATTGGATATAAAAAAATGCTATTAGAAAAGGGGTTTACCCCAAAGGAAGTCTTTGTGATACGTCATCATGCTGAGAAAGAAGGTTATCCTTACCCCTGGCTCCTTTCACAGTTAAAGAAAAGATTCATAGTTGCAATGATATTAATAGCAATCCTTCTGGCAGGACTCATTTATACCATTAGCAGTGGTACACAAGAAAACATTGTATCTTATTCGATAACGCTGTTAGCAGGCTTCACAATTCTGTATACTTTTATTCCGTTGAAGCCTGCATACAAAGCATTTAAATTTTGAGAAAACACTCTCATGTTTTATAAAGTCGCTAATGAATATTTTCATTTATTTAATCGAAGAATCGCACTACCTCTCCCCCCTACAGCAATACATTCACCACTAAAGACATCTATATAATATTTAATTGGATTTGGCATGTTTTCCATCATCCATGGAAGATCTTCAGAAAATCTCAAATCTGAGGTTGAAATAACCCAAACAGATTTACCATCAAAAGACGATCTAACAGCCTCATGAAAACGTTCGTCCCAACCATGACCTGTTACCCTTGCATATTCTTTGGCAATTTCAACAGCTTTATTTTCCGATATCATTGCTGAACTCCATACCAAACATTATACATCAACCCTCCAACCACTACTGGCCCCAAAAGAATACCTGCGGTTTCATGCCGCAATAATGTATATGTAATTTCGTAAGTATTTCCAAGAGGGAATTTGAAGCCTTCAATGATATATCCTCTACTCATCCCTCTGGCTCTTAATAAGCCAATAGTTTCAGCAAAGGACTCTTCCAGATATCGTAATATATATGATTTATTATATGCGCTTTGTCTCATGAAAACCCTAAGTTCTCTTAATAAATAGAACTTAGGCGCAATTGCCATGTGTACCTGTTCATGATAAAGAGTTGAAAGCATCTGCAAATAGGCGTCATCTTTCGACATTGCACCAGGATAGTAGTTGCGTCCTACTTCTACGTCCCCCCAGGGTTTTGTGCGTCCCTGAACGACGTCACTATGCTTTGTGATTTTTATCTTAGGAGTATAACGCCAACCTCCATTGCGAGGCAGGTTCATTTTCCTTCCAATATCGCTGCTGTATCTAGGCATTTTTACTCCCCTGAAAGGAGTTTTAAATGTATCACCAGGCTTCTTCTTTAAAAGAAGTGCGAGGACAGTATTAACGCCTAACAGAGTGATCGCGTCTGCTAAATCCTTAGCAGCAACGTCAAGATCTCCTTCGCTACGAGCTGCGTTAGTCTTCGTTGCAAAATCAAACAACTTCTTAGCCGCTTCAAGCGCTACGCCCCCTACTGCTACCCAACCTACAATGAGAAGCACTAAATCAGCGATTTCACCAATCCCAAAAAAGTGCGCACCAGCCCAAACCACGATTACCCCTGCCATAGTTGCTAATGCTGAGGGGGTAACCATAGCAAGAAGCTGTTGACCTACGTCAGATGGTAAGAGCACTGCCGCTTTCGAGATGACTAGTTGTAGCCTTGACTGTATATCGCTAGGGATAACTTCCATTCTCTATCCTCAGTTATATGTTAAGCTGCCTGCAGAATAACTCTTGAATACTGCATTATCCAGTAGTTTTGCTTATCATGTTTGTTTGCTCTGAACGAAGAAGATATGTCCACTTATCATTTAGCTTTTTTAAAAATTCATTAAAAACTGACAACATTAAAATATGATTTAAATCAAAAACCCAACCTAACCCTGAATAATAAAAATATAAAAAATAGAGAGTGGTAAGAAAAAGAGCAGCTTCCCGCTTTCAATCCCGCTATCAGAAAGCTATGTAAATGAAATCTTAAAGCTGACAGAACACGATGCAACAACATGGGCTCAGGAGGAAAGATTTGTCCGTTATCTTGAACGTTATAGAGCTGGTCTTCTTAACAATCAGCAATTGCAGGATAAGTAATTAATCCAATACCTCAACGACCTGAAAAGATAAGTAGCTTGATGGCTATGTAGGTGCTAAAGCGAGTGACTCTGTAATGGATACTATCTATGAATACATGGGAATTTGAAGAATAAAGTCGGCTATAATGGTTTTAATCATGCTTCCTTTGGTTTGCTTAGTGGTAAGCGTTTTTTTGTATCTAATGAAAAGGTCTCGCTACAAGGAATTGATCTCAGACTTCCAACAAAAGCATACACTGCCCGCCCCTTACTTGTTGCACTGCAATATGGGATATATAGGTTCACCTCTAATGACCTATTTTTTTATACGATAAAAAAATAAAAAAATTTTCTTTTTAAACAGGAACGACAATGCTTATAGCTTTGCACATGAAGGTCAAAATCTAAAAAAAATAAACAACTTAAAACCATTATATTATACATTTTTACTAGGGTTTTCCTGTTGCTTTTTACTTTCCATTATTGCAATACTGATCAAAGCTCAAATAATTTGATCATGTTAATAAAACATTCAGATAGATAATTTTCCATACCATATTTTATGGTTCACCTTAAAATTAGATTGTATAGTGAATTATGTCTCTGGATTAAAACCGGGCGGGCATACGCTTTTAAAGCATATTGGAAAATCACCCCAGGAACTTCATGAAAGAATTATCCAATCCAATGGGGTATTGGATCTATCTGGTTCGTTCTCGTCGCTGGAGATTGCCGAAGCAGCCATATCAAAGGCACTTCATAATAATCGGGAATGGATAAAACTATGGGCTGCAAGTAAACCACGACATAACATGACGATAAGTTACGATATGGGAAAAACCGTTGGTTATGTTGTTCAGAAAGGGAGCAACACTGCTTATAAAGCAACTAAAATCAGAGTTGCGCTGAAGTATCAGACTTACAATAACAAACCTTATTATATAATCACTTCTTTTCCAGATAAGTGAGTTGATCATGAGCCGCGCACCTCTTGCCCCAAACTTAGATTTATGCATTGTGGGAACACTGAATCAGGACTTCGACGTTATCACTGGCGCTGATACGATGGATGGTGCCATTGATGTAGTCGTTGACGAAGCTTCTCCAGAAGAAAGATGTGATTTAC